>RRZU011709302.1_pt1 | contig 12631 bp, 9 predicted proteins | sample 2165561 | NCBI WGS metagenome assembly RRZU01 (sample SAMN10456909, study PRJNA506462) | wastewater metagenome | isolation source: wastewater sludge | place: USA: Moscow, Idaho | reverse complement strand
CCAATACCATTTTGCGATGATCCAGCCTCGTCATTTTATCAGTACCGCCGCCCATGTCGGGTTCCCACAAGATACCGCAGCTCAGCTTATGCTCGAAATGGCTACCAAGACAGAGGCGGTGGTCGCCACAGTAGCAGCCGAGCTACCAGCCGGTTTCCCAGAACACATGGCGTTGTTGACTAAATCCGGAACTTTCAGCGCATCCGGGGATCTGATCATCTGAGTCAACCAACCTAGAGCGCCAGATGGGCAAGTCCAAACAGAAGATCAGCAACTGGAAACTGTACAACCAGGCCTTGGTAAAACGGGGTTCCCTCACCCTCTGGATGGATGAGCAAGCTATCAAGCACTGGCATTGCCAGACTCACCATGGTCACCGGGGACGGGGATTTCACTATAGCGACAGAGCGATTGAGACCGCGCTGATGCTCAAGAGTGTGTTCAAGTTGCCCCTGCGTGCACTGGAGGGGTTCATCAATTCGCTGTTCCAGTTGATGGATGTTCCCTTGCAGTCACCGGACTACAGCTGCATCAGCAAACGCGCCAAGCAGGTCAACATTCAGTATCGCTTGCCCAGCAAGGGACCCGTGGCTCATCTGGTGATTGATGCCACTGGGCTGAAGGTCTACGGCGAGGGCGAATGGAAAGTGCGCAAGCACGGCAAGGAGAAGCGGCGAGTCTGGCGCAAGCTTCACTTGGCGGTCGATGCTAACACCCACGCCATCGTTGCCGCCGAAGTCAGCCTTGAAACGGTGGGGGACAACGAAGTCTTGCCGACCTTGCTCAATCGACTGCGGCGCAAGATAGAGCAGGTCAGTGCCGATGGCGCCTATGACACCAAAGAGTGCCATGCCCTCCTGAAGAAGAAAGGAGCCAAGGCAACGATCCCGCCGAGGAAAAATGCCGCGTTGTGGGAAGAAGGTCATCCCCGCAACGAAGCCGTGCTGGCACTCAAGGCTGGCGAACTGAAGGAGTGGAAACGTGCGTCTGGCTACCATCAGCGTTCAAAAGCCGAGACAGCGATGTATCGTTTCAAACAACTCATCAGCGCGAAATTGAGCCTGAGAAATTACAATGCGCAGGTTGGTGAAGTGCTTGCAGGGGTGAAGGCGATGAACAAAATGACGGGGCTTGGAATGCCAGTCAGGCAGCAGGTCAACTGAGCGGCATAAGCCGCTTGGGGAAAGACCTCTCGGTTCTGATTTAGTCAACAACGCCTGGGCATCCTCTACAACTATCGCCTTCGGCATCTATGTTTAATCTCGAAATGAATCATTAGACATAGAGACTATATCAAAAAGAGGGGGCCATCAAGGCCCCTGTCTCAATTATGTCCTGGTGTTCACGGAAAGTTAGGGTGTGACTTTATTTTCAAGGATGAAACTCTATTTTCGGGGATGACACATCGGGACTTATACCCTAATTGAGCATAGTTAGGAGATATGTCAGCCAGAAGACTTGCTACCAAAGAGTTTCCTACGCTTTATCTGTATATGTAAAAATGCATTTTAATACATCATAACTTTCAGGCGCCGACGGCATTGTCGGCGCTTTTCTCGGCCCGTATCGCATATATAGATCTAGTTATCACTGGCCCCTTTGCTTGAGCAAAATCACTCCGTCTAGCTTGATCGCTCCTTGAATTGAGCCATCCATGCAATGAGTTCCAATACATCTCGCTCGAACTCATCGAGTTCGACCGGAACCTGAGGTAGCTCATCTGCCTGCGAGTGCTCATAGACTGAATACTTGGTCATTAACCGGTCGATAAAATCGCAGTCCTCTGCCATCACCTTGGCAACACCTCTCAGCTTTCCTTTAGTCATGACGTCCCGTCTGAAACGAATAACTACGTCATTCAAGAGGATGAGCTCCACTGTTCGTTCCAAGATGATCCGGAAATCACTGCAGGCGCTCTTCACGGTGAGGTCATAACCGTCGGCGTCGGCATCGGCCTGATGTTTTTTGAGCCTCGGGATGACGTGATCTCTAACCGCATTAAGTGCCTTATCGGGCTTGGCATCCCGCAGACTGTGTTGCGCCAGAATTCCCGAAACCTTATCCAGCCGTCGAAGCGACTGCACGGTGTAGGTAATTTTCTCGTTAGCCGGATTCTCACCGTGTTTTTTGATTACAGCCTCAACGAGTGCAATCAACGAGAGGCGGTGAGTGAAGATGATGACCTGCCGGGTCTTCGCCAACTCGACAAGCCGGGTAACAACCCTCTCCTCGAAATCCTGATCTAAAGACGAAATCGGGTCGTCAAAGATGAAGGGGGCAAGCTGGTTCGAACCAGTTGTGTCGGCCAGGAATGCCGCCAGTGCAACAATGCGGGTTTCGCCTTCACTGAGTACGACATCAGGAGTGAAGCCAGCCCGAGCACCGACAAGGGCGAGCCCAAATGTGATAACTCCCTTTCCTTGAGCCCTGCTCTGCGGCACAACTGGCAACCGCCGTCCACCAAGGGACTTCAACTCCGCATCAAAGCGGGCCTGATATCCAGCATCAAGCTCGGTACGTCCAAGCTCGTTGCGCTTGGTTGTCAACGAATTGGTGGCCGTTAACTTAGTAGCTTTATCCAGAAGATCGACAGCTACTAGCCGCTCACGCTCTGCGAGAATCGCAGGTTTGTTCTGGGACAGCCACTGAAGTGCTTTGAGTTGCTTCACTCGCTTCTCGACCTGCAGCCGCTGCCCATCTTGCTGCAGCTGGGCGAGGCTGGTCTTCTCAGCAAGCAAGTCGGCAGCTCGTTTTTCCAGTGCCTGATCGATAGGAACCCAATCGAACGCAGAGATATCTCCCACGGCAGCGCACGCCACAAACTGTGCTCGCCTAGACTTCAACGACTCATACCAAGCACGGGCCGTGGCTTCGTCGAACTGCAACTGAGCCAGGCGCGCAATCCAGTCTTCAATCGAAGGCACCTGAATTACCTTCGCGATCAGTGCCGAACTGATGGCCTCCGCAGTTTTCGCCGCAGTCTCGAGACCTGCGGTGACGAAAGCCTCGAAGCTTTTGAGCCGAGTGGCGCCCTCAGCCGTAAGTTCTTGCTGACAGAGCACGCAGTGCGCACCGTCTGAAGTAACGGGAAATTCGTGACCATGGTATGCATGAGCAACGGAATAGGCGCGCGCCTGCTCCCACATAAGTTTCCAGGCCGTATCACCCACGCCTTGGAGAGGAACATTCGCGAATGCCTGCTGTGCAACTTCGTTGGCCGCCTTTCTCGCTGCAACCGCCGACACTCTCGCCTTCGACAACTCATCAGCCTTCTCGTCGGTTAGACCTTCTTTCAACAGTTTCATTGCCTGCTTGATGCTTTCAGTGGCAACATTTTCCTTGCCAATGGTAACCAAGCGACCCGCGATGTCTTTTTCCGCAAGCAGAGCCTCAGCCTTGACCCGCTCGTCGTCCAAATCTTTCCCATACCGGCAATACGCCTCGACCTGCTCAGCAGAAACGGAGGCTTTGAGAGAGGAGAACCAGGCTTTCTCAGCGGTTTCTGAGAGATCACCCGGGAACTGTGGAAGTGCCCTAACGAGCTTTCCCTTCTCCCGCCCCAGCTCATCAGAAACCATGCCCGAAATTTGAATGAGCATGGAGATGAACCGCATGCTGCTCGGCTCATAGCTTGACTCAGTGCGCCCCATGTACTGAGTTGCTGCCTTCGAATCAAATACTTGGGCGTACTTGAGCATCGCATGGGGCTCTGCACCAGGATGCCAATTGATATCTCGGGAATTGCCATCAATAGTGATTCGGCATTGAGCACTGCAAGCATGCTCTTTATCGTTGAATACGTTGGGGTGGATTTCGTCCCGTGAACGAGATCCACACAGCTGTTTGAGCAGACGAGCAAAACCACTTTTCCCCGAACCATTTTGCCCGTAGATGACCGTCAGACTGCCCGTTCCGAATGGTAGAGATGCTCCATGCTTAATCGCGTTAACCCCGAAGACTTGGGTTACTTCTTCGACCCGCACAACCCGTCGTACCGCGCCAGCAGATAATGCTCCTGGGGCCACCTTCAGAAATCCAGGGTCACTCTGCTTGATGGCCTCCAGTTTGCAAAGTCGAACCAGCTCTGCAAGCTCGCCCCCATTCGGTAACCTCTTGTTGTCGATGAGTTGTCTGGCTGCGGTCTGAAGCCAACCATTACGGTCGTTCAACCACATTTCAAAATCATTCATTCCGGCTGTTTCATTCGCTGGTTCAGACATCTTTTTCTACTTTCCTTGTCAAGGTCCAACTCGAAAAAATAATTATGCAATGGTTCTTCGTCACGATCAGATGAGCTTACCGTTTGGTGTTTGCTACGAATGTGACCGCAGCGATGGTTATTCTGTCACCTTACAAAGCCAAGCCCGGTTTTTAGCTACTGACCAAACGAGTAAAAGCCTGCCTCTTCGCGGATAACCTGCAGCAGGTCTTCCAAGATAAGCTCTCCGATACTTGACCTGCGCTCTATTAAGGTTTAATTGGCTGACAGATGAGTGGTTCTGGCGCTGCGTTACCGATTATCCCTGAACTTTTGGCGTGTGTCGGCCCGCACGCCCAATAAACACACTCGTTGCGGGTCGGTCAGAGGAAGACCTTCTAGGAACGCGAAATTTTTCTGATAGGCCTGTAGGGTGGTGTTGCCAATCTGGGAGTGATCAGCTTCTAATCCAGCAATTGCATTACAGTCTGATCTTCGTAAGCTCCACAGAGTGGGGGGAGAGGAATAAATTATCATACTCAGCATAACTCGATTTTGGATAGAAATGCGTTAGATCTAAAGATCTAGCGCGCTACCCTCAGATGAGAAAATGTATATTGAAGCCTTAGTTAGTTATTGATCCAGTATATCTTAGGTGTCTAACATATCCCATTCATCACCTAGCACCCAACGTAATGCAGACAATTTTCCATTAATCATACCCCACTCAAAGTCGCTCCAAGGCCCTACGTTGTCATAGGTGTCTTCAACACGTTTTGCAGACTTCATAGCACCTTTAAGGATATTCTCGTGAATGACATTATTACCATAACGTTCAGTACCCTCAGGAACAATTTCGATCTCGCCATTTTCAATAGCCCACATGCGATTCTGGTGCCTGTTATACCAAACTTTGTCAACTAGTTCGTCCATCGCATCTAGGATTTCTCTTAGGCCTCTGGTTTCCTCTGTGTGGTCATACTCAAATTCAATACCATCTAAAAAATTCTCGTCAATTTCATTAATTGCTGATGCTAGATTATTGAAATAAAGAACACTCGTGTCGTTAAAAATATTACCAAAATCAGAATGTGGTTGACGGTGATCCTTTGCAGAAAAGTCATTGTGATTGTGGGTTATGAAAAAACAACAACCAGACTCACTATCGACACCCTGCGAGAACTCATAAAATTGTTCGATGATGACCGCATCAGCTACAGAGTTTTTACTAATGTGAAATGGCGCTCTTTTATCTAGGCCCCGCTGAACTGCGGCTATTTTAGAACGTTCACTAATACTGATTTTTTTTGCTGATTCGATAAGCCTTTCAACTCTGTGAATGGTCGCATAGTTGGCATCAGTTAGCAGGGGTAAACGCGCATTGATGTCATTTAATACGTCTATTGTGTCCGCTTTTTTATCGCCTGCAAATTCACTTACTATTACTTTTACTTGTTTAAATTCTTGAGACAACCTTTTGGCAGTCTTGTTTGCTACGTCTTCCTTATTCCTCTCGTACTCTTCCACAACTAGGTCGGTAAGTATAAGTGTAATCACACCCGATGCAACCAACTCTTCCAGTGCAGAAACCAAAGGAAGGTCATATTTTTTTGTTGAAATATCTAAAAGAACACAGGTATCAAGGAAAATATAAAACATAGCACCTCAAATATGATAAATTTCTGCTAATAAAGTAGCATCTTACACAACGAGATCATTGATCTCAATGTTGCCATAAATATTGTGTTTGGCTATGCGTAACTTTATATGGGACAAGTTTTCATTTTTCCTTACCAGTTCAGTGATAGTAGACTTGTCTAATTCACTCATACTGTAACCAAAAATGATAGACTCAAATGCCTCGAATGGTATTCGTTTTAGATTGACCTCAGAGTAGCTCTTGAACATTGGGGAGAGTTCATTAGGTAATTCAACTCCAAAGTCTGGTTGTACTAGTGGCCCTACTTTCTCTTCACATAACATAAGGGGGCATACAATTCTAGTTTCATCTTCAAAAGACCATTGTTTGGCTTTCGAATATAGCAGTCGATCCGAAAAATCAACTATATCAATACCATTGCTACTAAGAGAGCGCATAACTCCTAATGGATTACCTAAATCTGCAGCATGGAAGCTTTTTATCGGAGCACCATTTATTCGTATCATACCTTTATAATATGTAAGAGAAGCTCTTTTATCTGGAGTATAACTAACATCTTTCGGGGGAAGCTGGTTGAAAAATGCATGATTCTCATTGAAAGTAACAGCTAGTCCCTTACCTTCGCTAGCATAATATGTCCACATAAGTTCATTTGTGTCAGACTTTGAAAGAGATAAAATGCCTAACTGGCAGCTTAATGCCTCCACTAAAAATGAGTTGACTCTTTCAGCCGCTTGAGTCAATTGCTCCCGATCATAATCTTCCATTGAGTTGAAGCCTTCTTGATCTAGCATATGCGGGAAATGGTCTCCATAGCGCGAGCCACACGGTTTTAGAAAGAAGTTTTCTAATTCTTCATTTGATGGGACATAGGAAGGATCGGTTTGCATTTTATCATGTTCTTTTTTGGCCCATGCATAATCTGCAGGTGAAAACTCATTAAAATATGGCCATAGTCTCGCCTCGCTCCCTTTATCATTAAGGTATTTAGGCTGAGTCATGCGAAATAAACCGTTTGATATAAATTCTACTCTTGGTGACCAACGATTGGTTCTATGAACGAAAACCAAACCATAATACTTTACAAGCATTAGCACTCTCCAGTTTTGTATGCCTACCTATACGGCGCAGAGTAACCTTCCACACACATGATGCGCCATATTTCATATGCTTGCAATTTACAATTATTCCATCACTTGAATCAAAAGCCCATGAATTAGAATGCAGTCAAACCATCTAATACGACAGAAACCCACTACACACTTTCAGATCACCTTTTATAAGGTAAAGTCACACTAACAGGTAATGAATGAGTATTTTCTCTGAATGGTTTTGGGGTATGAACGTTTTAGAAAAGGCAGCGTACCGATGAGAGCACTGCCATTTTAGTATGGTACTTTAATTCTCAATATGATTATCTATTGCTCTCCCACAAAGGGTCAGTCACCCAACACCTTGCGAATTGCCCAAGCAAAGCCAACCTCGAATATTGTGCGACCGCGCTCGTTAACGATTTCACCGTGGCTGCCTTCCTTCAAACCCCGATCTTCGAGGTAGTCTGCTGACACCGCTTTCTGTAGTGCCTCGCGTTCAGATGGAGTCAGTTGTGCGGACAATTTAAGCACAACCACCGGCGTGCCAGTCGCGGACGTGACAGTTGCCCCTAACGGCCGCCGGTCCACGTTCACCAGTGTGTGTGCCTTGAGGGTGTTGAGCTGCGCCTTGAGTTTGTCACGCTCTGTGACGATGGCCTGCATGATAGAACGAATGGCCGGATCATCGATGCGCATCAGGTAGTCGTGGCTGGCCAGCGTCTTGGTGGGCTTGGGGGCAGGTGGACCTGCGTAAGCAGCCCAGACCTCTATGAGAGCCTTGTAGTCGGCGGATTGGGTGTTGTAGAGCGCACGGCCTTTCATGATGCCATCGGCCTCAGCCAGACGGCCGATGGTTGACACGGAGAAGTCACGCGACCCAACCTCGTGCTGCTTGCGACACAGTTCATGCATCTTGATGAGGTTGTTTCGACGGTTCGAGCGCTCAGCCTTGGCAAGCAGCGACTCCAACACGACGTCAGGGTGAATATCTGTTGTTTTACTCATGATTAATTCCATTTCAGGGTCGGCCCGGACCGGAACGCGGCGGTGTGACGGGATGTAGGCAACTGCGCTGCAAGGTTGAGATCTAGGTATGCACTGAGACGCTCACCGGCATCCATCAGACGAATAACTTCACGTTGGCCGATCGCCGGATTCGACGGGTTCATCTGCTGCGCTAGGTGGCGCATAAAGGCGTTACCAGCGAGGAGTTGTTCCTGTTCGCTCAGCAGCATGAACACAGGAGGCAACTTGTCGCGGTAGAGGACGGTATCCAGCAACTGGCTGCGTCGAAACACCGCCTTGCCTGGCTCTAGGTCTGGATAGAGTTCGACGCTCTCACAGACACCAGCCAGTTGCAGAAGCTCCGACTCGGTTTCCTCGAAGACGGCCTGCACATCGCATAACGTGCCAGCCGCCACCAATTGCGTGCTGTCGCCAGTGCGCGATTCGAGTAGAGCCTTGCAGCGCTCGATGAGCCGCCAGCAGGCAACCAGGTCTTCCGCCGAATCACTAAAGCGCCTCATGGTGCTCTCCCAAAGCCGCTCTGCTTGCCTGACAGCATCTAGCCGGGTGAATGACTGGCCAGCCGCTTCTGCTTCAGCCCTGTCCTTTTTCAGGGCCTGGAGGTCGTTTTCTCGGGCAAGGCAGGCGTTGCGCGTCTCGTCGAAGTGGTAGGCCAGCGTGTTGAAGTGGGCCGCCAAGGCTGGTAGGTGCTGCGGAGCAGTTACGAACCAACGACAGCGTACACAGTTGCGACTGCCGCCAGGGACAGGCCCGTATTTGGCGTTAACATTTGTCGTGCTCTTGATAATAATTGCGCCCCCGTTGTAGCAGCCGCCCACAGCTCCATTGTCTCCCCCTTCGCTGGTGTTGCCACCGACCAGGCACAGACCGTGGTGCATCGGCATCCAGCCCACGGGGTTACGTGCAGCGGGATGTTGCGGAATAGCGGCAGCCAGAGATGGCACACTGTTACAAATAGCCTGTTCGAGGAGCACCCCATACTCGGTGTCTAGCAGGAAGGTCTGAATGCCCTCTTCCTTGGCCGCCTCCAACCGTTCCGCAGCGCCGAGCAATACGTCGCGGATGTGTGTTGCACCGGGCTTGGTGTAGTACAGCGTCATCAATAGGCGGCTGTGTCCGACGAGCTTTTGTAGGATAGGGAACGGCACTTGGCCTTCTAGGGCCAGCGCGGTGACGAGGGAGACGCGCAGACTGTGTAAGGGGAAGAGAGTTCTTTGATAGCTGAGCCGCTCTTCTTGCGGTGGAAGGAAGCGGATTTTCGTGCCATTGCGATGAGTCTCACCTCGGTCAGCTAGCCGCCATTCCAGTGCTTCCAGCAGGGCAAACCAACTGGAGAACATTACTTTATCCGAAAGTGGGAAATAACGTTCACCCTCACGGGCTTCCGGCGATCGGAACAGGAAGCAAGTATCCGGATAGCTTGCGAGTTGCACCTCGCTCTTCGCCTGGATGTGGCGTCCATCCAGTGAAGACCAAGATGTACGCCGCGATACCGGATTGTATTTTTCCTGCCAGTTACGCTGTTTTTCCAGCCAGTAGAACACATCCTGATGCGCCGGGCCGCCGGAGGACCAAGGTAGGACATAGCCTTTCTCGGGGCCTGACTTGGTGATATCGGCGGTCTTGTTAGTGTTGATGTAGAGCACAGTCGAAACCGCCTCGCCATCAGCCAGAGCGGCGCTACGGCGAAACACCCCCTGGTGTAGTGGGCGCCGCTCACTACCGTGTGCGATTCGGCTTGGGTTCAATGCCCACACGCCGTCTGCGTAGCGCCAGGTATCCGCCTCGCCTGAGTCGAGCATGCGGACCTGAGAAGTACGCAGTGGCAGTATGAGCTTCACCAGTAGTGCGACCCAGCGCACCGGGCTCCACATTTCCAGGCGCGCCCCGTTCCGCATTGGGCGTTCACGCCAGACGCAATCCGGGTCGTTCCGGTCAATCTGCGCTTCGGTTACCTCGAACCAGTCAGGAGCGCCGGGTCCCCGCTGACCAATTTCTGCACCCAATGCGTTTTGTGCCCACAACCAGTCCCGGAAGTGCGGTCCCGCCGCCAACATCTGGCGCAGTTCATCAATGTAGCCGTAGGGTAGTGGCGAATGCACGCTCTCGTCGCGCCAAGGCAAGCCGCCCTTAGACATCCAGAGCACTGGGTTCCGGAAGGCCTGCGAAATGACCGGCTGACCGTCATCACCGGGCACACTGAACTCACGTAGCAGCACAAAGTGCAGGAAGGAGTTGATGCAGTTGTTGTACGTGATGCCAGCCCTCGAATCTGGGCAGGCGGTCTGGTAATAGTCCGGCAGAACCGTGCCGCGCGTCAGCAGCACTGCCGGGTCAAGCGGTAGGCTCTGCTGGATAAGGTAGCGCTCGAAAAAGGACGATAGAGCTTGCAGTCTCGAACTGACCCCGCGAGTTTCCCCTTTTAGCCACTCCATCGCAAGGATGCGCCAGGGTTCGAGCTGCGGATATTCCCGTGAAACCCAGCCGAGGGATGTGTCCGTGACGCGCTTTACCCCTGGTTTCCTTGTTACAGGGCGCGTAGATACACTGGCCGCAGTTGTTTTCTTCTTATTGGGCATGGCAAATCCTCAGTCATTCAATAAGATGTCCGCGGGCAACAGGCTCGGCGTAGCGGCAGCTCCCACCTTCGCGCCTCGTAGCCGCTGCGCAGCCACATCCAATGCAGCCAAGGCCTCGCGGCTATTCGCTTGCGTGTAGACCTCCTGACTATCCAGGGAGGCGTGATGCATAAAGCGACGGATAAGAGCCTTGTCGATACCGGCGTTCATGAGTCGGCGACCGTAGGCGTGGCGGTGGCCATGCGGCGTTGTACCCAGAGCTTTGCTCACCGTGAGGCCGATACGTTCGCAGGCAGCTGCATGGGCCTTGTTGTACTGGTTGAGTGTGCACATGGCACCGACAGGCTCGCGGACGAGATTGATGAAAGCAAAGGGATGGCCGCGTTCACTGCGAGCCACCTGCTCCAGATAGCGGTGCCACAGCTGTAGAAACCACTCGCCATACTCCGGCAGGAGCCAGTACGCCTGCTTGTAATAGGCCCCATCATGCATGCCGCCTTTCCAGCCAGCATGACGACGGTCTAGAAGATCTGTGCGAGGGGCCAGACCAAACTGCTGGGAGAGGTACTCCGCCCGATTGCCCTTGCGGGGGCGTCCTTGCGCGTCACGCCAATCAGCTGGCGCAGCACCATGACTTGGATGGTGGATGCGAACCAGGGCCTGATTTGGGTTGGCAGGGTCAGGCAACACATCCTGAATGTACAGGTGGAAAGGCTCCGACTCTCGGAAGCCAGCTCCGTGCAATAACAAGGTGATAAGCATGCCCCGATAATCCTGGCGTCCGGCAGCACAGAATCCCTTAACCAGGAGCTCCTCGAAACGCGCCTCCGGAAAGGCTGGCGGCTCGCCGCGTTCAACCTTAGGCAGACGCAGCCCTCTAATTCGATGCCTGGTCTGGCTCGGTGACGCATTGGCCGCCCAGGTATGTCCTAAGAACGCTTTGCTGCGCCGATACTGGTAGGCAGCTTCATCGGTTTGCCGGTCGAAAGCTCCACCGGCGTAGCGCGGATTGACCTGTGCCGATGCGGGACGCATTTCGCCCAACCAGTCGAAGAAGTCGGATAGGTGGGTGATGATGTGTGAGGCGTCCTGCGGCGACCGCGGCGCCCAGCAGAGCCCGCTGGGGTCGAGCCCTATCTCACGGTCGAAGGTGCCGGAGTAGAGCCGCTGAGCGAAATTCTGGAACAGGTGGTAGGTATCACGCTCGGCAGGGTTGGTCTGGAGATATTCAAGAAACATCCGCACAGAGCGGCTCACCTTCGACATCCAGGTGAGACTGCGGTCGTGGCTGCGATAGAGGCAGTAGTCAAGCAACGACTCCAGCACTCCCGCCGGCGTCAGCAAGGCGGGGAGCTCAGTGTAGGCACCCGTGACATCGGTATAAACACGGGCTTTGACAGTTACGAACATTCCATCACCTATCTCCCCAAGTAACGTAATCAAGTGGTCACAACTTTAAAAAGGTGGCAAGCCACATCAGTAGTCTATTGGACGAGAATGCACACCGTCGGTGTAGTTCAGCTTCCTCGAACATCAGCATTTTGCCCCCTCTGCTCAAGCTACTCAGCTTTCATGGAAAGCCAGCTGCTTGCCCTGCTTACACTACAATCTATCGTCACATTGTCCCTACATGAAATGTTTAATTATGGAGTAGCTTCTCGATGATTAAGGTCAAGAAAAGCCCCGGAAAGAGGGGCATTCAATGGAAATTACAACTTGGAAGCCTCTACGATGTATCCCTAGTTGGGGGGAATAACTTTATTTTAATCCCACAATAGCTACACTCTGGGATTTATAAAAGGCAGACTTGGTCGCTTAGGGGGGGGGGGGTAAATAAGGACCCTCTGCAATGATACTGATAATGTCATTCATTTCAGTTCAACTGGTTACAGATAATTGCGTTTGTACTTAATGACTTATTCGCACCTGTATTAACTCCATAAATCAGCAATATTAACATCATCGCTATCAGGTCTGCTGCCTACAGACATTTCATTGAACTGAACGACCATTGGTATATCAAATGACGTACCAGTAATAATGGCGCAACCTTTGGATAAATTAGGAATCATCT
>RRZU010637178.1_pt1 | contig 12631 bp, 10 predicted proteins | sample 2165561 | NCBI WGS metagenome assembly RRZU01 (sample SAMN10456909, study PRJNA506462) | wastewater metagenome | isolation source: wastewater sludge | place: USA: Moscow, Idaho | reverse complement strand
TTCAAATAATTCCATTGCTTCCCTTAATGCATCCTGATCACAGGACGCATCATAATAAGATGCAAGCGCATAGATTGCAAAAGCCTGATTATAAGTATGTTTAATTGTTTCTACCGGTCTGCCATCAAAGGACATAGACCAGAAGATCCCTCCATTTTTATGATCCTGACATTTTTCACTCATAAAACGATACGCATGTACTGCCTCTTTTAAAAGACTTTCTTCTTTTAATAATAAGTATGCATTCGAAAAGAACCAAAGAATCCTGCTATTTAAAATACATCCCTTTTCAGCTTCTTTGTCTATTTTCAGGTCGTAATCCATATAACCATAAAAACCACCATTTTCATTGTCATGCAGATCTTTCCAGAATGGTATGATGACTGTTTTCAGATGATGTTTCATTTCTGTTGATAATTGATCCAGTCTGCTTTTTGTTCCTTTACTTTTTTCCTGATTCATTTGATCATCCTTTCTAAACTGCATGGATTGAAACAAGGCTTCCCTTAAAATCTCCCCAGAGTTTATCCATGCAGATTCCCGCACACATCAAAGCTTTTCCACTTAAGACGTTCTCCATTCCGTCAACACGATAATATTGCTCTGGGTCCAGTCCTTTCAGTTTCACGATCCTGCTTCTGCAGTTTGCTCGATTCAAGACCTGTATATAGGTCACAAGTGCTTCTTTTTTGTCTTTAGAAACAACCTGCCAGCAGTCAAAATAATGATTTTCACGATAAGAAGCTATTCTGTAATAATCTCCCATTCTGACAAGATCATTATATTTGTGATACATCTCGACCTGGGCAGGTATCATGTCCCTGTCTTCCTGCGGTATCTTTGTAACATCGAGCTCATATCCAAAGGTTCCCGCAAGCGCAACGTATCCTCTTGTTTCAAAAGGAGTGACTCTTCCAACTGTGTGGTTAGGGCAGTCACTGACATGTGCACCAATCGTAGATAATGGATAAACGATCGCTGTACCTTCCTGGATCGCCAGTCTCTCAATTGCATCTGTGTCGTCAGAGCACCAGATCTGCGGACTGTAGTAAAGCATGCCCGGATCGAACCTTGCGCCACCACCGGAGCAGTTCTCTAATAACAGTTCCGGAAACTGTGTGATCAGACGCTCCTGCAATTCATATACACCAAGGACATATCTGTGATAAAGTTCACCCTGTCTGTCAGCAGACAGATTTGCACTCCCAATATCACTTAAAGGTCTGTTCATGTCCCATTTTACATATTCAATGTTAGAACTTTTTAATACGGTTTCCATTTTGGCATAAATATGATCCACCACTTCTTTTCTGGAAAAATCAAGAACCAGCTGATTTCTGGCAAGTCCCGGTGTCCTGCCCGGTATTGAAATAGCCCAGTCAGGATGTGCGCGGTAAAGCTCGGAATCCGGCGAAATCATTTCAGGTTCGAACCAGATTCCAAATTTCATACCCAGCTTATTCACTTCACTGACCAGATAAGGAAGTCCACCTTTGATTTTTTCTTCATTTACATCCCAGTCTCCAAGAGCGCAGTTATCACTGCTTCTGTCTCCGAACCACCCGTCATCCATGACAAGCATTTCAATTCCAAGTTTTGAAGCCTCCTGTGCGATTGAAAGTAATTTATCGGTATCAAAATCAAAATAGGTCGCTTCCCAGTTATTGATCAGTATTGGTCTTTTTTTATCTTTGTATGGACTTCTGATCAGATGATTTCTATACAGATCATGGAATTCCCGACTCATTTTTCCGATTCCTTCACCCGAATACATCAATACTGCTTCAGGTGTCTGAAACGAATCTCCCGCCTCCAGCAGATATTGAAATCCATCAGGATGAATTCCCATTGTCATGCGAATATTTTCAAACTGATTCTGATGTACCTGTGCTGTAAAATTACCAGAATAGATGAGGTTCATTCCATATGCCGTTCCATGATCCTCGTTTGTATCCGAACCGGCAAGACAAAGAAACGGATGATCCTGGTGGCCTGACTCACCTCTCACAGAAAATACGCCCTGACTTCCATATCCGACTTTTCTTCGTTGAATATGTCGCTCCCTTGCCCAGGCTCCGTGCAATGTGATTAGATCAAAGCCTTCGTTGTCCATGTCAATACATGCAGATAACGCTTTGGTCAGATATACCGGTTCTGCTGTCTGATTACAGATAGTCGCACTTCTGATCACTGCATCGCTGTCTTCAAAAACAGTATAGGTAAGAATGACCTCGAATCCTGATTCTGCATCTTCGCAGATCAGCTCCAGAACACTTGCAGTATTCTCATCGCCAAACACACCAGGAAGCCCCTTTGGCGCCTTTTTTCCACGACTGATCTTATGGTCCTTATAAGTCAGCTTCAATGCCCAATGACCCTGTTGCTTTTCGATTGCAAGACAATCTTCCCTGAAGTCTCCAATTCCTCTTGTTGGGTACTCCCACTGAAAACTGTCATAGAATGATAATCTATCTCTATTATTTTCTGTTGGAACAAATGGTGCTTCCTTTAGTCTTAGTAAATGTGAAACCTGATGATCCTCTATTTTACTTCCATAATATATATGTCCTGCAAATTTTTCTTCATCTACAAGACCGATCAGATATGTCGTATCTTTTCCGTCCAGTTTAAAAATACGTTCTGCTTCAAAATATGTAATTCCCATATTGATTCCTTTCTCTACGACTGATAAGTATCATACAGACTTCTTATTTTTAACATACTCTCCAGATCTGTCATGCTAACTTTTTCTGTGTTCCAGATATCTGCCTTTTCCAGTTTTATATTTACTGGTTCATTCCCTGACAGATTAAAGTAATTATCCTCAAAAATCGCATCTGCTTCCGTCAGATCAAGTTCCACAAATGCTGCAAAAGAATTTGCTTTGACTGATATCATAAAGCTTTCTTCTGCTTCAGAGATCTCATATGAAATTTTAGGGTCTGACAGTTTCATATGCTTATATGGTACAAATGTCTCTGATATGATTCGTTCTTTCCCATCTGGATAACGTACTCTCATTTCGCAGATCAATTCATCTTTAGAATATCCTGACATCAGCTCATGATAATCTTCAAGCAGGATCATCTGTGCGGACAATGGTTCCAGTATGGTCTGTACTTCCTGTGTATGGATGATCTCGAAATTTATTGTTTTTAATGAAAGTACAACTGTAGCAGAAACAGACTGCAGGGTCTCATTCTGAATCCATGCCTGTGCCTGCTCACCTTCGATCATCAGACTTCCTGCGACCGACTCGTAAAAATTCTTAGCAAAATAATGAAGTGCTTTCCACCGACCAAAATAATCCACACTTGACCAGGATGCAACAGGCCAGTTATCATTCATCTGCCAATACAGACTTCCCATACATCTGCCACGATTTCTTCTGAAGTGTTCCACTCCATATTTGATTGCACATGCCTGAAGAATCTGTGTTACATAAAGAAGATTCTCAAAATCTTTTGGATAACAGAAGTTTTCTGATAAGTAATAAAGCATTTTCCCATTGGCTGCGTCATTTTTCTGATGACTTTCCATTACTTTCGAGAAAATATTACGATCTCCCTCTCCGGTATAGGTATTGACTGTTTTTATGGATGGAAATGACTGAAATCCAAATTCTGAGCAAAATCTAAAAAAGTGCTTTCTGTAATCACTGAACGGAAGTAATCCATGCCAGACAGCCCAGTAATGGGTATCCCCATTATTTTCATCATCAGGCTGATCAAAATTTCCTCCTGACGAAGGAGATGATGGCCAGAAGAAACTTTCTGTTCCAGCTTCTTTTACTGCTTTTGGCAGAATATATTCAAACAGTTTAATGTAATCTACTTTTAATGCCGGTTTTTCATTTTTAAAACCATCCCAGTTTACCCATGCAGATTCTATTTCATTGTTACCGCACCATAAGCCAAGACATGCGTGATGTCGCAACCTTCTAACATTATCAATCACTTCATGAACTATATTCTCAGCGAACTCATCCGTAACATCATACGCATTACATGCAAACATAAAATCCTGCCATATGATCAGCCCTTTTCTGTCACAGAGATCATAGAACAGATCAGATGGATAATAGCCTCCACCCCAGATCCTCAGGCAGTTATAGTTTGCACGTACCGCACAGTCAGTAAGATACTCCAGTCTTTTCACATCAATATTCGGGTAGACGCAGTCTTCAGGAATATAGTTGGCACCCTTTGTAAAGATCTTGACTCCATTGATCATAAATGCGAATTCTGATCCCCACTCATCTTTTTCTCTGCTGACAGTCAGAGTCCGAAGACCGATTGTATAGTCTTTCTGCCACAACATCTCTTCTCCACAAAGAAAAGTCAGCTGAACCAAATATAAAGGCTGTCCTCCGAGTCCATTCGGCCACCATAAATGCGGATTCGAAATCATCTGCTCCGTTTCAAAGGTTTCATTCCTGACATCAAGTGTTTCCCGGCTGAGTTCGCGATGTTCCGGATCCACCAGTCGGATCATCATCTGATACTCTTTTTCGCTCCTGTTATTTGCATCAAAATCATCAAGTCCCGAAAGTACAATTTTAGTCCTGAGTTTCACTGTCTGACCTTCATGATCCTGATTAAAAAATACATCTTCCAGAATAGGATCTGAATATCCAACCAGTTCTACATCACGAAAAAGTCCTGCATCCGGAAGTTGAGCGCCCCAGTCCCAACCCAGCATGGAATGTGACTTACGCAATAATTGGTTCCCAGGTATGGATCCACTGTTCACAAATGTAATTTCTTTTCCTTCTTCATATTGATAGTCTTTTATAAACTGCAGTGGTGAACGGAAAAGGATATGAAGCTTGTTTTCACCATGTATGAGGATCGAAGTTACCGCTACACGATAGGTTCTGTGCATATTTTCTGATTTCAGGATCACATGTCCATTCAGGGTAACCTCTGCCAGGGTGTCAAGACCATGAAAAACAAGATCTGTCTTTTCTTCATTCAGATCATTTTCATCCATAAAAAAAGACGTTTCAAATGAATAATCCTGCCAGAATAGATCTCTTATTTCATACTCATTGGTTCCGTAGTAGGGATCTTTAATGGCATCTGCCTTGATCAGACTTGCCAATACCGAGCCCGGAACACAGGCCGGGTACGTTTTATCCGTCACGCAATCCCTCATGATCCAGTTTTGATCTAATTTTGTAATCTTCATTTCAATTACTCCTTGTAATGTGTTTTTTATAAATCGGATAAGTTGCTACCATAATAAATGAGTTGTCCAAATCAGGATTTTCTATTTTATCAATTGTTGTTTTGATAAGTCTTCTGCCAAGTTCTTCTTTCCTGATATGGACTGTCAGAATATCCTGTTTAAAAAAATCCTCTTCGATCGTATTATCAAAACCGATCAGCCTGACCTGCTTTGCAAGACTTAAATCTCGTTTGAATAATGCCGATGCAGCAAATTTGGCAATGTCATCATTTGCACATACGATCACATCCGGAATACTCTCAAGAGACTGAATCACTTCTTCAACAGTTGTATAATTGTAATAACTGTCATTCCTGTATTCTGTGAAAAATCTGCGCTCTTTTTCTTCAATTCCGCCTTCATTCAGTGCCTGTATCATCCCATCCATACGGTCTTTAATGTTAATGCTTCCTTCCGGATAGCCAATAAATGCAAATGTTCTTCTGCCTTCTTCTATGACCTGCCGCGTCAGCTGGTATACTGCATTTTTACCTTCCATGGATACCACGTTGCCATACCGGAGATACCATGCCGGATCAATTGTCGCATTAAAAAATGTCATCGGTCTTTCCGCTTTTGCAATTTCCTGTATGAATTCCGTTGAAAATGCACACAAAAAAACCACACCTTGAACATCATCATCAATCATCTGAAGCGTTTTTTTCCCGTCTGTATCTGCTTCATCCACAATATGAAGTTGCATCCTGTAATGATGGTCTTTTAACTCGTCACTGATTCCAGTCAGAATTGCCTTCCAAAACATCGATTCCGCTCTGTTGAATAGCAGTAAAATGGATCCTTTTCGAATTTCTTTCATTTTATTCAGTTCATCAAGAAGCTGCGGATTTAATTTTGCATAACCCAGCTGTTTTGCTGTTTTAATGATCTCCCATCGTGTCTCGGCAGCTACAGGTTTCCCACTTAATGCTTTTGCTACCGTATTTCTGGACAGTCCCAGATGTTTGGCTATTTCTATCATGGTTACTTTCTTCAATTTTGACCTCCCAGGCAAGAATCTCAAAAGGTGCATCTCAAAATGAAAATCTCATTTAGAGATGCACCTTTTGAGACAAGCACTTTGAGATTACTATAATCTTTGTATCTCATATTGTCAATCTAGTTTGTGCATTTTAAATTATTAAATTATGCATATTAATTGCTTACATTTTACATTTTGTGTGCATTTATTCCAAAAAGGCAAATGGTCGTTCTGAATCAGCATGAATAAAGTGCATGAGCAGATAGGCACCTCTCATTGACACTTTCTCTTCTTTCAGGATTCTTTTCGCCTCAGTCCGATCAATAATCAGTGTATGGATCTGCTCTGAATCTTCCTGATTCTCTGCGTTCATTTCTCCTTCTGCCCACCCATAGACAGTTGTGCTTGTTTCATCTGTAAAGCCTGCTCCCATAAAAAAAGGCCTTCGAAGAGCGGGGTTACCGCCATGGTATAATGTAAGTTTCATTCCAGTCTCTTCCAGCATTTCTCTGATTGCAGCATCATCGGTGCTCTCTCCCCTATCCACAAGACCTGCAGGCAGTTCATAAATTTCTTCATCCAGTGGATATCGGTACTGTCTGATCATTACCAGCTTTGAAGGATCTGTTCTTAATAATGCATAAATAACGATCCCTTCCGGCTCAAGACCGTGCGTGATCAGTTTGAGATGTTCTTTATCATTTCTTGATACAAAAAAATAATCAAATATTCCACCCATTTTATTTATTGCTTCCAGATGGAACAAATTTAAAAATCGGTTATTTGTAAGTTGTGTCATTTTTTGAAAACGTTTCATAAACACCTCCGAATAATATGTTTACATTGAGAGAAGGCTCCTACTGCATGAGCAGTAAGAGCCTGAAAGAGAGTAGGTATTAACAAAATATGACTCAGAAAAGATTGATCTGCATCAAACTGATTTCAAATTCGATATTTCATTAATGTAAACTACTGCGCATTATTATACACTTTTTAGACTTATTTGTCATTCATTTTTCTCTAAAAGCTTTTTCAGTTCTTTCAAAACACCATCATTGACATTCGTATCCGCAATACGATCTGCTGCCGCTTTTATTTCATCCCGTGCATTACCGATCGCATAACTGATCCCGGCATTCTCAATCATCTCAAGATCATTGATATTGTCCCCAAATGCCATTGTTTCTTCCTTTGTGATCTTAAGATATTCCTGCAAATGTTTTAGTGCAATCCCTTTATTTGCGTTTTTATGTGAACAATCGATCCACATGATCCCTGCGCAGCTCAGCTGAAGTGTATCTTTCCATTTATCCATAAAAAAGTCTTCTGCTTTTCCTTCTGCATCACTCTCATGATACAAAGATACTTTTAAGATCTCATCATCAATTTCTGCATCCAGGTCCGTTAACTCCTCAACATCAAAATGATACGAATCACTCAGCCATTTTGCCATTTTGCTGTTCTGATCCATCACATAAGTTCCCTTCATACCGCAGATCATCATATCACATTCAGGAATGCTCAGAATATCCTTTGCCACTTCCTTTGCTATGCTCTGGGGAATTGTTTCTTCAAATATTGTTTCATCCAGAGTACGTACAACGCTCCCTCCATCCGGTATGTAAAAAATTTTATCCGAAACAGGCTCAAATAGTTTTTTTATACTAATGAACTGGCGACCGCTTGCTGCTGCAAACCTGATTCCTTTTTCGTATAGTGTCTCGATTACATTAAAAATTTCACTATTGATCTGATCCGTTCCATCCGGAACCAGTGTTCCATCAATATCACTTATAATTAACTTGATCATATTCTGTCCTTTCATCTAAAACCTTTTCTTTCAGCCATTCCAGTACATTTTACTCAAATATTACGATCGTTACTGGATTTTGTGACTGTTTCATCTCTCTGAATATGCTATAGTATGCATGTGGCTTTGTCAAACCTCTTTCATTATTTTTATGGCATACTGGAAAAAAAGTGATATAATAATGGTGTTTATTATGAAATGGAGATACGAATATGTTCTACTTAATTCTTTTTTTATTCATTTTACTATTGTTAGGTTTTCTTTATCTGGCTGCAATCATGCCTCAGCTGAAAAAGCCGGCCTCACTCAAAATTTTATCAGGTTTCCGTTATTATGCACACCGTGGTCTTCACGACAATAAATCGGATGCTCCGGAAAATTCCCTGCTCGCTATTCGAAGAGCTGTGGAGGCCGGATATGGAATTGAACTGGATGTGCAGCTGAGTAAAGATGGAATTCCTGTTGTCTTTCATGATTTTACACTAAAGCGCATCTGTAAAACAAATTTGAAAGTATCTGAACTGTCACTTTCTGAATTAAAATCTTTACACCTTTTTTCCTCTGATGAAACGATTCCTACATTGGAAGAAGTATTGGCGGTCGTAGATGGACGCGTTCCGCTCATTATAGAATATAAACTCGAAGGATTACGCTGCGATGTATGCCGAATATCAGATGAACTGCTAAGTCACTATCATGGGGCATACTGTATTGAATCATTTCATCCACTGGCAGTGTACTGGTATCGAAAAAATCGTCCACAGGTCGTCCGTGGTCAACTCTCCTCCAACTTTTTAAGAGAAGGAGATTTTTCTCCGGCATTGTTCCTGGTACGTCACCTGCTTTTTAATTTTTTAACACGTCCTACTTTTGTAGCATATAACTGCATTGATAAGCGTTCTTTATCACGAACTATTTGCCGCAGTTTGTATAAGAACCTGTCTGTAGCATGGACGATCCATTCAGAAAAAGAACTTGCTGATAACAGCTCGAACTTTGACTGGTTCATATTTGAAGGATTCTGTCCTTGAAACAAAATCCAGCTAACATAACAAATCGTTTATTATAGAAACTCCTGGCCTTTCCCGGAGTTTCTTCCGCATATAATAGGAAGGTTTCCATTTCTGCACCTGAGCGCATCAAGAAACTCTTTTTCCTGCTCCTCATGCTTCAGTTCGATCCGGTACCTTAATTCGAACAAACTACCCATATTTGTGGTACGGACCTGTTCCAGACTATTTTCCAGCGTATACTGGACAAACAGGTCGTCAAAGATACCATTATAATCTATATTTTCAGGAATCGTTATTTTTAATTCTTTTTCAATCATTTTATTTTTTCCGAACCCGGAATTGATCAGTAGGACTGTCGCGATTCCAATTAATAATAGAAACGCTGCTGCGAAACCAATATACCCCATCCCTGTGGCCAGTCCAATTCCCATTGCAAAAAAAATACTACTGATTTCACGTGCCGTTCCTGGCACGGATCTGAATCGAACAAGGCTGAATGCACCCATAACTGCAACACCCGTTCCCAGATTCCCATTTACAAGCATGATTACGATCTGAATCATTGCCGGCATTAGTGCGAGCGTGATCACAAAACTTTTATTATAGGAGTTACGGTACATATAGATCATCGATGCTAACACTCCCATGATCAGTGATGCAATAGAACAGATCAGGAATCCCTGTATTGTGACTGACGTTGTTGTTGATGTTACTTCTAAGATACTGCTAAGCATTGTTTTTTTCCTCCTGGATTATATGCAATATTACTATTTTTATTTTGATAAGTATTTTCTGGAAGCAAGTCGTGAAAAAGATATTTTTGATAACACGTACCATATTTTGAAAAGGACGTCGGATAAATACCGGCTTCAGTCAGAGCTTCCGACATCCACAAAGGAATCGTACCCGGTATTTTGATCTCCATTAATATTTGATTTGGTCGTAAGATCTCTTCTCCGTAATCTCCGGCAGAAAGATCCAGTTTATCTTTTCTCCACCTTATATTTGTATCAAATGTCACCCTCAGTTCAGGATCTTCCATCCCATAAAGCGCCAGTCGGTCATAGGCTATATATACCTTTGGTTCCGGATGATGTATTTGAAAGAACCAACTGATCTCATTCATGATCTGCGTCTTTTCTTTTGGCAGACCTCCGTCCATGACATCTATTAATTCACAGTATGGAACTTCAGAACGCCTTTTATACACGATTCCATCAAATTTTTTCTTGATCTCAAGGAATACCTTATCCTGACCGCTTGGTACTCCATAACTTCTGATTCGAAATTTTTCTTTATATAATGGCTTATCTATGGAATTTCTGATCAGATCATATTGTCTGGTATCATAATAAATATTTCCAATGGTATAATTGCCATATCGATCTTCTTTCATATAATGACTCAATCTCTCTCGAAATGTTTCATATTGTGTCTCATTCAATAGGTATTTTTTTTCATAACGTTTAAAAATTTCCTGGCTCATAAGCAGCACCTCCTGTTTTGTTTCTAGTGCTATTTTAGATCCACAAACTTAAATTAGTCTGAAACTGTGAAAATACTTTTTTCAGACTATTTTAAGAAACACTTCTTATACTATTGTCATATATAAAAAATAGAAAAACAAATATGCATTGAATTTATGTATACTTATCCATATTCGTATCACATATATTTAAAAAGGAGACAGATCAAATGAGAGTTTTAATTGTTGAAGATGAGATTCGCCTGGCTGATACACTCGGTCAGATCATGGTGGAACAAAAATATCAGGCTGATATTGTAAATGATGGAGAAGCAGGCCTTGATTATGCGTTATCAGGTCAGTATGATGTGATCGTTCTGGATGTGATGTTGCCCAAAATAAATGGATTCGAAGTCGTTAAGAAGCTGCGTCAGAATAGAAATGCAACTCCTGTTCTCATGCTTACTGCAAGAGATGAAATACGTGATAAAATAGAAGGTCTTGATTTCGGTGCTGATGACTATATGACGAAGCCCTTTGTTCCCGAAGAACTGCTTGCAAGGGTAAGAGCTCTTTCCCGAAGACAGGGGGAAGTTCTTTTAGAAACACTATCTTTTTCAGACCTTACGCTTCATCTTGACACTTACATGCTGCACAGTGGTCTAAAGTCAGTGAGGCTTGGTTTTAAAGAATTTGAGATACTTAAACTGCTTATGAGCAATCCCGGTATGATTTTTCCAAAAGAATCCATACTAATCAAAATATGGGGTACCGAGTCAAATGCTGAAGATAACAATGTAGAAGCTTATGTCTCATTTTTAAGAAAAAAATTTCACTACCTGGGTTCGCACGTAACAATCGGAACAGTACGAAAAGTAGGTTACCACCTGGAGGAGTCAGATGCTTCGTAAATTAAAAAGTAAATTTGTTCTGTTCAATATGCTTTCAGTCGGCTTGATTCTGTTTGCAATGGCAGTCGCCGTTATTCTGACAAGTTATCAAAGGCAACAGTCTGAAACAAATAAAATTCTTGATGACACTTTATTTGAAGACGGCAAAAAAGGAGCACCAAAATTGCAGATTGGCGCCCATGATTTGGAAAATCGTTTTCAAAATTATGCTGCCTTCCTTGTAACCATTGATTCGAGTGGAACAGTAAGCTCATTCTTGCGGGACAACATGGAGATCGCACAGGAAACCTTAGATCTTGCAGTAGAATATGTCGAAACATCTAACAAGACCTCCGGAAGCATACCAGATCTGAATCTTACTTTTAAAATGGTTCAGAATGCCTCCGATACAAGAATCGCTTTTCTTGATACATCCATACAGGATGAATCCTTCCGCCATCTTGTCATAATTCTGCTTTTCGCAGTTTCTCTGGGCCTTCTTCTTTTTTTATTCGTCAGTATCCGTCTGGCCAAATGGAGCGTGAAACCAGTTGAACAGGCCTGGGATCAGCAACGGCAGTTTATTGCCGATGCTTCACATGAGTTAAAGACCCCACTGACAGTTATCCTTGCAAACACCGGTATTATGATGAATCATCCAAATGACACGATATCCGATCAGATCAAATGGCTTAGATATATTAAAGAAGAAGCTGACCACATGAAAAAACTGATCGAGGATATGTTATTTCTGGCAAAGACCGATGCCGGTCGTTCGGTGATCCATATGAGCCCTGTTCAACTGAGCGACTTGTCTTTTGAAGTTTCACTCCCCTTTGAATCGATCGCTTTTGAAAAGAATATTCTTCTGGAAACGCAGATCGAAGACGGCTTACAAGTAAACGGTAACATTGGACAGCTAAAGGAACTGATTTCAATTCTTTTAGATAATGCATGTAAATATACGCCTGCTAAAGAGACTGTTGTCCTTTCGGTATTCAGAATACAGGATAGAATTCAACTCATTGTAAAAAATACAGGTGTAGTCATTCCACCGGATGCCAAAACCCATTTATTTGAACGCTTTTACCGTCCTGATCAATCCCGTAATCTGGAAACTGGTGGTTATGGACTAGGTCTTGCAATAGCCAAAAGTATTGTAGAGCTACACAAGGGTCAGATTCAGGTCAGGAGTTCTTCTGATGAAGGCACTTCATTTATTGTTACACTCCCGGTCAATTGATC
>RRZU011332897.1_pt1 | contig 12632 bp, 13 predicted proteins | sample 2165561 | NCBI WGS metagenome assembly RRZU01 (sample SAMN10456909, study PRJNA506462) | wastewater metagenome | isolation source: wastewater sludge | place: USA: Moscow, Idaho | reverse complement strand
GAAAGCGAAAATCTTGAAAGCGAAAGCGAAAATCTTGAAAGCGAAAGCGAAAATCTTGAAAGCGAAACTTTGGCGGTAAATAATTCTCATTTATCAAATCGCAGTCAATTGCAACAAAAACTCCTTGCCCCTAAGTGTGAACTAACAGGACAATGGACAGCGGAAAAATGGGATTATTGGGTATCGCAGGCTCGGCAAAATGGTTGGCTTGACGCTGATGAATTGGCACTGGCAAGTTCGGCAATGATGACAGGCGAGATAGACGGGGTGTGTCAGTTGGTGGTGGCGGATTTTAATCATCAAACCGACATGAGCTTTATGGGGCTGTATCATAAATTTAGCAGATTATTTGCTCATGCTCAGCTGAATTCAGAGATGGAACTGTTTGAACAAATGTCAACCGATGAACAGACCTTGCCCATTAACAGACAGCAGCAGCGTAAACAAGCGGTTTATATGGACGCTCAAAATAACATCATCAATAGCCCCGTGATGCAGACACTTTGGCACAGTGGTTATATTTGTCAGGATAAGCCTGCCATTAGGTCATTTAAATTGATGTTGGAATAATAGAGCTTGGCAATTAAAATAAAAAAAGAATATGAATATATGTCAAAAAATAAAAGTCTTAAAGTTTTTAAACTAAATTTATTGTGTTTTTTATATATTATTTTTGCTGTACATATGGCAATGATTGGCAATAAAATGTTATCATCTTTAATGTTATTGTTTTTTCCTTTTTTGATATTTTTTTTTATTTGAAACGTTTAAATTTCTCTGCAATAAAAATTAAGTAAAAACAAAAAGGCGTACCATAAGATACGCCCAATTTATCACGATAAATAATTACATGGTATAAGTTGGTCTATCAGATTCAACCATACCCGCCAGTTGGCGTTCGATTTCGTTTTTCATTTTTTGGCTGTTAATGTCTGTGCCAAATTGTAGGGCAAAGCCAGCAGGTTTGGCGGTTGTGCCTTTGTCATTGACCCAGATGATTTTACCATTTAAGGGAAAACGGTCATTAGAGCCAGGTAAGGTAAATGCCACAAACACATCATCACCGATATTATGCCCCCGAGTGCTAGGCACAAAAATTCCGCCATTGGTAACAAAGGATAAGTAACTACTATATAAAACTTGTACATCAGTGATGTTGCAGGTAATGATACCGCCACGCAAAGGCATTGCCATAAAAAACTCCTAATTTAAAACCTTTAAACTGCAACTATTGTACCATGCTTTTTGCTGCCAAAATACGTCTTACAGCCAGCCTGCCTTTTTAAATTTATAATGTAGATAAAAACACACTGTCAAAACCACCGCAAGCACCAAAAAATAACCATATCGCCAGTGCAATTCAGGCATAAAATCAAAGTTCATGCCATAAATCCCTGCCACTGCTGTCGGCACCGCTGCAATACCCGCCCATGCTGCCAGTTTTCGTACCACGTCGTTTTGTCCCATGGTGACCATTGCCATATAAGTATCCATGGCGACCGACAGCATTTCATTTAAACCATTAACCGCATCAATAGAGCGTAATAAATGGTCGTTTACGTCACGAAAATAAGGTTTGGCAGCAGCAGGAAAGGCGGACACCAATTCGGTTTTTTTGTGGTTGATAAAGAAATTACACACATCTTGTACAGGCAAAATCACCGCACGCATGTGTACCAGTTGTGATTTTAATTCATAAAGACTACGCAAGGTAGATTTGCTAAATTCATAAGAAAAAATATTACGTTCTTGTTCACGCAGATAGTTACCCAAGCGGTCAGTGATAGGCAAATAGTTATCCACGGTAAAGTCCAAAATGGCGTGCAATACAAAAATAGGGCCCAAACGCAGTTTTTCGGGGCGACGATGACAATGCTCACGCACAGGGCTGTAAGAGTTGGACGCTCCACGGCGAATGCTGATGATAAAGTTTTTGCCCATAAAAATGGCGACCGTACCATAACGGATTTGGTTGTCTTCAAGTTTGGCGGTGCGTGCTACCACAAAAATGGTGTCATTGCCGTAACTTTCCACCTTGGGACGCTGATAATCAGCAAAAGCATCTTCAAGGGCAAGTTCATGCAGGTCAAAGGCATCTTGCACGTCTTTGACTGTCTCATAACTGGGATTATAAAGCCCAAGCCAAATAAATTGGTTGCTGTTGGTTAGCGTGCGACTGACTTCATCAATCTGTAACGACTCAATGGGACTGCCTGTTTTGCGAGAATACGAATAACAAACAATGATTTCATCGCTAGACGTACTGTCTTCAAGCTCTTCAAAACGTTCGCCTTCGGGGTCATACACCGTCATCATCTCAAGGGTGTCTTCGTCCGTGGCGTCAGCATCGCCATAGATATAGCTGTCTTGGGTGTCAGGCGGTGTTAGTTCGTCTGTTTCGTCTTTGATGGGCTCGCTGATGTCTTTGTTGGGGTCGGTATTTGGGTCTGTTTTGATGTTATCTGGCATAACCGCCCCCTAGGGTTGCAAAAGATAGATAAAGGGGCAATATTATAGCAAAATTACTTAAATTTTCATAATGGTATTTTAAAAGTCAAGTAAAATTTACTTATTAAATCCATTGAAGTTAAATTTTGCCAAGTGGCGTTTTTGTGGTACACTAAGCACGAAAAATTTACCATTGATACCGCAAAAACAGGAATCTTTGTGTCCATTACCACAATCCCCACCCAAAATTGGCTGCTGCCCGATGGCGTTGCCGATATTTTATTTAGCGATGCTCAAAAACAAGAAAGTTTGCGTGATGCCTTATTGTTTGTGCTGACCGCTCACGGCTTTAAATTGGTTGCACCGCCACTGATTGAATACACCGAAACTCTGCTTGCCTATGCCGATGAAGACCTAAAACGACAAACCTTTAAACTCATCGATCAGCTAAACGGTCGCTTGATGGGTCTGCGTGCTGACATCACGCCGCAGATTACCCGCATTGACGCACAGCATGGCAAGGGCGTAAGCCGTTACTGCTATGTCGGTACGGTGGTTAAAACTTTGCCCACGGGACTGTTTGGGCTAAGAACACCGATGCAGCTTGGGGCAGAGATTTTTGGGGTGCAGTCGGTAGGTGCTGAGCTTGCCTTGATTGATTTACTTGGCTCATTGTTTGATGAGATTGGCATGGATTTACGTGAGCTTCATGTTGATGTCGGTCACGTGGGGATTTTTGCCCGTTTATGTGAACTTCATGGCACATCTAAAGACGACATTGAACGCCTGATGACTTTATACACCAAAAAAGCCATGCCAGAGCTTGGCGAGCTGTGTCAAAGCTTGACGGGTGGGGCGGACTTTTTGGTGCTTGCCAAACATACCTTTGATGGTAGCAGCAGTGTACCCCATGCCGACAACTTATTAAACAAATTATCACAAACCGCCCAAACTGACCCCGACATTATCCATGCTTGTCAAGAGATTGCCACACTGGCACGCCATATCCAAGGGCTTGGTATGACAGTATCGGCAGACGTGGCACAGCTTTCGGGTTATCATTATCATACAGGCTTGGTGTTTAATGTGTATTTAGACCGTACAGACACCACGCAAATGCAGGCTTTGGTTAGTGGCGGACGCTTTAAAGCCAAAGATGATCGCCATGCCACAGGCTTTAGTATGGACATTAATCGCTTGTTTGACTTTGTGGAGCTACAAGCCGATACACTGATTGTGGTTGATTATGACGATTTGATGACCGCAAACAGTGAGCGTTTGACAGATTTAAATCAGCAAATCAAAACCTTGCAAGACGAAGGCTGTATTGTGATTAAGCCTTTGGCTGCTGATGATCGCCCTGATGAGATAGATGGCGTGCTACATTTTGATACTGATGCTGGCGAATGGGCGGTAAGATTGTCGGGCGACTGACTTTGTTAAGTTAAGATTTAATACTTTAAACTGGTAAAAGTGAGAAATTTCTATGGGTAAAAATGTCGTAGTATTGGGTAGCCAATGGGGCGATGAAGGCAAAGGCAAAATCGTGGATTTGCTGACCGAAAAAGCGTCTGCGGTTGCTCGCTATCAAGGCGGACATAATGCAGGTCATACCTTGGTTGTGGGCGGCGAAAAAACCGTACTGCACCTAATTCCGTCAGGGATTTTGCGTGATGATGTGGTGTGCTTTATTGGTAACGGTGTGGTGCTTGCTCCTGACGCTCTATTAAAAGAGATGAATGGACTGATTGCCAAAGGCGTACCTGTGCGTGAAAAACTGCGTATTTCCCCTGCTTGCCCCCTAATCATGCCATATCATGTGGCACTAGACCAAGCCCGTGAAGCCAAGCGTGGCAGTGGTAAAATTGGTACAACAGGGCGTGGTATCGGGCCTGCGTATGAAGATAAAGTGGCTCGCCGTGCCTTAAAAGTGGCGGATTTATTCCGTAGCGACTTGCCCGAAAAATTAACCGCTTTACTTGAATATCATAATTTTCACTTGACGCAGTATTATAATGCTCCTGCCATTGATTTTGATGAGACTTTGGCACTGTGTCAGGCGTGGGTGAGTGAGCTTAAAGACATGGTAACGGACGTTACCGCCGAGCTAAATAATCGCCGTCTTGCAGGCGAGAACCTAATGTTTGAAGGGGCGCAAGGTACACTATTAGACATCGATCATGGCACTTATCCTTTTGTAACCAGTTCTAATACCACGGCAGGCGGTGTGGCAACAGGTACAGGGCTTGGGCCTTTGTATTTTGATTATGTGCTAGGCATTACCAAGGCTTATACCACTCGTGTGGGTAGCGGCCCTTTCCCAACCGAATTATTTGATGAAGTGGGCGAGCATTTGGCGAACGTGGGGCATGAAGTGGGAGCAACCACAGGACGTGCCAGACGTTGTGGTTGGTTTGATGCGGTGAGCATGAGACGAGCAGTTACCATTAACTCCATGTCGGGCATTTGCCTAACTAAGCTAGACGTATTAGACGGCTTGGCAGAAATCCGTATCGCCACAGACTACCAAGACCAAGGCGAATGGGGAGCATATGACGCAGAGTTTTATGATAAAGTTACCCCAACTTATGAAACTTTGCAAGGCTGGAGCGAGTCCACAATCGGTATCACTAAGTTTGATGACTTACCCGAAAATGCCAAACGCTACATCAAACGCATTGAAGAGCTTGTGGGCTGTCCTGTGGACATCATCTCTACAGGCCCTGATCGTGAACAGACCATTGTATTAAGAGATCCCTACGACCAATAGCAAAAGCACTAAGTAATTAGATTAACGACTTATTGATTTTGCTATAAATGTTTGATGAGATAAAGGCATACTCTAGGGTATGTCTTTATTTTTTTAAGGAATAAAAAAGGAGATTTATGTTTCGTCTAACTTTTTTGGGTACGTCCAGCGGTATCCCGACCAAAAACCGCAATGTCTCAGCCCTAGCATTAGAAAGCCTAGCCAAAGACGCACAAGCCAAATCCGCCCCGTGGCTACTGATAGATTGTGGCGAAGGCACACAGCACCAACTGTTAAAAAGTCCGTTATCACTTGCCAATTTAACCGCCATTTGTATCACTCATGTACACGGCGATCACTGTTATGGCTTGGTTGGTTTGCTCTCTAGCATGGCAATGCACGCCCGCACCAAGCCTTTGACACTGATTACCCCCAAAGCCATTGCCATACTGTTGGATACCTTTGCCAAAACCACAGAATTTCGGGTCAATTATCCGATTGATTTTATATTTATCGAAGATGTATTGGCGGACAGTGGTTATTTTACTTTATCGCTAAGTGGCGAGCATAGGTTAAACATAGAGATTATCCCTTTATCACACCGCACACCGTCTTATGCCTTTGCTATAACACAAACCCTATATAAGCGTAAACTGGACACCGCAAAACTGTCTGACCTTGGCATAGATAACCGCCAATGGGGGCAAATTTTTAAAGCCGAAAATCCTGATGTGCCGTTATCGCTTGGTGAAATCAGTGTTATACCCAGTCAATTTATTCATGAACAGCACCACAAGCTAAAAATTGTCATTGCAGGCGATAATGACAGCCCCGAACTTCTCATGCAGGCGTGCGAAAATGCAACCGCCTTGGTGCATGAAGCCACGCACCTACACGCCCAACGACAAAAACAGCTTGAGCGACCCGTAGAGCAGGGCGGTTTTGATCCACGGCACAGCAGTAGCTTAATGACCGCCAAATTTGCCAGTGATGTCAAGTTACCCACTTTAATTCTTACTCATTTTAGTGCCAAATACGCCCTACATGAAGACAGTGCCGACCCCACGCCCAACATGGGGCATATCAAAGCTGAAGCCCAAAGCGTCTATCAGGGCAATCTGATTTTGGCACAGGATTTTATGCGAATTTTGGTAACGTGTGATGAATGTACGATTTTACAATAAAAATAGTTTGATATTTCAATAAGTTATATTGGGTAGAGAGGTTCCATGATTTGTCAATATGCCGATTTTAAAATGAATATGTTATACTTCTTTCCCAAGTATTCAACGCAGTTTGAGCAAATTTTATGCAATATTCTATCTTTCCCCAAACCAAAAATGATCCACTGCAAGAACCCATGTTTTTTGGGCAAGGGGTCAATGTTTCTCGTTATGACCAACAGCGTCATGCCATTTTTGAGCAGTTAATTGAGCGTCAATTATCCTTTTTTTGGCGACCTGATGAGATTGATGTTTCTCGTGATCGCATTGATTTTGCCGAGCTTTCTGCCCCTGCTCAGCACATTTTTTTAAGCAATCTAAAATACCAAACCTTGCTTGATAGCATTCAAGGACGCAGCCCTAACGCTGTGCTGTTACCCATTGTTTCTTTGCCTGAGCTTGAAACATGGATTGAAACGTGGTCATTTAGCGAGACCATTCACAGCCGTAGCTATACGCACATCATTCGTAACATCGTCAATGATCCCGGTTTGATTTTTGAAGACATCATGGACAACGCCCATATTTTGGCACGAGCCAAAGACATTGCGGTCTATTATGATGATTTGTATGAAGCCAGTCAGCGGTACCAATTAACAGGCGAAGGCGACCTGCGAGAGCTAAAGAAAAAACTGTATCTGTGTATCGTGGCGGTTAATGTGCTTGAAGCGATTCGTTTTTATGTGTCGTTTGCGTGTTCTTTTGCCTTTGCCGAAAATAAAGTCATGGAAGGCAACGCCAAAATCATCAAGATGATTGCTCGTGATGAAGCCTTGCACCTAAACGGCACACAGCACATCATCAACCTAATGCGAACAGGTAAAGATGATCCTGATATGGTAGAGATTGCCAAAGAATGTGAAGATGAAGCGATTAACATCTTTAGAACCGCTGCCCAACAAGAAAAAGAATGGGCGGATTATCTGTTTAAAGATGGCTCAATCATTGGGCTAAATCGGGATATTTTGTGCCAATATGTGGAATACATCACCAACATTCGCATGAATGCCATTGGTTTGGACGGGATTTTTGCGGTTAAGTCCAACCCGATTCCGTGGATTAATGCGTGGCTGGTCAGTGATAATGTGCAAGTTGCCCCACAAGAGACAGAAATCACCGCTTATTTAGTCGGTCAGGTCAATAGTGATCTAAGCGATGAAGATAATAAAGAACTGCGTCAGTTTGAGCTGTAAGCCCGATGGCGTGGGTCTTTACTGACGAAATGCGGTTTTATTTGCATGACAATGAAACTTTGCTAGATGGCATGATTCGCACCAACCATAAAGACGCACGTTTTGAGTGTCGGCAGGGTTATTGTGGGTCGTGTCGTATGCGTCTAAAAAGTGCCACAGGGTCGGTGCGTCATACGCTGTCGCCCCTTGTGATGCTTGATGATGATGAAGTGTTGGCGTGCTGTTGTATCTCTAACGGCACGCTGTTTGTCGGTTATGATAAGGGCGTGGACATTATGAATAAAAAAGGGATAGTGGGCTGTGGTTAAATTGACCAAAAAGACAGTGGTGGCGGTATCGCTTGCTGTGGTTGGGGTGGCGTTGGTTGGCACGCTATTTGTTGGGCGAGTGACCAAACCCAAATCAGAAGAGAGCGAAACACCATTAAGCCTAAACCCTGTCTCTGTCGCTCAAGCCGATAGTTTGGCAAATCCCATAAAGCCCGTAAACTCTGACTTAGTGCGTTATGTGTCCATTGAACAAGCCAAGCTATCCGAACACGAACGCCAATCCCTAAAAAGACAAATCCATAACCTACAAACCACAGGCAGTACAAGTGCAGGCGAGCTAAGACAAGAGTTTAAACAAACCACACACGCCAAGATGACTTATCGTTTTGGGCGAAAACAAGCCTTATCGTTTACTGCGGTTAAGCGTCAAGCGGTGCAAGATAAACTGCCCCAAGGCTTTATTTGGACAGGGCGACAATATGAAGGCGAGCGGAGCGAACAAGGCTTTGACAGCATTTATCGCTTGTTTGAAAATCCCAACAATAAAGCCCGTTTTGAAATCAGCGAAACAAAAATTTGGGCGGATAAGCCTTTAACATTGATTCAAGAATTATTTAATGACAATGTGGGTGGTGTGCCTGTACGTTTTGAGACCTTATCCGATAAAAAAGGCGTGGTCTATCATCATGGCGAATTTGTTGCAGGCGAGCAGTATATCAGTATTAACAGTAAAAACATGACCGCCGATGAAGTTAAAGTGGTGATTGGGGCGATTATTGCCGAGTTAAACAAACCAGTTTAAATCCGTTCGTTTTCCCCTGCCAAAAACCCTTGCTCAATCTGCGGTTTAAAAGTGGCAAGTAGTGGCAATACCGTCTCTATGATCCACGCTTTACGATACCCTAGCAGACTATCGGGCAAGTTTGCCACATCAAAGCTGTCTTGGCTGTCTTTTTGATACACCATAAGTAGCAGTACCGCCACATGACGACTGCGTAATAACAAATCCCTAGGCACGCCAATCGCTTCGCTGTGTTCATCAATGGCATGGTCTAACGCCTTTTTAAAGGGCTTGTCTTTACTGGTATAGACAGGGGGCGGTAGTGGCGGTAGTTCGTCAGTGTTCAGACTTTTGGCGGATTTAATCAGGCGAATCATTTCATCGCCATACAGACGCAGGGCGTGGCGGTTTAGTGTGGTGCGAGCCAATCCCTTGATGGTGGTTGGCATATCCATGACAATCTCACGCAGGGCTTGCTTGCCAATGATATAACTGCGTGGCTCATTGGTAGAACGTGCTAGATTTTCTCGCCATAGGATAAGCTGTTTTAGTACGCTAAGCTGTTGTCTGTTGTAATTGGGGGCGATAAATTCTAGGTAAAGTTCATCATCGGAAATAGCTTGAGTGGCGTGCAGTTCTTTGGCATAGGTTAAGCTGTCTTCTATGACAAATTCAAGGGTATTTTTGGCGTGCAGTGCGTCCTTGGTCGCCTGATATAGGGCAAGCAAGTAACGCACGTCATTGACCGCATAGTGTTCTTGTTCTTGGCTTAGGGGGCGAGCAAGCCAATTGGACTGACTTTCGCCCTTGTCCAACTCTACGCCCAGTACTTCTTTAATGGACTGACTGTAGCCGACTTGTAATTTACCTGTTAAATAACCAATGGCGATTTGTACATCAAACACATTGGTCAAGGGGGCATTTTTGGCAAGCAAATAAAAAATCCCCAAATCTTCCCCGCAAGCGTACCACACCATGGTTGGCACTTCTATCAAGGCTTGCCAAAACTCGTGCAAGTCCAATTTTGGTGCGTCCACAAGATAAATTGCCCGCCCTGTATTGACCTGCACCAACGCCAAAATGGGGTAATAGGTCGTGCGTTTGATAAATTCGGTGTCTAGGGCGATGATGTCGCTGTCGTCAATCTCATCAATGAGTTGGTATAGGGCGTTTTCGTCAGACACCCAGACCACAGGCAGGGCATCGCAGGACGCTTTATCAAAATGGGGGGCGTTAGGAAAGGTAAAACTCATGCAATAAAGGCTCGGTTTTGTAGGGCTTGATGTAGGGTTAGGCTGTCCATATAGGTCAATTCGCCACCAATGGGAATGCCTTGTGCCAGTTGGGTAATTTTGGCGACATGGGGGCGAATGCTGTCATGAATAAAAAAGGCAGTCGTTTGTCCTTCTACGGTCGCCCCTGTGGCAAGAATCAGCTCATCAATGGGGCGACTTTTGACCAAGGCAACCAATTCGCCAATATTAAGTTCGTCCGCCCCGATACCGTCTATCGGCGATAAATGACCGCCTAGCACAAAATACCGCCCACGATATGCCCCGCTTTGCTCAATGGCAATGACATCGCTGGCACTTTCTACCACACAAAGTAGGCTATCGTCTCGTTTGGGGTCTTGGCACAGCGGACAAATATCATCATCACTAAATGAATGGCACACTCGGCACTCTTTGATGTCTAACATGGCACTTTCTAGGGCTTGTGCCAAAGCGATGCCCCCAGTGCGTTTTTTGGTAAGCAGGTGTAGTGCCATACGTTGGGCGGATTTTTGTCCGACGCTGGGGAGTATTTGTAGGGCTTTGACTAGGGTGTCAAATTTGGCGGTCAGCATGGTAAAACTTAAAAATTAACCAAACAGCCCTTGCATACCTTTAGGCAGACCCATGCCTTGCGTTGCTCCTGCCATGGTTGCTTCATATAGCTCGTCGGCTTGGCGAACCGCATCATTAATGGCGGCAGCAACCAAATCTTCAATCATGTCAGGTTCATCACCCATTAGACTAGGATCGATAGATAGGCGTTTAATGACATGGCGACCGTTCATGGTGACTTTAACCAAGCCGTTACCTGCTTCGCTGTGGACTTCTTGATTGGCTAAGTCTTTTTTGGCTTTTTCAACGTTTTGCTCAACTTGTTTTTGCATGGCTTGAGCTTGTTGCATTAAGGCTTGAATGTTCATGATATTACTCTTAAATTTTACAAAAAGGGTTATTATAACAAAAATTTAGGCTATGTGGGATATTTTGCTGACTAATCAATGCGTGTACCTTGTTTATTGATATCAAATGTCTCACCATTTTGCTCAACCTTTGCCAGTCCTTTGGAAAAACCATAAGCATCATCATATTCTAAGGGGATAATGACTTTGCCTGTTGTATCAATATAGCCCCATTTATCATTCTTTTCAACGTTTGCCAACCTTTCAGAAAAACCACCAGCATAATCATATTGTAAAGGAATAACAACCTTGCCCTTTTTATCAATATAGCCCCATTTTTCATTTTGTTTAACGTTTGCTAATTCTTCATAAAAGCTACCAACATAATCATATTCTAAGGGAACAACGACTTTGCCAGTTTTATCAACAAATCCATATTTTTTATTTTGTTCAACGATTGCCAATCCTTTGGAAAAATCCCAAGTATTATCATATTCTAGGGGAGCAATAATTTTACCTGTCTTATCAATATAGCCCCATTTGTTATTTTTCTTAACGCCCGCCAATCCTTCGGAAAAACCAACAACATGATCATATTGGAAAGGAATGACTATTTTACCTGTTGTATCAATATAGCCCCATTTGTTATTTTTTGCAACGATTGCTAGTTCTTCATAAAAATCGCCAGCATAATTATATTGTAAGGGAATGACGACTTTACCCGTTTTGTCAATGTAGCCCCATTGCCCGTTTTTTGAACACTTGCCAATCCTTCAGAAAAACTATAGGCGTTATCATATTGCAAAGGAACGATAACTTTGCCTGCTTTATCAATAAATCCATGCTTGTTATCTTTAGCAACCGTTGATAATCCCTCAGCCAAACAGTCAATTTTTTCATAATTTTTGTTGTTGGCTGGCATTTCACACGCCCATGCCTGCCCGCCAAATAGCACACTGGCTAAAATTAAACTGCTGGTTAAGTTACTGTGTTTCATGTCATATTCCCGATTAAATGAACTAAAAATTACGATTAAAAAACAATAAAGGCTTTATTGATAGCAAACATCAATAAAGCCAAATCCTCCATAAAGGGTTGATTACACCAAAAATAAGTTTATGGCTTAATCTTATCCTTTAACAAAAACTCCATTAACGCTTTTTGGGCGTGTAAGCGGTTTTCGGCTTCGTGCCACGCCACCGAACGGGGATCATCCAACAAATCCACACTGATTTCTTCGCCACGGTGAGCGGGCAGACAGTGCATAAACAGTACATCAGGTTCGGCTTTATCCAGTAGCTCTCGGCTGACCTGATAATCAGCAAAGTCTTTTTCACGCTGTTTTTGTTCGGCTTCTTGCCCCATGCTTGCCCACACGTCCGTAACCACCAGACTTGAGCCTTTGACAGCGTCCGCAGGATTGTCAATCAGCTCTACATGGTCAGCGTATTTGGCAAGTAGCTGGGCATTTGGTTTATAACCGTTGGGGCTGGCGATATTGAGTTTAAAATCAAGCTGTTTGGCGGCAACCATATAAGAATTACACATATTATTACCGTCGCCCACCCATGTCACGGTTTTACCGGCAATGTCGCCACGAAGCTCAAAAAAGGTCTGCATATCGGCAAGCAGTTGGCAGGGGTGATAATCATCGGTTAAGGCGTTGATGACAGGCACGCTAGAATGCTCGGCAAAGGTCTGTACACGACCATGAGCAAAGGTGCGAATCATCACAATGTCCACCATACTACTGATGACTTTAGCGGTGTCTTCAATGGGTTCGCCACGTCCTAGCT
>RRZU013286942.1_pt1 | contig 12633 bp, 12 predicted proteins | sample 2165561 | NCBI WGS metagenome assembly RRZU01 (sample SAMN10456909, study PRJNA506462) | wastewater metagenome | isolation source: wastewater sludge | place: USA: Moscow, Idaho | reverse complement strand
ATTGAAATAGGTTTGGAAGGTTTAACTTGTTTTATTGGCGTTTGCAAAACAAAGTATGTTTTATCAAATGCTTGTCCAAAATGGTTAGTCGATTCAATGATGTTTACCAAAGGTTTGTTTAGGTCATTTTTTTGAATATAGTGCGTGGCTGTTTTGATAATAGTTTCAGCATTCTTAGCTTCGGCAAAGATAATGTTTTCTTTCCCCGAAATGTAATGCAAATTAAATCCCGCTTTTCGGTTGTTGCTATAAATGATAAGACTGGTTTTTTGTAACTGTTTGTATTCATTCGTGATGTCTAAGCCAAGCCATAAAATACACGTTGATAAACATACCAAGATGTATTTTGATTTTTTTGAGTTGATAAATTTATATATAAATATGACAAAAATAAATAAACACATAACTTGCCATAGTTCTATATAGATTCCTTGAACGGATGAATGAGAAAGATGTTCGATGTAGCTAGTGAAGGAATTTACAGCATTTGTTGAGAAAATCAATATATTAGTCAGAATAGATGATATGAAATCAAATGAAGAAAAAGCTAATAGTGCCATTGCTAAATAGAGAATAATGCTAGTTGCCGGAATGATGACAATATTGGTAAGCAAAAAATAAGAAGGAAATTGATGAAAATAGTATAGACTTATCGGTGCTGTTCCTATTTGTGCCGCGATAGAAACACAAGTCAATGACCACAACCAATCCAAAACTTTATTGTTTACGGTTATCAAATCATACAGCATCTTCTGAAAGAATAAGATGCTCAAAACAGCCATGTAGCTTAATTGAAAACCAACATCGAAAACATAATAGGGATTGTATATGAGCATACAAAATGCCGAGAAGAATACCGCATTGTAGGTAACTGACTTCCTATTGACAATGTCACTGATACAAATTAGTGATATCATAATGGCGGAGCGAACGATGGACGGAGCCAATCCACAAATAAATGTGTAATACCATAAACTAATAAGAATGATAATTTGTTTAATAATCAGAGTTGACTTTTTTCTGTCCATAAACCTTAAAAAAAATCCTAATGCCAAATAAATTATCCCTACATGTAAGCCGCTGACAGATAGTACGTGAGAACCTCCTGAAACGGAGAAACTTTGCTTTATTTCTTGACTTAATTCATCTGTATAACCCAATGTTAATGCAGCTATAACCGCAAATTCATTGTTGGTGATTTTATGTTCTCTATAAATATTTAGTAGTATATTTCGAACTTCTGCTGCTTGGTATTTGATTGAAAACGGCTTTTCTGCGGACATTTTTTCCCAATATCCGGATTTAATGTAAGCTGTTGCTATAATTCCTTTTCGTTGTAAATAGTTTTTATAGTCAAATTCGTAAGGATTTCCATTATTTGTTACTTGTTGCATTTTGGCATGAACCAATAATTGATCTTCAAGAAGCAGAGCAGATGCCTCCGAATTTTTTTGCAAATACAAAATGGCATCAAAAGGGTGTGCTCCATCATTCGGGTAAAGTTTTGTAACCAACATAACTGATTTTGGCTTTTCTCTTGGGGTTTCTTTAATGATTGCCAGGAAACTCTGCTCCCGTTCAGGTACCTCTATAGATATATTTTTATCCTTCGCTTGTAAAAGATAAAAACCTAATCCACAGAACAGTAGAATAATTGTAAGACCTGATAACCAACGGTAATGAAAGGTTCTTGTAGTGTCCCTTAAAAATAAAGAAAAAATAAAACTAAGAAAAGCAGAACCGAAAAGCAGTAATCCGATCCACCAAAAAGGTAGTAGAAGTGATAGTATAAAGCCTAAAATAAGAGCTAATGTTATTCTGAAAAATGGAACCTGATGCAAAAATGTAGTAAAGTGCATTTTTTGTATTTAGAGCATTTTCAGGTCATTAATTGTTTGTAATGGATTGGCTGATTTGAAAACAAAATTTCCTGCCACAAGCGCGTTTGCACCTTGTTGAACAAGTTGTTTCCCTGTTTCTAAATTAACACCACCATCCACTTCGATAAGGGCTTTTGATTGTCTTTGCAGAATAAGTTCCCTTAGCTCAGCCGTTTTTTGTAAGGTGTTCGGAATAAACTTTTGTCCACCATAACCAGGATTTACAGACATTAAAAGTACCATATCAACATCACAAATAATATCTTTCAATAACACGACAGGAGTGTGTGGATTGAGTGTTACGGCAGCTTTTACTCCTTCGTTTTTAATTTTTTGTATAGTTCTATGTAAATGAGTGCAAGCTTCGTAGTGAACGTTAATCATATATGCCCCGATAGAAGCAAAATCTTTAATAAACTTGTCGGGTTCAACAATCATCAAGTGAATGTCAAGGGGCTTTTCGCAGATTTCTTTAATAGACTCAATAATAGGAAAGCCAAATGAAATGTTTGGAACAAATACACCATCCATAATATCCAAGTGCAACCAATCGGCACTGCTTCGGTTTATCATTTCAACATCAGATTGTAGATTTGCAAAATTTGCAGACAACAAAGATGGTGCTACAATTGTATTCATGACGACAGTTTTATTTACAGGCAAAAGTAACTAAAAATGTTAAAGAATAGCACATATCAAACCATTTTCAGTTCAAAAACATTTCAATTAATTGATTTTTCTTTGTTTTTTCTACATGATAACAAGCTGCGAATTGCAACAATCGATCAATTGTACTGTCCTTGGGTTCCATTTTTACTTTGTCATCTGTCTTTTGCTTGAAATAGGGGTAGTGGGGCGTATAGAATTTCATAGGCACTTTATTTGTATATAAAGAGAACGTGCCCACAAATAAAATATTGTGTAGAAAATAAATTTCTTATAAAGAAAGAATAACATTGTTTTCCTCTGCTAACTTTCTCATGTTTAATATGGCATACCGCATTCTTCCCAATGAAGTATTAATACTGACTCCGGTTTTATCAGATATTTCCTTGAAGCTTAAGTCTTCATAATACCGCATTCGTATGATTTCTCTTTGATTTTTTGGTAATGCATCAATTAACTTGTTCAAGTCGGCATAAATTTGTTTAGTGATAAGATCGTCTTCTATGTTTTTTTCGCACAAGGAAAGGTTGTTCAGCAAGTTTGTTTCCGTATTGTCAGCCGAAACGGTATCATCGTTTTGTCTTAATCGAAGGTTATCCATAGCTAAATTATGGGCAATACGGGTAACCCACGCCAAAAACTTACCTGATTCGGTATAACTTTCCCCCCGAATGCAAGTGACTACTCTGATAAAAGTTTCTTGAAATATATCTTCACACAAGTCGCGGTCGCGAACCAAATTGAAAATGTATGAGTACACTTTGTTTTTGTGACGAAGTAGCAAGACCTCAAAAGCACGATTATTACCTGTAGCATACAAATTAACCAACATTTCGTCAGTCATTGTTTTTAATGTATCCATTACTCTACAAATTTAATGTATAAGAGTAAACATTGCTATAGGCGTATAGATTTATGGGTTAACAAATAGTATCGAAAACGATTGCACAAATTAAGAAATAAAAAATTACATAAAAAAGAAAATTTAAGATTTTAACACATCAATGTTAAAACATTGGCAAGATTGTTTATAAAAGCAAAAAAAATCCTGCCAAATAAATCGTTTAGCAGGATTTTAGTGTACTACTATTTAGTCTTAACTAAATATTTTTTCAATGACATTTTTGTATCTATCTAATACAACATTACGTTTTACTTTCAAAGTGGGAGTAAGAATCCCTGTTTGTTGAGACCATTCGTCTGCAAGCAATTCAAACTTCTTAATTTGTTCTGTGTCACCAAAAAATGCGTTGTATTTTGCTATTTCTTTCTTAAATCTGGCTTTTACCGTTTCATTTTTAATGACTTCTTCATCCGTAGTATAACGTATTTTATGTTTCCTACACCATAATTTGAGAAATGTGAAATCAGGGATAATTATTGCGGCAGCAAATTTCTGATTTTCACCTACAACCATAATATTTTCAATAAAGGGTGACTGCAAAATTTTTTCTTCTATCAAGAAAGAATTTACAAATTTACCAAATGATGTTTTGAAAATATTTTTTAAACGACCGGTAATAACTAATTGACCTTGTTCTGTAAATTTTCCGGAATCACCGGTGTGAAACCATCCTTCTTTATCAATGACCTGAGCGGTGAGTTCTGGATCTTTGTAATATCCTAGCATAACATTATGTCCACGACAAATAATTTCGTCAGTTTCCGGAACAATTTTTACTTCTACGCCTTCCAAAGGAAATCCAACAGTACCAACGCATCTTCCATGCTTTTTTCTCGAACTTACAGCTATTACTGGGGAGGTTTCGGTTATTCCGTAACCTTCAAAAACAGGCATACCAATAGCGGAAAAGAAACTTGCTATACGAGGTTGAATAGCAGCTCCGCCCGAAACGACAATGTCAAAATGACCTCCGATAGCAGCTCTCCATTTCGAAAAAACGAGCTTCTCTGCTATTTTATGTTGAATATTGTAACATATGCTACGGTCTTCTATTTTATACCTAATAGCCAAGCCCAGAGCCCAGTAGTATAGCTTTTGTTGAAAGAATGGTAATTTTCTTCCACCATTGTATATCTTGTCGTAAATCTTTTCCAGTATACGAGGTACACATGTCATCATTGTCGGATTTACTTCTTTTATATTTTCAGAGATAGTGCCCAAATTTTCTGCATAATAAACCGACATACCTAAGTATTGATAAAGGTATACCATCATCTTTTCATAAGCATGACAAAGGGGTAGAAAACTGAACGCTGTATCACTCCATTTTTGAGGAGTTCCTTCCAACATTTTCAGTTGCATAGTCAAGTTATTGTGAGATAACATAACTCCTTTCGGATTTCCGGTAGTGCCTGAAGTATAAATAATGCAAGCAACATCATTGGTTGTAATTTCTTTTTTGATTGCATTTATTTTGGTAAGATCAAGATTTTCTTTTCCCAAATTAAGTAGTTGCTCAAAGTAATTAAATCTTCCTCTGTTTATAAAAGTGTAAATACCTTTGAAAGAAGGAAGTTCCGGAATGATTTTTTCAATCTTACGAAGTAACTCTTCCCCTTCGAGAAAAATGTATGTTATTTCAGCATTATTTAAAATGTAACGATAGTCTGATTCGCTAATGGTGGGATAAATTGGTACAAGAATCGCCCCTATCTGCATGGTCGCCATATCAACAATGTTGTACTCAGGCCTGTTTGAACTAATCATGGCAATAGTATCGCCCTTTTTTACACCAAGCTTTAATAAACCTGCAGATATTAAGTTCGTTTGTTCTATGTATTCTTGAATACTATATTTATGCCATATTCCTTCTTTTTTTCCTGCTAATGCAACTTCTTGTTGCGGTTTAATCTCCATGTAATTTTCGAGAATATCGAAAACTCTTGTTATGTTCATTCTTATTTGTTATTTATTCCGCAAAGCCTCAGAACCACCTACAATATCAAGAATTTCATTTGTAATAACTTCTTGACGGACCTTGTTGTATTGTTGAGTAATAGTACTTATCATTTCTTCTGCATTCTCAGAAGCAATTTGCATAGCCGTTGTTCTTGCACCATGCTCCGCTGTCAAAGAATCAAGCAGTGTTCCATAAACTTGTGTGCGAACAACAGCAGGAACTAGTCCGCGTAAGAATTCTTCTTTTGATGGTTCTACCAAGTAAACATTTTGCTTTTGTTTTGATCCTTTGGTATATTGTTCTGCCTTTTTGAGTGGAAGAAGAATTTCTTTAGTAGGGATTTGAACGCCCGCATTTTTATAATGATTAAAAATCAGTTCTACTCGATCTACTTCTTTATTTATAAATTTATCTCCTATACGATTCGCTATTTTTTCTGTTTCGGCATAGGTTGGAGCATCGTACAATTCACTAAAGGATTTAACCAAAGTATATTCAGATTTATTTACATAATCAGTTATCTTCTTTCCTACTGTGTAAATAAGAATATTTTCTTTTCCAATTGAGGAATATGAATTGACGGTTTCATTGAATAATTTTATGATATTCGAGTTAAATGTTCCGCACAAACCTGAGTTGGATGAAAAAATAATAATGGCAACTCTCTTTACTTCCCTTTCTTCAGCTAAAGGAATCGTTATATCAATATCTGTTGAACTGATATAGTTACTTAGGGATTCAGACAATTTATTCTTGTAAGGTAAAAACTTTAAACAAGTATTTTCTGCCTTATGAAGTTTTGCTGCCGAAACCATTTTCATGGCACTAGTAATCTTCATGGTTGATTTAACAGAAGATATACGTGCCCTAATTTCTTTGAGTGATGCCATATTTTATACATAAAAATACCTGTTCATCGAATGGTGTTCAGATACTTGAGAATCAATTCAAACTTAAACTGAATATTGTGCAGATAATCTTGAAGCTTCTTCTTTTAAAATGGAAGTAACCTCATCGGTTAAAATGCCTTTTTTAAGAACATCTAAAACGTCATTTTGATGTTTTACTTCCAAGATATTTAAATATTTTGCTTCAAAATCTCTTACTTGATTTGTTGGCACATGAGCCAATAATCCTTGCGTCCCACAATAGATGATAGCAATTTGTTTTTCTATAGCAAGAGGCGAATACTGACCTTGTTTGAGGATTTCCACATTTTTGTTCCCTTTATTCAAAACAGATTTTGTTGCGGCATCTAGTTCGGAACCAAATTTAGAGAATGCTTCCAACTCTCTAAATGTGGCTTGATCCAACTTCAATGTTCCCGCTACCTTTTTCATTGCCTTGATTTGAGCATTACCTCCAACACGAGAGACGGAAATACCTACATTAATAGCTGGACGAACACCTGCATTAAATAAATCTGTTTCCAAGAAAATTTGACCGTCAGTAATAGAAATTACGTTCGTTGGAATATAAGCAGAAACGTCACCAGATTGTGTCTCAATAATCGGTAAAGCCGTGATCGAACCTCCTCCTTTTACAATGTCTTTAATAGATATAGGAAGGTCATTCATTGTCTTTGCCACAGCATCGTTTGCAATTACTTTAGCCGCTCTTTCTAGCAAACGTGAATGTAAATAGAAAATATCACCCGGATATGCTTCACGTCCTGGTGGACGACGAAGAATTAATGATACTTCACGATAAGCTACAGCTTGCTTAGATAAATCATCATAAATGATTAAAGCATGACGTCCCGTATCTCTAAAATATTCTCCAATAGCGACCCCTGCATATGGTGCGTAGAATTGCATGGCTGCAGCATCTGACGCGGTTGCTGTTACAACCACAGTGTATTCCATAGCACCATGTTCTTCCAATGTCTTTACAATATTGGCTATAGTAGAACCTTTTTGTCCAATACCTACATAAATACAATAAATGGGTTCTCCGTTATTGAAATTATCCTTTTGATTGATTATAGTATCTATTGCGATAGCCGTTTTACCTGTTTGTCTGTCACCAATGATAAGTTCACGTTGTCCTCGACCAATTGGAATCATTGCATCAATCGCTTTGATACCTGTTTGTAGAGGTTCGTTTACAGGTTGACGGAAAAGAACACCCGGAGCCTTACGTTCCAAAGGCATCTCATATGTTTTGCCTTGAATGGCACCTTTACCATCTATTGGCTCACCCAGTGTATTTACCACGCGTCCTAATAAACCTTCACCTGCCATGATGGAGGCAATTCTTTTGGTGCGTTTTACAGTATCACCTTCTTTAATTCCTTCCGTATGACCTAGTAATACAATTCCGACATTGTCTTCTTCCAAATTAAGAACAACACCTTTTGTTCCATTCTCGAACTCTACTAATTCGTTTGACTGTACTTTGTTCAAGCCGAATACACGGGCTACTCCATCACTTACTTGTAAAACTTTTCCTATTTCTTCGAATTCAAGCTTGTTGCTAAGACCTTCGAGTTGCATTTGCAAAATCTTTGAAATTTCGCTTGGTTTAATATCTGGCATATTGTTTAAAATTTGTTCTGTTAACGTGTCTTAAGTGGGTATCATTGTCAAAATTGAAAATGAGTTACAATGTTTTCTTTAAAGAAATGAGCTTTCCTGAAATGCTTGCATCAAGTCTATTTTGTTGTATATCAATGATAAAACCACCTATCAAATTTGGATTAACAGTAGTATTCATTTCCACTGTTGAATTAAATGTTGTGCTTATAAATTTGTTGATTTTTTCAATACTATCACTAGAAAGAAGTGTAGCACTAGTTATGTCACTTTTCAAAACGTTATTTTCCTTTCGGTATAAATCTTGGTAAACTAACGAAATTACATAAATATATTCTTCTCGTTTGTTCTCCACAAGAAATTCCATAAAGCGAGATAGACACTTGCTAATATTTTCTCCACATGCTGTTTCTAATAGCTTAATTTTTTCTTTTGTTTTAACGGCAGGACTTGTTAAAGCATAATTTAGTTGTTGTTGATAGCCCGAAAAACTGTCGGTCAGCAAGCACAATTGCTTGTAAACTATAATTTCTTCCTTTTCTTTTTTTGCATAAGAAAATAAGGTTCGTGCGTATCTTACTGAGATTTTTCCGTTGTTCATCCTATGATTGAGAAATGTTCACCTCGTTTAATAAGCGTTCAATAAATTGACTTTGTTCTTTTTTGTCATCCAATTCTTTTTGTAACACCTTTTCTGCCATGCTGATAGAAATAGAAACTACCTCTTTTCGTATGTCAGCTATGGCACATGCTTTTTCCTTTAAAATCACAGCTCGGGCTTCTTCGATGATTTTGTTTGCCTCTTTCTGAGCCTGAGTTTTGGCATCATCAATCATTTTGTTTTTTAACAAATGCCCTTCTTTTAAAATTTGCATCTGTTCCGTTTGTGCTTGAGCTAAAATCTCTTTGCCCTGTTCTTGGATGTTTGCCAAAGCATTTTGTGCTTCGTTTGCTGCTCCGAGTGACTCCTGTATATACTTTTCCCGTTCATTTATTGATTTTAAAATGACAGGAAACCCAAACTTTGCGAGTACAAAAAATACCACAGAGAATGATATTAACATCCAAAATAACAAACCTGAGTCAGGAAGAAATAGATTCATACTTTTCTTTTTTTTTTGTTGAGTTGTAAAATGCAGCTCAACACGATGATTAATGTTTTTTACAGAAGAAGAGCTAATGCACAAATAATGATGGCAAATAAAGCCACCCCTTCGATAAGAGCTGCCGCAATGATCATATTTGTACGTATATCGCTAACAGATTCTGGCTGACGAGCTATGGCTTCCATGGCTGAACCGCCAATTTTTCCGATACCTATTCCAGCTCCTATTGCTGCGATACCTGCACCGATACTTGCACCAAGTTTTCCGAAAGATGCCGCTGTGGCTGCTTGAAGAATAATTGCTGATAACATAATTTTTGTTTTTAATGATTTATTTATTCAATTTATAACTTATTCTTTTTCATGTTCATGGGGTTGTACTCTTGAAAGTCCAATGAAAACAGCAGATAATGTTGTGAAAACATATGCTTGAATGAATGCCACCAACAATTCCAAAAAAGACATGAAGATAGCAAATGAAATCGATATTACAGATATTCCGCCTCCTATAGCCGGACTAATAGCACCAAAAATGAAAATGAGAGACATAAATACCAGCATAATCATATGCCCTGCAAAAATGTTTGCGAACAAACGAACCATTAAAGCAAAAGGCTTTGTTATCGTTGAGATAATTTCGATAAAAGGCATGATGGGAATCGGAAATTTTAGCCATAATGGGACATCTGGCCAAAATATCTCTTTCCAATATTCGCGATTGGCGAACAAATTAGTTATGAAATAAGTAAATAGAGCTAAAACCAATGTAATAGAAAGATTTCCTGTAACGTTTGCCCCAAAGGGAAAGATAGGAATAAGTCCCATTAAATTACAGACAAGAATAAAGAAAAATGCGGTCAGTAAATAAGGGGAATATTTTCTGTAGTCATTCCCTATAGATGGTTTAATTACATCGTCTTCCATCATACGAATAAGAGATTCCACAGCAAGATGCCTCTTTTTCGGAACTTTTAAAGGATTCTTTTTATAGGCTACTGCTGTAGGGATGAATATGATTAATAATATAGCTATCGAAAGAAAAATCGAAAAAGCATCTTTCGTAATGGAAAGGTCAATAGGTCGAACAATTTCTCCTCTGGAGTTAACCTCTACTATTTTGGCATCAAATGCACCACCTTTCTGTATGTAAAATCCCCTGTAATGATTTCCATGAGTTACCTTGTTAGAAGAAAAAACGAACCAGCCTCTTTCCTCACTTTTCAATATAACCAACAAAGGTACAGAAACTTGTATATGCTTGAAAGAGGTTATATGGAAGTCATAAGAATCGGAAATGTGCCCGAATATAAATTTTCCTGCATCAAATTTTTCTACTTTATCACCATGCTCTGCCGCTGTGATTGTAGCGCAATTAATCAAAAACAGAAAAGCTAAAAATGCCAAAATATCTTTTAAAACTTTGCTCATAGAATTTCCTTTTTATGTTTTTGATAATCAAGAAATATCCATGTTTCGGCAAAAAGAAAAATTAAATAAGAAAGCCCAAAAATAAGCAAGAACCCTATTCTGCTAATATTTACAAGATACATATACAGCCCCAAAATAATTAGGGATACCATTATTTTACTCATTTTGTAAATCATATACCAATTTACTTTATTTCCCTTTTCGGAGTAACGTCTTACCAATAAGCAATATAAAATTTCTACGCCCATAAAGAATGGAGGAATCACCAAAAAAGAGTCATCCCAATATAACGATGGAAGCTCTTTTCTTATAAGAAAAAAGATAATTTCTGTTATTAAAGTTAATACAACTACTATTTGGTAATATTTTTTCATCCTTCAATCTTCAATTTCTACACAAGCTACAACTTTGTTATTATGAATTTCGATAATGCCCCCTAAAATATCAATGTTAGATTTGGTTCCTGAAGGAACTGTAATCCAAATTTTCCCCCTCTTCAATACAGCCACTATAGGAGCATGATTCTTTAGTATCGTAAATGTTCCATTTGAACTAGGAACAGTTATTGATACAGCATCTCCTGAGAATAGCTTTTTCGATGGGGAAATAATCTCTATATTCATACTCGAGGTAAACTAAATTTCATTAAGTATCTTATCTCCCTTTTCAATTGCTTCATCAATAGTTCCGACCAAGTTAAATGCGGATTCGGGATATTTATCCACTTCACCATCCATAATCATATTAAAACCTCGAATAGTTTCTTCAATAGGAACCATGGTCCCTTTGATGCCCGTAAATTGTTCCGCTACGTGCATTGGCTGTGACAAAAAGCGTTGTACACGACGAGCTCGGTGTACCACCAATTTATCTTCTTCAGAAAGCTCTTCCATTCCTAAGATGGCAACAATATCTTGTAGCTCTTTATTGCGTTGTAAAAGTTCTGCAACACGAAGAGCTGTCTTGTAATGCTTTTCACCTACAACATTCGGGTCTAGGATACGTGAAGTCGAATCTAAAGGGTCTACGGCAGGATAAATTCCTAATTCGGAAATCTTTCTACTTAGTACAGTTGTTGCATCCAAGTGAGAGAATGTTGTTGCAGGAGCAGGGTCAGTTAAGTCATCTGCGGGAACATAAATAGCTTGAATTGAAGTAATTGATCCATTTTTTGTAGAAGTAATACGTTCTTGCATCAGTCCCATTTCGGTGGCTAACGTTGGTTGGTAACCTACTGCGGATGGCATACGTCCCAATAAGGCAGATACCTCAGATCCAGCTTGCGTAAAACGAAAAATATTATCAATAAAGAACAAAATATCTTTTCCTTTTCCTTCTTTGTTATCAGCATCACGAAATGACTCGGCAACAGTAAGACCTGAAAGTGCTACAGAAGAACGAGCTCCGGGCGGTTCGTTCATTTGCCCAAATACCAGCGTAGCCTGAGATTTTGCTAATTCTTCGTGATCTATTTTTGATAAATCCCAATTGCCTTCTTCCATACTTTTTTTAAACGCTTCACCATAACGGATTACGTTAGATTCAATCATATCACGTAAAAGGTCATTACCCTCACGAGTACGTTCTCCTACACCTGCAAATACGGAATAGCCATTGTAGCCTTTTGCAATATTATTTATAAGTTCCATAATAAGGACAGTCTTGCCTACACCAGCACCTCCGAAAAGGCCAATTTTACCACCCTTTGAGTAAGGGGCAAGAAGGTCAATAACCTTTATACCTGTAAATAATACTTCTTTTGAAGTTGCTAAATCTTCAAATTTTGGTGGCTCACGGTGAATTGGGTATTCGCCTTTTCTGTCAAGTTCTCCTATGCCATCGATAGCATCCCCAATTACGTTTAGCAGGCGACCTTTGATTTGTTCACCAATAGGCATTGAAATAGCCTTCTTTTTTGCGATGGCTTCCATCCCTCTGACTAATCCGTCCGTGGAGTCCATTGCGATGGTACGAACTGAATTTTCTCCGATATGTTGTTGGCATTCTAAAATCAGGCTGCTTCCTGTTGGGCGTATAACTTCAAGGGCATCGTGAATCTCGGGAAGATAATCACCATCGTCCCCGAAATATACGTCGACAACGGGGCCAATTACTTGTGTTATATATCCTTTTTCTGCTTTTGTTGGCATAAATTT
>RRZU011942719.1_pt1 | contig 12635 bp, 10 predicted proteins | sample 2165561 | NCBI WGS metagenome assembly RRZU01 (sample SAMN10456909, study PRJNA506462) | wastewater metagenome | isolation source: wastewater sludge | place: USA: Moscow, Idaho | reverse complement strand
GGATGATGCCTTTGCGAGTTTTGCTGTTCATGTGTTCTCCGTCGCGCGCTAGGCGCGGTTGATCAATTCGTCGAGTACCCGGTCCACGCCCACGCGCCAGTCGGGCAGGGTCAGGCCGAAGGCCGTCTGCAGTTTGCGGCATTCGAGACGCGAGTTGGCGGCACGGCACGCCGGCGTCGGGTATTCCGCGCTTCGGATAGCGGCAATGCGTTCGGGTACCGCGCGCAAGGTTGCACCGCGCGCCAACGCGCCGGCCACAACGTAGCGCGCGTACGCCTGCCAATGGGTTTCTCCGCTGGCCGCAAGGTGGTAACACCCGGCCAGGCTCGGCTCGGCAATGGCCTGGCGCAGAGCGTGCGCCGTCACGTCGGCAATCAGTTCAGCGCCGGTCGGCGCTCCGTGCTGGTCGCCCACCACCCGCAGGGCGTCGCGCTCACCCGCGAGACGCAACATGGTGCGCAGAAAATTCGCGCCGCGCGCGGCGTACACCCAACTCGTGCGCAGCAGCAGCAGGCGCGAACACGCTTCGACCGCCAGTTCGCCGGCCCGTTTACTCTCGCCATAGGTGTTGAGCGGGGCGCAGGCGTCGTCCTCACCCCAGGGCCGTTCGCCCTGCCCGTCAAAGACGTAGTCAGTCGAGTAGTGCACCAGCCAGGCACCGAGGCGCTCGGCCTCGCGCGCCAGCACGCCGGGCGAGGCGGCGTTGATCGTCAGCGCCAGTTCGGCTTCGCTCTCGGCCTTGTCGACCGCCGTGTAGGCGGCGGCATTGACGATGACATCAGGGGCGACGGTGCGAACCGTCGCCGCGATCCCGTCGGGATCGGCAAGGTCGCCGCAAAGCCCCCCCGTCCCCCACCGGTCAAGGGCAACGATCTCGCCAAGCGGCGCCAGACTGCGCTGCAGTTCCCAGCCAACCTGGCCGTTCTTGCCGAACAGCAAAATCTTCACCCGCCGCGCCCTTCATAGTTCTTGCTCACCCAGTCACGGTAAGCACCGGACTGGACATTGACCACCCATTCCGGGTGTTCGAGATACCACTGCACCGTTTTCAGGATCCCCGTGGCAAACGTTTCCTTGGGACGCCAGGCGAGTTCACGCTCGATCTTGCGGGCATCGATGGCGTAGCGCCGATCATGCCCCGGCCGATCCGCGACATAAGTAATCTGGGCGCGATAGCTCTGCCCATCGACGCGCGGCCGCAGGGCGTCAAGGAGTTCGCAGATGGCATGGACGATGTCGATGTTCGGCTGCTCGTTCCACCCGCCGACGTTATAGGTCTCCCCCAGACGACCCGCTTCGAGTACTCGGCGGATAGCCGCGCAGTGATCGCTGACGTACAGCCAGTCACGGATCTGTCGTCCATCCCCATAGATCGGCAACGGCTTGCCGGCCAGGGCATTGACGATCATCAGCGGAATCAGCTTTTCGGGAAACTGGAACGGTCCGTAGTTATTCGAACAATTGGTGGTCAGCACCGGCAAGCCGTAGGTATGGTGGTAGGCCCGAACCAGGTGGTCGGATGCCGCTTTGGATGCTGAATACGGACTATTCGGCTCGTAGCGGTGGGTCTCGGCAAACGCATCGGCATCGGGCGCGAGCGAGCCGTAAACTTCGTCGGTCGACACATGCAGAAACCGGAATTCCACCTGAGCGGCAGCATCCAGGCCCGAATAATAGGCGCGCACGCTGTCGAGCAGCTTGAAGGTACCGACAATATTGGTCTGGATAAACTCTCCCGGCCCGTGAATCGAACGATCGACATGGCTCTCGGCCGCAAAATTCACGATCGCGCGCGGAGCGTATCGGGTGAGCAGCCCTTCGACCAGCGCCTGATCCCCGATATCACCCTGAACAAACGCATAACGCGGGTCGCCAGTGAGGCTGGCGAGACTCTCGCAGTTACCTGCATAGGTCAGCTTGTCGAGATTGAGCACCGGCTCGTCGCGCTCGCGTAGCCAGTCAAGGATAAAGTTTGCGCCGATAAAACCGGCACCACCGGTCACGAGTATCACGGCCGTCCTTTCAATGTCGTGTGCATGTCGCTTATTGTCGCTCATTGCATGGCGCAACACCGCTGCACCCCGGCAGCTTTTATAATGGGCGCCTCTTCCAACCGAGTATTGTACGTCCGATGCACGTTCTGCTGGTCAAAACCTCGTCGCTCGGCGATGTCATCCACAACCTGCCGGTGGTTAGCGATCTGGTCCGCGTTCACCCCGGAATCTCCATCGACTGGTGCGTGGAAGAGGCTTTCGCCGACATTCCTCGCCTGCACCCCGGCGTAGGCGAGGTGATTCCCGTCGCCCTGCGCCGCTGGCGAAAAGCCCCATTTTCAGGGAAAACCTGGTCGGAAATCGCCGCCTGCCGCCGCCAGCTCCGCCACCAGGCTTACGACATCATCCTGGACACCCAGGGACTCGTAAAAAGCGCGCTGATCGCTTCTCTGGCTCGTGGAAAACGTTACGGATACGCGGCCGGCGTCGCACGCGAGCCCTTTGCCGCCCGTTTTTACGATTGCCACTTTGTCATTCCCGGCAACGCCAACGCTGTGCTGCGCAACCGCTGGCTGGCCGCCGCAGCGTTCGACCACCCGGTCGACCTGCCGCTCGACTATGGCATTGCCGCCCCCGATCTGCCCCTCCCCTGGCTCCCCAGAAAAACCCAGGGCAAGCACGCCGTCCTGCTCACCGCAACGAGCCGCGACGACAAGCTGTGGCACGAGGAATCCTGGGTACAAATCGCCCGCGACCTTCTCGCTCAAGGCATTCTTCCCGTCCTCCCCTCGGGCAGTCCTCGTGAACGGGAACGTGCCGAACGGATTGCTGTCGGCGCGCCCGGCGTCTACGTCGCCCCACCGCTTCGACTGCACGAACTGGCCACGCTCATCGGTCAATCCTGCGTCGCCGTCGGGGTCGATACCGGGCTGGTGCATCTGGCTGCCGCGCTCTCCATCCCGACTGTTGCGCTCTATACCGCGACGGATCCCGACCGTACCGGTGTTCTTGGCAGCGGTTTTTTTCGCAACCTGGGTAATCCGGGCCACCCCCCCTCGACCCAGGCCGTGCTAAGTGCCATTCAGCAGGGACTCAACGCATGAGCCGCCTCGTCTACTCCCTATGTTTCTACCTCGCCCAGCCCCTGGTGTGGCTCCGCCTGCTCTGGCGAGCCCGCCGGCAACCCGAATACCTGCATCATCTGGCCGAACGCTACGGATTCTATCCGGCGCGGCCGGCAGGACGGCTGCTCTGGCTGCACGTCGTCTCGGTCGGCGAAACGCGCGCCGCGGAACCACTGATCAAGGCATTGCTCGCCCAATACCCGCAGCACGGCCTGTTGCTCACCCACATGACGCCCACCGGCCGCACCGTTGGCGCGGAGATGATCGCCAAGCTCGGACCCCGCCTGCACCAGGCCTACCTGCCCTACGACCTGCCCGATGCCTGCGCACGCTTTCTTGCCCACTACCACCCTGAATTCGGCCTTCTCATGGAAACGGAGTTGTGGCCGAACCTGATCGCCAGAGCCAAGACCCAGGCCATTCCGTTAGCCCTGGTCAACGCCCGTCTCTCAGCCCGTTCCTTGCGCGGTTACCAGCGCTTCCTCCCGCTGATCCGGCCCGCTGTGGCGGCGCTTGATCTCGTTGCCGCACAAACCGCCCCAGACGCCGAGCGCCTCGCGCAACTCGGCGCGCAAGCGCCTCAGGTTTGCGGCAACATCAAGTTCGACGTCTCGCCTCCTGCCGATAAAATCGGCCTCGGACAGCAGTGGCGCGCCGCGCTCGGCACCCGCCCAGTATGGTTGTGTGCCAGCACGCGTGAAGGCGAGGAAACCCTGATTCTCGACGCCTACCAGAAGCTTGATCGCCCGGAGTTGCTGCTGCTCATCGTGCCGCGCCACCCCCAGCGTTTCGCCGAAGTTGCGGCAGCTGTTGCAGCGCGCCAACTGCCGCTCAGGCGGCGCAGCGCGAATGAATTCCCGGCCGGCGAGACTCGCGTCTGGCTCGGCGACAGTATGGGTGAAATGGCGGCCTACTATGCCCTGGCCGACTTGGCGCTGATCGGCGGCAGCCTGCGGCTGCCCGGTCATCGTCGGCCCGCACACGTTCAACTTCGCACAGGCAACCGAAGATGCTTTGTCCTGCGGCGCGGCGCGGCGCGTCGACGACGCCGCTGCGGCAGCGACCGTCGCAAGCAACCTGCTTGCCGAGGACAGCACCGGGCAGGCAGACCTCGCGGCAATGCGCCAGGCGGCAACTGAATTCAGCGCTGCCCATCGCGGCGCGACGGCCCGCACACTGGCCCTGATCGCCGAACGGCTCATCTCAATTCGCGTTCAATAAACAACAAAGCGAACCACAACGGGCACGACGAAAACCGGAATCCAGGACTCCCCCCGCTTCGCCGTAAGGAGAGGGCGGGTAGTCCGGCAAGCCCGCAAGCCCCATCGGCTTTTCGTGTCGTTTACGTCGTGTTCGTCGTGGTTAACTTTTTACAAATTGGTATCAGTCTGCCGGGAGTTCGAAGAGCGGGTTGATCTGCACCAGATCGGCCTCGCTCAGTGCGCCCACGGCGGCCTTGAGCTTGAGTTGGGCGAGCAGGGTATCAAAACGCACCTTGGACAGATCGCGCCGGGTGTTGTAGACCTGCTGCTCGGCATTGAGGACATCGATGTTGATCCGCACTCCAACCTCATAGCCCAACTTGTTGGACTCGAGCGCACTCGTACTCGAGGTCAGGGCAGCCTTGAGGGCATTAATCCCGGCCAGGCCATTGACCACGCCCAGATAGGATTGACGTGCATTGAGCGCGGCCGTCCGCCGCGCGGCTTCAAGGCTGGCATTGGCCGCCATGCGGTTGGCCTCCGCCTCCCGCGTCTTGGAATTGACCGCACCGCCCTGGAAAATGGGGATATTGAGTTGCAATCCGACGTTGCGCACCGTGGTCTCGAGCGTGTCGTTGCCAATAAAGGAGAGTGCGTTATTGTTCTTGCCGTAATTGGCCACGATGTCGACAGTCGGATAATGCCCGCCACGGACGCGCTCGACTTCCTTGGCGGCGACCTCGGCAGCCGCCTGCTGCGCCTGTACCGAAAAACTGTCCTTTTCTGCCGAATTCACCCACTGATCCATGCTCGCCGGCTGCGGTGGCGCGAGTTCGGCTTCCCGGCGCAGGCGATTGAGCACCGGATACTCCTTGCCAACGATCACCCGCAAGGCATAGCGTTTGACCTCGCGGTCATTTTCGGCGCTGATCTCCTGCGCACTGGCCAGATCAAAGCGCGACTGGGCTTCCTGCGAATCGGTAATCGTCGCCGTGCCGACCTCGAAATTCTTCTTGGCCTGTTCGAGTTGCTGCGCAATCGCCTGCTTGTTGGCCCGCACCGCCCGCAGATTTTCCTCGGCATAGAGGACATCGAAATAGGCCTGCGCAACGCGCAGGATCAACTCCTGCGATGACTGGGCGAATGTCGCCTCGGCCTGCGCCACCTGCAACTTGGCCTGCCCGTACTGCACGATGTTCTGCCAGCGGAACAAGGGCTGGGTCAGATTCACGTTATAGGCATTGGTGTTGTAGTTTTTACTGATTTGCGCGGGCCGGTTGCTGGCATCGTACTGGTTTTCGTTCCACACCGTATTGGCACTGGCGCTGAGTGTCGGCAGCAGGCCGGCCAACCCCTGCGGCAACTTTTCCCGCCCCGCCTCGACGTTAGCCCGGGCCGCCATGTACTGGGCGTCGTTGACCAGTGCCTCGCGATACACCTGAACGATGTCGGCGGCCTGGGCAGACGCAGCGACCAGCAAGCCTGCAAGCAGCAACGCAGGGCGACGAAGCGGAAATGGCACAGACATCACGGACCTTTCGCAGCAGTTAGAAGACGAATGCCTCACGCGCCTGGGCATTCTGGAGCGGCGCGGCCACGGTCTCGAAAACGTCGATCGTGGTGAAGGCGTCTTCACCGGTGCGGGTGATCAATTTGACCGTCATCGCGGGCGCTTCACCGACGATGGCAACCAGGCGCCCGCCGATCTTGAGCTGTTGCTGGATCACTGCCGGCAGCACCGGTGTCGAGCCCGACAGCACGATGACGTCGTAGGGCGCATAAAGCGGCCAGCCGCGGGCAGCATCGCCCAGATCGACGCTGACGTTGGCGAACCCGGCACGTTTGAGGTTGGCCCGGGCGAACTCGACCAGTTCAGGCACGATCTCGACGCTATAGACAAACTCGGCCTTGGCCGCAAGCAAGGCGGCCATGTAGCCGCTGCCGGCGCCGATCTCAAGCACCTTGTCGGTATTCTTGATCGCCAGTTCCTGCAGGATACGCGCTTCAACGCGCGGTGCCAGCATCGTCTGCCCGTGCCCCAGAGGAATCTCGACATCGGCAAAGGCAAGGGTACGATGCGCCTCGGGGACGAACTCCTCACGCCGCACCACCGACAACAGGGACAACACCGCGGGGTCCAGCACTTCCCACGGGCGGATCTGCTGCTCGATCATGTTGAAGCGTGCTTTTTCGATATCCATCGTCGTTGCGGCCATAGTTGTTCCAGTCACCAAAAGTCAGGGTCCAGTCAGCCCTTGATTATACCTTCACCCGATACCACGCCGCGTATAAAGCAGGCAGGAAAAAAACGGTCAAAACGGTGGCCACGATCAGCCCCCCCATGATCGCCACCGCCATCGGCCCCCAGAACACGCTGCGGGTCAGCGGTATCATCGCCAGAATCGCCGCCGCCGCCGTCAGCATGATCGGCCGGAAACGCCGCACGGTCGACCCGACGATCGCCTCGACCGGGGCCTTTCCTGCTTTTTCGTCCTGCTCGATCTGGTCGACGAGGATCACCGAGTTGCGCATGATCATCCCCGAGAGCGCGATCACCCCAAGGTTGGCTACAAAGCCGAAGGGCACGTTGAACAGCAGCAAGGCGATGGCCACCCCGATCAGGCCCAGCGGCGCGGTCAGTAGGACCATCACCGTCCGCCCGATGTTCTGCAACTGGACCATCAGCAAAGTCACCACGGTCAGCAACATCCACGGCATCACCGCCTTGATCGAATTCTCACCCTTGGCCGATTCTTCGGTGGCCCCGCCGATCTCGATCCGGAAGCCGGGCGGCAAGCCCTCGCGTACGGCACTGAGAGCCGGATCAATCTGCGCAGTGACCACCGGCGCCTGCACGTGGTCGCGGATGTCGGCGCGCACGGTGATCGTCGGCCGCCGATTCCGCCGGACGATCAGACCATCCTCAAGCACGGGCTGCAATTTCGCCACCTGGGCCAGGGGTACATAACGACCGCTGGCGGTACGCACGTTGATCCCGGCCAGCGATGCAAGTTCGGCCCGCTCCTCCCGGCGCGCCCGCACCACGACATCGATCAGCTGGTCAGCTTCGCGGAACTGGGTGACGCTCACGCCGGAGAGCAGGAGATTGATCGAATTCGACAACTCCTGCGTGCTGATGCCGAGCGCCCGCGCCCGCTCCTGATCGACTTCGAGGCGAACCGCCTTACTCATCTCGTTCCAGTCGAGATGAACGTCCTTCACGTGCGGGTTGGCGCGCATCACATCTGCCACCGCCTCGGCCGCCCGCCGCAGTTCACCGGTGTCGTCGCCCGAGACCCGGAACTGGATCGGATAACCGACCGGCGGTCCATTTTCCAGACGCAGCACCCGCGTCCTGGCATTGGCGAGACCGGCCTTCCACTCCGGACTTTCGCTGGCAAAATGCGCCTCCAGGCGACGCTTGAGATCCTCGCGCGCCTCGATGCCATGCGTCACCACGACAAATTGGGCAAAATTATCGTTGAACAGCTGCTGGTCGAGCGGCAAGTAAAAGCGCGGGCTGCCGTTGCCGATATAACTGACAAAATCCTTGACCGAACGCTTCATTTCAGGCGTCTCGCGCAACAATCGCTCGATCTGCGCGACCTGCGTCTCCGTCGCCTTGAGCGAGGCCCCCTGCGGCAACCACACGTCAATCAGCAGCTCAGGGCGGCTGGCAGGCGGAAAAAATTGTTTCTGCACCCCGAAATTGAACGCAGCAATCGACAACACAAACGCGATCAGGGTTGCCCCGATCACCGTCCACCGCTGCCGTACGCACCAGTTCACTGCCTGGTGCACCCAGCGATAAAACGGCGTGTTGTAGATGTCATCGCCGTGCCGCTGGGCTTTGGCCTGCAGCGTGGCGGCGTTGAGCAGTTTGTAGCCGAGAAAGGGAGTAAACACGACCGCAACGATCCACGACACGAGCAATGCAATCGTGACCACAGCGAATATCGAAAAGGTGTACTCCCCGGCGCTTGATCGGGCGAATCCGACGGGCATGAAGCCGGCTGCGGTGATCAGCGTACCGGTCAGCATCGGAAAGGCCGTCGAGGTATACGCAAAGGTTGCCGCGCGAAACCGATCCCAGCCCTGCTCCATTTTCACCACCATCATTTCCACGGCGATGATGGCGTCATCCACCAGCAGGCCCAGGGCAATGATCAAGGCTCCCAGGGAAATACGCTGCAGGTCGATGCCGAAAATCTCCATGAACAGGAAGGTGATCGCCAGCACGAGCGGAATTGACAGTGCCACCACAGTACCGGTGCGCAGCCCCAGGCTGAGGAATGACACCAGCAGAACGATGGCCACGGCTTCACCAAGCGAGGCCATGAACAGGTTGATCGACTGCCTGACCATATCGGGCTGGTCGGCAACGGTATGAATGTCGACCCCGACCGGCAGATCATTTTTCAGCCGAGCAATTTCGTCACGCAGGCGCTGACCGAGTTCGATCACATCGCCCCCCTTACTCATCACCACGGCAATACCGATCGCCGGCTGCCCCTCGACGCGCATGCGTGGCGCCGGTGGATCGACATACCCGCGCTTGACCTCGGCCAGATCACCGAGCCGCAGCAACTTGCCCCCGGCATGTACGCTGATTGCCCGAACGCTATCCACCGTATCGAACTCGCCGGTCACCCGCAGGCGCACGCGGTCGCTCGGCGTCTCGAAGAACCCGGCAGGCACCATGGCATTCTGTTTTTGCAGCGCATCGAAAATCTGGGCCGGATCGATCCCCAGCGATGCGAGCTTGGCATGCGCAAATTCGACGAATATTTTTTCGTCCTGCACCCCGATGAGTTCGATCTTCTTTACGTCCGGCACGCGGCGCAATTCGCGCGCAATGCGCTCCGCCTCCCGACGCAGCGCGGCCTCGTCAAAGCCGTCGCCGGTCAGGGCGAAAATGTTCATGAAGGTATCGCCGAATTCGTCGTTGAAAAACGGCCCCTGCACACCCGCTGGCAGGGTATGACGGATATCAGCAAGTTTTTTGCGCGTCTGGTACCAGGCTTCGGGCACATCCTTCTTCGGCGTGTAATCCTTGAGAATGATGAAGACCAGTGACTCACCCGCCTTCGAGTTGGAGCGCACGACATCGACCCACGGCACATCCTGCAGTTTCTTCTCGATGCGTTCGGTCACCTGCTGCTCGACTTCGCTTGCCGTGGCACCCGGCCACAGCGTGCGTACAACCATGGCCTTGAAGGTGAAGTCCGGGTCTTCTGCCCGGCCGAGCTTGAAATAGGAGAACACGCCGGCCAGCATCAAAACAACGATCAGGTAGGCCACCATCGAACGGTGGCGCAGGGCCCATTCGGAGAGATTGAGATGCGTCATTTCACCGCCGCCGGCACGCGCTCAACCACCTTGATCGTTTCGCCTGCACGCAGCTTGTGCACGCCGGCCACGACAATACGTTCACCCACCTTCAGCCCACCCGCCTCATCAGTTTCCAGAAGGGCATCGCCTTCTCTGAACTGGCGCACCCCGATACGGCGCAAGGCCACCTTCTTGTCGTCGCCAACGACCCACACCGCCGGTTTGCCGTCTTGCTGGAACACCGCACCGAGCGGCACGGCGAGCGCAGCCTGCTGGCCCGCCCCTCCTGGGGCCGGGAAGTGCACGTTTGCCGTCATACCCAGCAGGACGCGCTGATCGGGAGCCTTGATGCTGACCCGCGCCGCGTAAGTCCGCGTTTGGGCATCGGCCACCGTCGCCAGTTCGCGTACGACAGCAGAATAGCGAGCCTGGGCATCGGCCCACAAGGAAACCTCTGCGGCCATTCCTGTTCGCATTTCACGCATGCGCGATTCCGGAATGGAAATCGCCACTTCCAGCGTATCGGCACGCGCCAGACGTAGCACCACTTGGCCGGCGCTGACCACCTGTCCGACTTCGGCCTGCACCTGGGCAACCACGCCGGCTTGATCGGCACGCAACACCGCGTAGTTATTCTGATTGCGCGCCAGCTCAGTCTGGGCCTGCGCCGCACGGAAGGCCGTCTCCTTGGCATCGAGGGCGGCCTGGCTCACGAATTGTTTGGCCTGCAATTCACGAAACCGGCGCACATCGGCTTCGGCCAGTTCGAACTGGGCCTGCGCCGCGGCTGCGTTGAGCGCCAGGTCGGCAGGATCGAGTCGCGCCAGCATATCGCCTGGCCGCACGACCGCGCCGGGATCGACGTGACGCGCACTGATCTTGCCCGGCACCCTGAACGCCAGGGGGCTCTCAAACTGCGAGCGGACTTCCCCTGAATAGGTCACGCCCGAAGCCGCTCCGCCCTGGCCGACCACCATGGTCAGTACCGGGCGGGGCGGATCACTCGGCACCGGCCCTTTGCCGCACGCCCCAAGCAGCGGCAAGGCACAAACCAGCAGCAGCCGGCACGCCCGGCGAATGGCAAAATGGGGAAGACTCATTATTATTTCTCGGGAGGTAAGGTCAAACCGCGCAGCAGCAATTCAAGATGGGTAGTGAGGTAGCTCTGCGGATCGATCGTATGGCCGCAATGACAGAACGCGTGCCGCCAGATCATCAGCATCAAGAGCGGGGCTATGATCACATCGACGGTCACATCAACATCGACCCCTCTGAATTCGCCTTGCGCAATGCCGCGCTCGATAATGCTGCGCACCAGCCCGCGCCCGCGGCGAATCACCGCGTCATGGTAGTACTGGGCAATGGCCGGAAAGTTGTTCGCCTCGGCGACCATCAGTTTGGGGATGCCAGCCAGGCGGGTTCCCCCGATCTGCTCCCACCAGCCAAAGAGCAATTGGCGCAGCAGTTCGTCAACCGGCCCTTGATATTCCGACAGCACTTGTTCGGCCGCACTCAGGCTAGCCACCATGCCTTCCTCGATCACGGCCCGGAACAGGGATTCCTTGCTATCGAAGTAAAGGTAGAGCGTTCCCTTGGAGACACCGGCCCGCGCTGCAACATCCTCCAGGCGCGTTGCCGCAAACCCCTTTTCGACGAACAGATCAAGTGCGGCTGCCGTCAGTTCACCCGGCCGGGCTTCCTTGCGACGGCGGCGCGGCGCGGACGCAACCGGCCGAGGCGCAGTGGCATCGGGCACGTCAGCAGGCGGCATAGGAGGATTCGGGCGCATCGGCACAATTCACAAAACTGACTGAACGGTCAGTAATATAAGAAAAACCCCGGCGTCAGTCAATGCTCATCATCGGACAATTCAATCCATCACCCTGCGAATGACAGGGATAATCGCGGCCTACGGGAACACGAGGGTCACAGGGCAGGCTGCCTTGCTGAAAAACGGCCGGAGCTGACATTTTTTTGCAGAAAATCAGCCAAGCCGGATAGAGCATGCCAAACATGCAAGCCATCGAACGGGCAAGACCCGTCCGACCACCAACGCAACGGGTCGCAGCCATGGCGCCGCCTGACGCTCTCGGGACACCCAACAGAATGCTGTTTGCAACGCTCCGGATGGCGTGATGTGTTGCCTTCGTCTCATAACGATTGGCGCTCTCCGGAGAATACCCGTCCCCACGGCCGCGCACGCCGGGGGTGACACATCAGGAGAAACTGTATGACGTGGATGGACAATTTCACGCAAGCCACAGTGATCATGTGCCTCGGCATGGGTCTTGTGTTCTTGTTCGTGGCCTCACTGGTCGTGCTGATTCAGGTATCAGCACGCCTGCTTGCGAAATATGCGCCGGAAGAGCCAGAGGCTGCCCCCGCATCCGTCGCCCCCGCCCAGAACGACGGGGCAATCGTCGCTGCCATCTCGGCCGCACTGCGTCAGTATTCTTCCGATAAAAAGTAGCAAACCAGTTTTTCAAGGGAAACAATAGCCATGGCTAAAATCAGAATTAGTGAAAACGTCCTGCGCGACGCCCATCAGTCGCTGCACGCCACCCGCATGCTCACCTCGGACATGCTGCCGATCGGTGAAAAGCTCGACAAGGCCGGTTTCTGGTCGCTCGAATCCTGGGGCGGCGCCACCTTCGACTCCTGCATCCGCTTCCTCAACGAAGATCCGTGGGAGCGCATGCGCCAGCTCAAGAAGGCGATGCCCAACACCCCGCACCAGATGCTGCTGCGCGGCCAGTCCATCCTCGGCTATCGCCACTACGCCGACGATGTGGTCGAAAAATGTGTCGAGCGCATGGCCGTGAACGGCGTCGATGTCTTCCGTGTGTTCGACGCGCTGAACGATCCGCGCAACTTCATGGTGCCGATGAAGGCCGTCAAGAAGGCCGGCAAGCACGCCCAGGCGGCGATCAGCTACGCCGTCTCGCCGGTGCACACCGTCGAGCACTACGTCCACCTGGCCAAGG
>RRZU011268605.1_pt1 | contig 12636 bp, 12 predicted proteins | sample 2165561 | NCBI WGS metagenome assembly RRZU01 (sample SAMN10456909, study PRJNA506462) | wastewater metagenome | isolation source: wastewater sludge | place: USA: Moscow, Idaho | reverse complement strand
GGACCATGCCGAGATCGCGACCGTGGCAGCGACGGCCAAGCCGCGCACCACCCAGTTGAGAAGGGAATCCACCGCGGTGGGCGGAGCGAGTGCGGTGAGGAGCAGCAGAACCGGCCAATGCCACAAGTACAGACCGTAGGAGCGCTCACCCACCCACACCAGCGGGCGGAACTCGGCCACAGCGAGCAACCGGTGATTCCGGGGGAGCAACGAGGCAATCAACAGCGCCGTCAGCGCACTTGCCAGAAATAGCCCGCCGCGGAAGGTGAAGGCCGAGTTCTCGTCCAGAGTGCGCATGAGCGCCAGAATCCCCAGCAATGCTGCGGGTGCAAGATACGGGCTCAGCAACACGAAGCGAGGGTCCTTCAGCCACGGCGTTCCTGCCCAGACGAAGGCGAGTGCCACGCCGAGCAACAGTCCGAAGGCGTGGGTGTCAGTGCCGTAGTAGACCCTGGTGACGTCGCTTCCCGGGGTGTGGATGATTGCCATGAGTATGGCGGAGACGACGGCCCCTCCCGCCGCGACCCCGATCCGCCAGTGCCAGGACTTGACCACGAGCATGAGACCCATGAAGAGTAGCGGCCACAGGAGATAGAACTGTTCCTCCACGGCCAGTGACCAGAAGTGTGCGAACAGCTGCGGCGAGGTTCCCGCAAAGTACGAAGTACCAGCGACTATCTCCACCCAGTTCGTGGAGAACGTCAGAGCACCGAGACTCTGGCGCCCGATTCCAACCAAGAGGTCATCTCCGAGAATCAGGCCGCCGGTGACCGAGACGAGCACGACGAGCACGAGCGCGGGCAGAAGCCGCCTGGCCCTGCGCAGCCAAAAGCGAGGCAGATTGAGGCCGCGAGTCTTGATGATCTCGCGCACCAGCAGCGTGGTGATGAGAAAACCGGAGACGACGAAGAAGATGTCCACGCCGATGAATCCACCCGGAAGCGAGGCTGGGCGCACGTGGAAGATGATCACCGCGATGACGGCGAGCGCTCTCAGTCCGTCAAGACCACGTATCTTGCGGGGCTGGGCGTTCATACGGTTCCCGGAAAGAATGGTGCCCTCTACCTCACTCATGACCTCAAGGCTAGAAGTCTTTGAATGGCGGCGCGAGCGTGCCGCGCCGGGAACACCATGTACCACATGCAGGCAAGCCTCCGGAATTCCCATTCTCAGGCCACTCATCCTCTCCTGCGGGCCGTTACTGAAAAGTTATCTTCGATTGACCTTGATGTGCTTGTTTCGTGGAAAATCGGCGGCACCGCACCTGTTTTCGTGCACTTACGCCCTTCTTCAGCGTGTGCGGCATACAGGGAATTTGCCACATTTTGTAGCCGAAATGTAATAGTTGACGGTAGCGTGACTCGTGGCTCACCGATTCATGCGCGCGTGAACGATGGAGCTGGCCCGTGTAAGTCTTCCGAAAGAACGACCAATGCCCAACTCTCGCAACAAGCGCTCGCTCAGGGTTGCCGCTGGTGTGGCGGCCCTGACCCTCCCTCTTGGCCTGACCGTGCCGGTGCTGGCGGACGAGATCTCCGAGCCCTCACCCACGGTTGAGACCTCAACCGGAACGAATCCGACACAGGCAATCCCGGCGGACCCAACACCGGTGGACCCGACTCAGACCACTCCGGCGGACCCAACACCGGCGGGCCCAACTCAGGATCCCGAGCCGGAGGCTGTGATCGATGCCGTTGCCTCCCCCGAACCTTCTCCGGAGGCGGACATATTCGGGGACAATTCATACGCCATCTTTGGATTCGACGCCGGCGTCGATTCGCAGGTCGAGTTGGAGAGCCCGACCACGCTGGAGACCTTCTCCACCGCGGCGGGATACGTCAACAAGCTCTACTTGAATGACAGGTGGTCCGGGAAGGCGAACATCGAATTCGAATGGGGCAATTCGAGCTACTCCGTTCTGGCCGGTGATTGGAACGGTGACGGCAGCGACACCGTGGCCGTGCGCGACGGCAGGCTCTTTGCATTCGCGGACGCCAATCCGGCCAGCTCCGCCCCGAAGTTCACGATCGGCTACGGCACTCCCGGGGACATCGTGCTCGTGGGGGATTGGGACGGTGATGGCAAAGATACCTTCGCGGTGCGCCGTGGAAATGAGTTCCACATTCGCAACTCCTTGACCAGCGGCTCGGCGGACAAAATCATCGCCTACGGGACTCCCTCCGACGTCGTCGAGGTCGGGGACTGGGATGGCGACGGCAAGGACACCCTTGCGGTGCGCCGTGGCAACGCCTATCACGTCCGCAATTCCATGAGCAGCGGCAAGGCGGACGCGATCATCGCCTATGGGACCGCTGAGGACATGGTGGTCGTCGGGGATTGGGATGGTGATGGCAAGGACACTCTTGCGGTGCGCCGTGGCAATGCTTACCACGTCCGCAACTCGATGACGAGCGGCAAGGCGGATACGGTCGTTGCCTACGGCACCGCCACGGACACCACGATCGTGGGTGACTGGGACGGGAACGGTGCGGACACGCTCGGTGTGGTCCGCAAGGTCTCCACGAGCGTGAGCACGAGCCCGCCCGCCAGTGCCAACACAAAGGGTGCAGAGGTGCTCGCATTCGCCAAGAAGTTCGACGGCGCTCCCTACGTGTGGGGCGGAACCACTCCCGCGGGCTGGGACTGCATCGGCATGGTCCGCTACGTCTACAAGCAGTTCGGCGTGGACATTGGTGGTTACCCTCATTCCGTGTTGGCAGCCGGCCGCCAGATTCCGTTCAGTCAGGCTCAGCCGGGGGACATTCTGTACTGGTCGAAGGAGAACTCCATTGCCAACAATGCGGACGTCTCGCTCTACGTGGATGCCACGACCAACTTTGGTGCCTGGAATGTGAGCATGGGAACGCGCGAAGGCAAGAACTCGTGGGTGGGCGGAACGCCGATCGTCATCCGAATATTCGACTGACCTCCCATTGACCTCGGGTATTGTTCCGATGTTGAGCCCCTCGGATCCGGTCCGAGGGGCTCAACCTTTTCGGGTGGGACGGCTTCGATGCGCACCTCAATGTCAGGAGTGTGGGAGCACGTCAATCCTGTATCCCATCGTGTGAGTCTCTCCGGGCGCCACCGTGACCGCGGCCTCGCGCACGTTCGCGCCCTCGACGCAGACCATGGTGCGCCATTCCTCATCTCCGAAATCTGCCAATTCGCTGGCGCGCTCGCTCCAGGGGTTCCACACGATGGCCGAATCCGAGTTGGTGCGCGTGATGCGCAGTGTGCGCTGCCAACCGGGGTCGACCACCGAGATGGCGTCCGACGTCGTGTAGATGCGATCAACTTCCCCGGCGAACCGGACGTCTTCCTCTTGGACGTGCATCTGCCCGGTGGTGTTGTCGCGGTAAGTGCATCCGGCCAGCCCGTCAACGGTGACGTCGTGAATGTCGGAGACCGCCAGGTAGGTGTGCAGTGCCTCCTCGAAAGTGAGGTCCTCCGAACCGGTGTTGGTGACCTCGTAGCGGAGTTCGAGAGACGCCCCCATCCGGATCGTGTACCGAACCGTGTAGGAGTGGGGAAAGCGTTCGGCCTTGAACGCGTCTGTGGAATGGAGGGTGTAGACGGCGGTGACCGTGGTTCCGTCGTCGTTCACAGACTCACGTGTCCACGTGGACAGGCGCGCCAAACCGTGGGAAGGAAGGAGGTCGGCGCTTAAGCCCTTCGCGAACCACGGGAAGCAGATGGGGACCCCGCCGCGGATCGCCGTGCCCTCCTGATACAGCGCATTCTCGGAAACCCAGATGACGGGCCGTTCTCCCGGGGGCTGCCAAAGTGTGAGATTTGCGCTATAGGGGTAGATCTCGGCCCTACCGGCCGGACCCGCATAAGAATCGGGGTTGTCCATTGCACTCATGGCCCCAGCCTAGTGCCTGATCCGGCCAAAATGGCGAATTTTGGCGCTTTACTGGCCATCGACAGGGAATCGGCGTGTACCGCATCCGTACACCGAACACCCACCGAACTCCCAGACTTGGTGAGAACGGCAGAAACCGAGTCAGTCTCGGATCTTGCGCTGATCGCGGATTCAATGATCCGCCGGTGTTCCGTACGGCTTGATCATGTGGAAAAATGCGGGTTGGCCACGGCGATACCGAGGGCCAAAACTGCGAGAGACTCGCGAATTCGCGCGGGTCTTGATGAAGAACTTTCGGGAGAATTCGGATAGATTTTCCCCAGTGGCCCAATCGGGCCCTTGATCCTAGAAACGAGAGGTATGGGAATGTCCCTGAACCGCACTGAGCTCATTGCAAAGATTGCCGAGAAGGCCAACCTGTCCAAGACTGATGCCGACAAGGCCGTGGCCGCCCTTCAGGACGTCCTCGTTGAGTCGCTTGCCAATGGTGAGGCCGTCAAGATCACCGGGCTGATGGCCGTTGAGCGTACCGAGCGTGCCGCCCGCAAGGGCCGCAACCCCCGCACCGGCGAAGAGATCCAGATTCCGGCTGGCTTCGGTGTGAAGCTGACCGCTGGCTCCGCCCTGAAGAAGGCTGTAGCCAAGTAGCCACGTAGACCTGCCCGCACCGTCCGCGGTGTGTGACAACAAGGGACCGGAATCGATTGCACCAGATCGAATCCGGTCCCTTTGTGCATGCGCAGCCCATGAAAAGAATCACGCGGCGCCCGCCTCCTCCGCACGTGCCCGCCGCTCCTGCCAGCTGCTTTTGCCCGAGGGAATGCCCGAAAACACCCCTCGTGGGAGTGTTGCATCCGCGGGGCGCGTGAGGGTCGCTCTTGGGATTGTCGGCGCCGCCTCCTAAACTGGGGGCATGAGCACCTCGTCTCCTGAGCCACCCAACGCCCCCGGAACCCCCGGCGGGCCGGATACTGCCGCGTCCGGAAGTACTGATCTTCTTGAGCGGACTGAGGAACAACGCGCTCCGGGCGATGAAGAACGTTATGCCCACTACGTGAGGAAAGAACGGATCACGGAATCTGCTGTGATGGGTCAGCCCGTCGTCGCGCTGTGCGGGAAGGTGTGGACCCCCACCCGCAATCCGGACAAGTTCCCCGTGTGCCCCACGTGCAAGGAGATATACGCCCAGATGAGCAAGGGTGGAATGGGATGGCCTTTCGGGCCCGACGTTCCGGGTAGCGGCAAGTGACCGGGGGCCCCACGCGCCCCACCTCCGCCCCCCATCCACGATCAGCGTCTGTCTTTGCCGCTGAGAGCCTTTCCCCGGCCTACCCGCAGCGTGCGGCTTGGGGAACGGCGTCTTCCTTGCGTGCGTGGCAGGCCGAGGCGATTGAGCGTTACCTCACAACCGAACCACAGGACTTTCTCGCCGTGGCCACGCCCGGCGCCGGAAAGACCACGTTCGCCCTGCGGATCGCCGTGGAGCTCATGGCACGTGGCGTCGTGCGCAAGGTGACCGTGGTGTGCCCGACCGAGCACCTGAAGACCCAGTGGGCGCAGTCAGCGGCGCGAGTGGGTGTGCAGCTGGATCCCGATTTCACCAACGCCCAGCGTGAGGAGGGTTCCTTCTTCGATGGCGTCTGCCTGACCTATGCCCAAGTCGCGGCCAACCCTGAGCTGCATCGTTCGCGCACGCGGCGCAGGCCCACGCTCGTGATTCTGGACGAGATCCATCACGGGGGAGACGCGCTGTCCTGGGGGGATGGCATCCGGACAGCCTTCGATGCCGCGACCCGCAGGCTGTCGCTGACCGGGACGCCCTTCCGATCCGATACTTCTCCGATTCCGTTCGTGGAATACGCTGTGGATCCCGACGGCGTCAAGCGCTCGCGGGCCGATTACGTCTACGGCTACACCGAGGCTCTTCGCGACGGCGTGGTGCGCCCGGTGATGTTCCTCAGCTATTCGGGCCAGATGCGTTGGCAGACCAAGCAGGGCGACGTCGTCCAGGCAACGCTCGGCGAGCCCCTCACCAAGGACATGACCGCGCAGGCGTGGCGCACGGCGCTCAATCCCGAGGGAGATTGGATCCCCTCGGTGCTGGCCGCGGCGGATGAACGGCTGACGGCGGTGCGGAGGTCCATTCCGGATGCGGGAGGGCTGGTGATCGCGACCGATCACAAGACTGCGCGCGCCTACGCCTGCCTGCTGGAGGAGTTGTGTGGCCAGAAGCCCACGGTGGTGCTCTCGGACGATTCCGGTGCCTCGAACGGTATCGAGGAGTTCGCGGCCGGCGATTCCCGCTGGATGGTGGCCGTGCGCATGGTGTCCGAGGGAGTCGATGTCCCCCGCCTCGCGGTCGGGGTGTACGCAACCTCCACGGCGACCCCGTTGTTCTTCGCCCAAGCGGTTGGCCGCTTCGTGCGCGTGCGCAAGCGCGGCGAGACCGCCACCGTCTTTCTTCCGTCGGTTCCCCAGCTGCTGCAGCTGGCGGGTGAGATGGAGAAGGAGCGCGACCACGCCCTGACCGCCCCGAAGCACGCCGAGGACGGCCTGTGGAACGACGAGGAGCTCAGCAAGGCGAACAGGGAGGACCAGGCGTCGGACCAATTGGCGTTGCCCGGTTTCGCGGCATTGGAGTCCGATGCGGCGTTCGACCGCGCCCTGTTCGACGGCGGCGAGTTCGGCTCCATGGCCGAGGTGGGATCGGATGAGGAAGCCGACTTCCTCGGGATTCCCGGACTCCTGGAACCGGACGAGGTCACCACGCTGCTGCGCCAGCACCAGGCCGCGCAATCAGAGAAGCAGAAGGCATTCCCGCAGGTTTCGGGAGGCATGGATGAGACGCACAGGCGCCGCGCCGCCCGCAAGGAGCTTTCCGGCCTGGTGTCCGCGTGGGCTCAGAAGTCCGGGCAACCGCATGGAATGGTTCATGCGGAGTTGCGGCGAATCTGCGGCGGGCCGGAGATTGCCCGCGCCTCCTCCGAGCAGATCGAGGCGCGAGTTGACCAGGTGAGGCGCTGGTTCGTGGGCCGCCGGTAGGGACGACGGCGGGGGTGGGGCCGGTTCGAACGAATGGGCACCCACCCGCGTGGGCGCCCGGGGCGCCGGTGGGGATCAGTCGTCGCCCGCGAAGATGTCCACCAACTTGGTGGGTACGGCTGGGCCTCCGCGCGAGAGTCTCCATCCGTCATAGGGCAGCTCGGCGCGTGAGGCAGTGTGCCGCTCGGACGCGGTGGTGATCGCCGCTCCGCCGATGAACTCGGGATTGACCTCGCCGGCAGCGATCAGCCGATGCTGCAGCGCACGGGCACCGGAGCGCTCGAGATAGCCCCGCCCGTCCTCCCAGGACGCTGCCGAGACGATGAGCTCCTGAGCGGCATGGCCGCGTTGGTCGCGCACCCTCCCGGCAACCTTGAGGCCTCCGACGCTCTGCTTGTTCTCGGAGATCTTGGCAACCTCGTGCATCTGCCCGTCGGATCCCTCACGCGCCACCAGCTTGTAGACCATTTCGGCCGTGGGATAGCCAGAGCCCGTGACGAGCTTGGTTCCCACACCGTAGGAGTCCACGGGGGCCGCCTGAAGTGCCGCGATGGCGTACTCGTCCAAATCGGAGGTGACGGTGATCTTCGTCGTCGTCGCCCCCAAATCATCCAACTGTTTGCGGACCGTGAAGGCCTGCGCGATCAGATCGCCGGAGTCGATGCGGATGGCGCCGAGCTCGCCCCCGGCTGCGCGCGCCGCGGCGACTGCGCGTTCCACCCCGACGGGGATGTCATAGGTGTCGACCAGGAGGGTGGTTCCCGGCCCCATGGTGGCGATCTGGGCGGCGAAGGCCTCCTCCTCGGAATCATGGACGAGCGTGAAGGAATGAGCGGAAGTGCCCGCGATCTTCAGTCCGTAACTACGGCCGGCCTCGACGTCCGACGTGCCCACGAACCCGGCGATCACCGCCGCGCGCGCCGCGTGCACGGCCGCGGTCTCATGTGTCCGGCGGGCACCGAACTCCAGGCAGGGTCGTTCGCGGGCGGCTGCACTCATGCGCGAGGCAGCGGTGGCCACCGCCGAATCGTGATTCAAGATGGAGAGAATGACGGTCTCAATGATGCAGGCCTCGGCGAAGGAACCCGTCACGGTGAGGATGGGGGAGTAGGGGAAGTAGCACTCTCCCTCGGCATACCCGTAGACGTCGCCGCGGAAACGATAGTTGGCCAGCCACTCGAGCGTCTTGGGGGAGACGATGTCCACCGCCTCCAGATACTCGATCTCCTCCTCGCGGAAGTGGAAGTTCGAGATCGCCTCAAGAACCCGGCCGGTACCCGCCACCACTCCGTAGCGGCGCCCTCCGGGCAGACGCCGAGCGAAAGCCTCGAAAACGCTGCGGCGCTCCGCGGCGCCGGATTCGATGGCTGCATCGAGCATCGTGAGTTCATACATGTCGGTAAGCAACGCGGTGCTGGAACCCTCGTGGATCATGCCGCCGAGTTTACCGCTTCTGGCGGACACCGTAGGAAGTGTTCTCGGCTTGGTCGAAGGAGCCGGTTACACTAGCAGAGTGAGCAGCCAGCCCAGTCCTTCACACCTTCCTGCTTCCGTCCCCGATTCGGAGATTCTCCCGAGTCCCGGCTGGCGCACAGTCGTGCACAATGACCCCATCAACCTGATGAGCTACGTCGAATGGGTCTTCCAGTCCTACTTCGGGATGGCCCGGGATCGGGCGAAACAGCTGATGCTGCAGGTCCATGAGGACGGGCGGGCCGAGGTCTCCCGCGGCCAGCGCGAACAGATGGAGGCCGATGCCCAGGCGATGCATCGCTACGGGCTCTGGGCCACGATCGAGGAGGAGAAGTGATGTTGGGCTTCCATCCCGAACGCGGCGGCTACGTGGCCCAGGCCGATCCGACCGAGCGGCGCTTGGTGCGGGGGCTCGCGGCCGATGTGGCGACCATGCTGGGTCACTCCGTCACGGACATCCTGAAGCAGCGCAAGATCCGCAAGGAAGCCACGCAGGCTGGAGACGCCGATCCGCTCGATCCGCTGGCGCAGTACGAATCCGAACTGGCCGATCTTGCCGAGCTGAGCGGACGGATTGCGGGCGAGCTCTCCTTCGACTCCGACGAGGGCGTGGACGAACCGTCACGCATCCCGATGGATGATGCGATCGCACGCCTGCTCCCGGACATGTCAGAGGACCCCGCGCTCGCGAGTGAGCTTCGGTCCATGACGCAGGACTCCGTGGCCGCGGCGAAGGCTGAGAACTTGGCTACCTTTTTCGCTTCGCTCGATGGGGACAGTGATGTTGTGTGGGTGGAGAACGAGGGCGCCTCGGCGTGGCTCGCCGCCTCCAACGACATCCGGCTGGTGCTGGCCGCGAGGCTGGATATCATTGATGATTCCAGCTCAGAGCAGGTGTACCAGCGAGCCTCCTACCTGACGGGCGAGGAGGCGGCCGAAGTCGGCCGCGCCGTGGAGAATCAGGACGACCTCCTCGCGGTGCTGTTCGCGATGTTGACGTGGTGGCAAGAGTCACTGCTCCACGCTGTGGGTATGAAGGCCAGACGCCGCTAAAGTCCACCTTATGGATTCGCGTCCCATAGGTGTCTTTGATTCGGGAGTTGGCGGGCTGACGGTGGCCCGCGCCATCATCGACCAACTTCCGGGTGAATCCATCGCCTATATCGGAGACACTGCTCGTACGCCCTATGGTCCGAAATCCTTGGCGACAGTGCGTGGCTACGCACTCGACATCATGGACACTCTGGTGGCGGATGGTGTGAAAATGCTGGTGATCGCGTGCAACACCGCGACCGCCGCGGTGTTGGACGAAGCACGTGAGCGCTACGAGGAGGCACAGGGGATCCCCGTCGTGGGAGTCATCCAGCCGGCGGTTCGGCGTGCCGTCAGCGTGACGAGATCCGGGCGGATCGGGGTGATCGGTACGCAGGCGACAATTGCGTCAGGTGCGTACACGAATGCCTTCGCCCAGATTTCCGGCCTCACGGTTACCACGGCGGCCTGTCCTCGTTTCGTCGAGTTGGTGGAAGCCGGCATCACGACCGGGCCTCTGGTACAGGACATCGCTGTGCAGTACCTGAAGCCGATGATCGATGCCGGCGTCGACGTGCTGGTCCTGGGGTGCACTCATTACCCGCTGCTGGCCGGGGCGATCGGCTACGTCATGGGGGAGGACGTCACCTTGGTGTCCTCGTCCGATGAGACGGCTCGTGACGTCTATCGGCGCTTGGCGGTGGACTCCCGGTTCGCGGGTCCCGGCCACGTGACGAAGGATTTCTTCGCCACTGGTGATCCACAATCGTTCGGCGACCTTGCACGTCGCTTTCTGGGCCCAGAAGTGGGTAACGTTCAATCGACTAAGGAAATACTTCGGTGAGACTCACAATTCTCGGGTGCTCCGGCTCTATGTCCGGTCCCGATGGGGCTGCCTCTTCCTACCTCCTGCAAGCCGACGGCGAAGATGCCGCGGGGAAGCTGCGCACCTATTCGATCGCGATGGATTTCGGGCCGGGGGCGATGGGGCAACTGCTGCGACATCTGGATCCCGCGAAGCTCGATGCCATCGTCCTGTCCCATTTGCACGCCGACCATTGCGTGGACGTGACCGGCATGCAGGTCTACCGGCGCTGGTTTCCCACGGGACCGTTGCCGCGCATCGACGTCTACTCGCCCGAGGACGGGCAGGCTCGCACACGCCAGATTGGCGGCGACAGCGAGGAGGAAACCTACTCGAACGAGTTCAGGTTCGTGGAAATCGGCCCGGGCAGTGTGATGCAGATCGGCCCGATGCGAATTGAGGCCTTCGAGGCGTGGCACACCGTCCCGGGCGTCGGACTGCGGGTGACGGGTCCCTCGGAGGCGGACGTCAATCGTGATGTCACCTTTGCCTACACCGGCGATTCGGATCTGTGCGACGGCGAGGTTGAGGCAGCGCGTCGCGTGGACCTCCTGTTGTCCGAGTGCGCGTTCGAGGACGGCCGCGATTCCGTACGTGGTGTCCACATGACGGGCACACGGGCCGGCCAGTTGGCGCAGCAGGCGGGAGCGGCCAAGCTCCTCTTGACGCATTTGCAGCCGTGGACCTCTCCGGAGAACGTGCGCCGAGCCGCCGAAACAGTCTTTGCCGGTCCCGTTCGCTGCGTGCGCCCCGGAGAAAAGTTCGCCATTTAGAGGTTGCGCCAAGAGGCCATCACCCATTGGCGCAACCTCTCAGCCGCCGGTCGGGCGCGCCAATCCCGCGCTGGTAGGCTTCAACGCATGAACAATTGGTCCCGAGTTGATGGACGCGCCATCGATGACATGCGTCCCGTCACGATTCGTCGTCGTTTTCTGGAAGAGGGAGAGGGCAGTGTGCTGGTCTCCTTCGGCCGCACCACCGTGCTCTGCGTTGCATCGTTCACCGCGGGCGTTCCCCGCTGGCGCAAGGATTCCGGGCTGGGATGGGTCACCGGCGAGTACGCGATGCTTCCCCGCGCCACGAGCGAGCGTTCCTCCCGCGAGTCCGTGCGTGGCAAGGTGGGTGGGCGCACCCATGAGATCTCGCGGCTGGTGGGGCGTTCCCTGCGCGCGGTCGTGGACTTGAAGGCGCTCGGCGAGAACACCATCATGCTGGATTGTGACGTCCTGCAGGCCGACGGCGGCACCCGCACCGCCTCCGTGACAGGCGCGTTCGTTGCTCTGGCCGATGCCATCGACTGGGCTGTCACGAAGGGGCTCATGCGCCCGAATTCGTCCCGGCCCATTCTCACGGACACGCTTTCCGCGGTGTCGGCGGGAATCGTGGACGGCCACGCGGTTCTCGACCTGCCCTACGAGGAGGATTCCAGGGCGGACACGGACATGAATGTGGTGTCCACCGGATCGGGGAAGTTCATCGAGATTCAGGGAACCGCCGAACACGAGCCGTTCTCGCGGGACGAACTGGGCGCGATTCTTGATCTGGCGAGTGCCGGCAACGCCCATTTGGCGAGCCTCCAGCGAGAGGCGCTCTTCGGCGAGAACCCGATTGATGAGCGCATCATCGGGGGAGCGGGCGCATGAGTGGGGACCCGGCGCCGCTCCTGATCCTCGCGACCCACAACGAACACAAGGTGACCGAACTGCGCAACATCCTCCAACCGCTGTTGCCCGGGCTCGATCCGCAGCGCATCGTCGGCGCCGCAAGCTTCGAGTTGCCCGAGCCCGTGGAGGACGAGGTCACCTTTGCCGGAAATGCGCTCCTCAAGGCGCGGGCCGTCGCCCGGGCCACCGGAATCCTCACCGTGGCCGATGATTCGGGGTTGGGGGTCGATGTACTCGGAGGCGCCCCGGGAGTGTTCTCGGCCCGCTGGATGGGCCATCACGGAGACGACCTCGGCAACCTCAACCTGTTGCTCGCCCAGCTGGCGGACGTTCCGGACGAACACCGCGGTGCTGCTTTCCATTGCGCAGCCGCGATGGTCACTGCTGACGGGCGCGAGCTCGTTCGCGAGGGCGTCATGCGAGGCAGCCTTTTGCGCGAGCCGCGCGGAGGCAATGGCTTCGGGTACGATCCGATCTTCGTTCCGCTGGGGATGCAGGTGACATCGGCCGAGCTCCCGCCGCAGGAGAAGGACGCCATCTCCCACCGGGGTCAGGCGTTCCGCACGTTGGCACCGGAGATTGCACGCGAGCTGGCGCCGCTATTGTGAGAGGCGGAATTGTTCCCATCACATCAGCGGCATCGTTGCCGAGGAGGAGAAGACAATGGCATTTCCCGAAGGATTTCTGTGGGG
>RRZU012229342.1_pt1 | contig 12638 bp, 12 predicted proteins | sample 2165561 | NCBI WGS metagenome assembly RRZU01 (sample SAMN10456909, study PRJNA506462) | wastewater metagenome | isolation source: wastewater sludge | place: USA: Moscow, Idaho | reverse complement strand
TGGCCGAGAGGCGAGGCAACGGACTGCAAATCCGTGTACACGGGTTCAAATCCCGTCTCCACCTCGGGCGGTTGGCGCAGTTGGTAGCGCGCTTCCCTGACACGGAAGAGGTCATCAGTTCAAGTCTGGTACCGCCCACCAGCAGGATCCGGGAGTCGCGAGTTCGCGACTCGCCGGGTCTTTCTTCTTTCCGCCGCCCGACACGCACTCCGCTCGCTCGCCCAGCGGCACACCAGCGCCCGCGAGCCAGACCCAGGCTCCCCGCGGCGATGCGGCACAATGGCCTGGTCAACCTTGCCGGGCCAGCGCGCTCGCTCAACGAAAGGAACCCCGGTGTCCTTCTCTCTCACCATCCTGCGTCCTGAGGCTTCCCAGCAGCGGACGGTGGAAGAGACCACGACCGGGCTGGACCTGTTCGGAGACGATCGCACCGTCGTGGCCATGAGGGTCAACGGGGAGGTCCGCGACCTCGCCCGCGAACTGGCCGACGGGGACGAGGTCGAGCCGATCCTCATCTCCTCCGACGAGGGGCTCTACATCGTGCGGCACTCGGCGGCCCACGTGGCCGCCCAGGCGCTGCAGAACCTGCGGGCCGACGCCCTGCTGGGCATCGGCCCGCCCATCACCGACGGCTTCTACTACGACTTCGCCACCGAGCCGCTCACCCCTGACGACCTCAAGGTCCTCGAAAAGGACATGGGACGGATCGTCAAGGAACGCCAGCGCTTTGTCCGCCGCGTCGTGAGCGACGAACAGGCCCGGGTAGAACTGGCCGCGGAGCCGTTCAAGCTCGAACTGATCGGTCTCAAGGGCAACCATGGGGACGCCGAAGGCGCCAGCGTCGAAGTGGGCGCGGGCGATCTGACCATCTATGACAACGTCCGCCGCGATGGCAGCGTCGCGTGGAAGGACCTGTGCCGCGGACCGCACGTCCCGCACACCGGCTACCTCGGCAACGGCTGGGCCCTCACGCGGACCTCGGCCGCCTACTGGCGCGGCGATCAGGCCAACGCCCAACTGCAGCGCCTGTACGGCACGGCCTGGGCGTCCAAGGACGACCTTCTCGCCTACAAGACCCGCCTGGAGGAGGCCGCCAAGCGCGACCACCGCAAGCTGGGCACCGAACTCGATCTGTTCAGCTTCCACGAACTCGTCGGCTCCGGCCTGCCGCTGTTCCACCCCAAGGGCGGCATCATCAAGCGCGAGATGGAGGACTACGTCCGCGCCCGGCACATCGCCGAGGGGTTCGACTACGTCGGCACCCCCCATATCGCCAAGGAGGAGGTGTTCTATACCTCCGGCCACCTTCCCTACTACGCGGACGGCATGTTCCCGCCGCTGCTGGAGGATGCAGAGCGTGATGAGCAGGGCAACGTGGTCAAGGGCGGACAGGCCTACCGGCTGAAGGCGATGAACTGCCCGATGCACAACCTGATCTTCTCGTCGCGTGGTCGCTCCTACCGCGAACTGCCGCTGCGGTTCTTCGAGTTCGGGACGGTGTACCGCGATGAGAAGTCCGGCGTGGTGCAGGGTTTGACCCGGGTCCGTTCCATCACCCAGGACGACTCACACAGTTACGTGACGAAGGAACAGGCCCCCGACGAGGTCCGACACCTGCTGCGCTTCATCCTGGGGCTGCTGCGCGATTTCGGGCTCGACGACGTGGCACTGGAACTCTCCACCCGCGACGAGGACGGCAAGAAGAAGGACAAGTTCATCGGCTCGGACGAACAGTGGGCCGAGGCCACCGAGGTGCTCGCCCAGATCGCCGACGAATCCGGCCTGCGGGTCGTCCCCGATCCGGGCGGGGCCGCCTACTACGGCCCCAAGATCTCGATCCAGGCGCGGGACGCCATCGGCCGGGTGTGGCAGATGTCGACCATTCAGTACGACTTCAACCAGCCGGAACGCTTCGGACTGCAATACACCGCCGCGGACGGCTCCCACCAGCAACCGGTCATGATCCACTCCGCGAAGTTCGGGTCGCTGGAGCGCTTCATGGGCGTCTTGATCGAGCACTATGCGGGGGCCTTCCCCGCCTGGCTCAGCCCCGTGCAGGTGGTCGCCATCCCCGTCGCGGACGCCTTCGACGGCTACCTGGCTGATGTGGCGGCCCAGTTGCGCGCGGCGGGTGTGCGGGTCGATGTGGACGACTCGGACGACCGGTTCGGGAAGAAGATCCGCAACGCCGCCAAGGAGAAGACCCCCTTCGTCCTAATCGCAGGCGGCGAGGACGTCGATGCCGGCGCAGTCTCGTTCCGGTTCCGCGACGGCAGCCAGCGCAACCAGGTACCCGTCGCCCAGGCGATCGCCGAGATCGTCGAATGGATCGCGTCGCGGCGCAACGACAGCCCGACCGCCGAAGGAGAACTCCGGTGAGCGTGGGGACGCCCGAGAGCCCGCTGGACTTCGCGGGCGTCCCCGACGCATTCCAGCGGTTGTGGACCCCCCATCGCATGGTCTACATCGGCGGTGAGAACAAGCCCGCAGACGCAGGGGAGCGCGAGTGCCCCTTCTGCCGCGCCCCCCGGCTCGGTGAGGCAGACAGCCTCGTGGTCGCACGCGGCACGACATGTTTCGTCGTGTTGAACCTGTATCCGTACAACCCCGGCCACCTGCTCGTATGCCCGTACCGCCACGTGTCGGGCTACATCGACCTGACCCCGGAGGAGACCCAGGAGTTCGCGTCCCTCACTCAGCACGCCGTCCGGGTTCTGGCGGCCGTCTCTCATCCCCAAGGATTCAATCTCGGCATCAATCAAGGTGAGGTCGCGGGCGCGGGCATTGCCGCCCACCTGCATCAGCACGTGGTGCCGCGCTGGCAGGGGGACTCCAACTTCCTTCCCGTCGTGGCTCGAACCAAGGCATTGCCGCAGTTGCTGGGAGAGACCCGAGACCTGCTCGCCGCCGCGTGGGACGCCTCCGCATGACGGCGCCGACGCAGTCCCGCCCCGACTCGTCGATGGACCTGCTGAACAACCTGCGCAAGGACGCCCTGGATCCGAGCTACGCGGCTGCCGCCGCCGCGCATGGGTCGCGGCGCCGTGGGCATGTGCTGGCGCCCGCGTTGCTGATCGTCGGATTGCTGTTCGGGACGGCCGTGGCCACGACGTGGCGCAGCGCACCGGAGGCGGCGCAGGAACGCACGGCGATCATCGAGCGCATCACCACCACCGAGCAGCGTATCGACGAACTCAGCACGAGGGCGGCCGAGCTTGAGCAGGAGATCCGCGAACGGCGCCGCTCCGCGGGGACCTTGACCGCGGCCCAGCAGTCGCGGGTGGATCAGCTGGGTCCCGCCACGGGCGCCGACCCGGTCACCGGGCCGGGCATCCGGATCACCGTCGACGACGGTCCCGAGACGGTCTCGGGTTCCCGGGTCGTCGACACGGACTTGCGCATGGCGGCCAACGGCCTGTGGGCCTCAGGTGCCGAAGCCGTGTCGATCAACGGCTATCGGCTGTCGGCCCGGACGGCCATCCGCAACGCAGGCGGCGCGATCACGGTGGACTATCGCTCGCTCACCAGGCCTTATGTGCTGGAGGCGATCGGGGATCTCGATACACTCGGGACCGCCTTCCCGGCCACCGACGGGGGCCGCTGGCTCGCGGGCCTCAAGGAGCACTACGGCATGCAATCAAGCCTGGAGCGCGTGCGATCACTCTCGCTGAGCGCCGACCCCGGCCTGGACGTGACGCGCGCGAGCGCGGTGCGATAGGAGGACGAAGACAATGCTGGCCATCGTGGGGCTCATCCTGGGCATCGTTTTGGGCATCGTTCTGCAGCCGAGTCTGCCACCCCAACTGCAGCCGTATCTCCCCATCGCCATCGTCGCGGCGATGGATGCGATCTTCGGCGGGTTCCGGGCCTACCTCGACCGGGTCTTCGACGACAAGGTCTTCGTGGTCTCCTTCGTCTCCAACGTGCTCATCGCCGCGCTGATCGTGTGGGTCGGCGACCTGATCGGCGTCGGCACCCAGCTGTCCACCGCGGTGGTGGTGGTCCTCGGTATCCGGATCTTCACCAACGTGGCCGCAATCCGCCGGAAGCTCTTCCATGCCTGACCCCAACGAGACCCCTGACATCGGGCCCGAGTCGGCCGATGCCGTCCCTGTTGATGCCGCCCCCGCAGAGGCCGGGACGCCCCCCAGCGAGGACCCGGACGCGCCGCCCGACCCCGAGGCTGGGGCACGTGCGGCCGCCGACGCGCCCCCCGCCACGGACACCCCGTCCGTGCGCCAGGACGAGTCGACGCATCTGGCCACGGACGCCACGGGGGCGGACGGCTCATCGCCGCGCGTCCCGCAGGTCTCCAGCGAGACTGCGGAGGAGGGCGGTGCTGACGCGCCTCAGGAAGACTCCCCGCCGGACGAGGACTCCCCGCCGACGGACCAGACCGATGCGGCCGAGGACGACACCCCCGGCGAGGGCGCGTCGATCGAGAGTGCGACGCCGGTTCCCGTCGAGCCGAGGACCTGGCGTGAGATCGGTGCCGACCTGATCCGGCCTGGGCGCCCGCAGGTCGTGCTCGCCGTCATCCTGATGCTGTGTGGGCTGGCCGTGACGATGCAGATCACGGCCCAGCACGATCAGCGCTACTCGACGCTCCGGCAAGATGAACTCGTCGCCGTGCTCGACGACGTCAGCGGTGAGACCCGACGGCTCGAGGCCGAGATCGCCGACCTCGAACGGACCCGCGATCAACTCGCCAGCGGTGCGGACGCCGACGCGGTGGCCCGCGCGGAGGCGCATCGGAGGCTGGACGCCCTGGAACTCCTCGGTGGCACGGTGCCTGCGCGAGGGCCGGGCATCAGGATCACGATCACCGACCCGCGCGGAAAACTCACACCCGAGATCCTGCTCAATGCCATCGAGGAACTGCGCGACGCGGGCGCCGAGGTGATGGCGGTCGGCGACCATCGCCTCGTGGCGAGCAGTTCCGTCACCTCGTCGTCCTCGGGCGACCTGCAGGTGGACGGCAAGATCCTGCCCCACCCGCTGGTCATCGTGGCCATCGGTGATCGCGACACCCTCGCGGAGGCGACCCGGTTCCGGGGCGGTCTGGTGAGCACGATCGAAGGGGACCGCGTCGGCGGGAGCGTGATCGTGACCAAGCTCGACACCCTCGACATCACCGCCACGGTGACGCCCAAGACCATGCGGTTCGCCCGCCCGGTGTAGCACGTGCGCGGTCCCCGGGCGATCGCGCCGACAAAGCGATTAGGCTGACGACCACGAGGCGGCCGCCCAGGCCGACGATGAGGAGGAGAACGTGTTCCCCGAGGATCTTCGCTACACCGACAAGCACGAGTGGGTTCGCGCCGGCAACGGCGAGACTGTGCGCGTCGGCATCACCGATTTCGCGGCCGAGGCGCTGGGCGACATCGTGTACGTGACCCTCCCGCAGGTCGGGGAGGAGGTCGCCACCGAGGATTCCGTCGCCGAGGTGGAGTCGACCAAGAGCGTCTCCGAGGTCTACGCCCCGTTGTCGGGCGTCATCACCGCCGTCAACGAGCAGCTCACCGACGCGCCGGACACCGTCAACAAGGACCCCTACGGGGATGGTTGGCTGTTCGAAGTAGAACTGACCGATGCTGGCGAACTCGATGACCTGCTCGACGCGGACGCCTATGCGGCCATCGCGGGGGAGTAGTCTAAGAAACTCTGCTCCGGTGTCCCGGGCTTTGCCACGCTGTCGTTAAGGAGGAATGCGCCCATGTTCAGGTGCCCTGAGTGCGGCCACGAAACCGCAGAAGCGGTCAACTTCTGCCCCAATTGCGGCGCGGCTTTGAAGTCCAGCACCGGAGACACCACCCGCGTCATCCCCCTCCCGCCGCAATTGGGAGAGGACACCGGCGAGTTCACCGATCCCACCCTTCCCGCGCTGGCCGATGTGCCGCCCGGCGGGGCGGTGCTGGTCGTGGTGCGCGGCCCGAACGCAGGTTCCACCGTGCTGCTCGACCAGGAGACCATCACGGCCGGACGACACCCGCAGTCCGACATCTTCCTCGACGACGTGACCGTGTCGCGGCATCACGCAAAGTTCACCGAGCGCGGCGGACACCACTGGGTGGGCGACCTCAACAGCCTCAACGGGACCTATGTCAATCGGACGCTCATCGATGGGGAAGTGGCCCTGCGTTCGGGCGACGAGGTACAGATCGGTAAGTTCCGCCTCGCATACCTGGTGGCGCCGTCCGGGCGTAGCTAATGCCCGCCCCGAGCTCGCGGAGCATCGGGCAGGTCCTCAAGGTGTTGAAAGAGGACTTCGAGGACATCAGCATCTCCAAGATCAGGTTCTTGGAGGGCGAAGGACTCGTCTCGCCTGAGCGCGCGCCCTCGGGGTACCGGCGCTATTCCGACCAGGACATCGCGCGGCTGCGCTACATCCTGGAGGTGCAGCAGAAGCACTATCTGCCCCTGAAGGTCATCCGCGAGCACCTGGAGAAGCTGGACGCCGGCGAACAACCGGTCTCGGGGACCACCACCGAGCCGCCGCCCTTGGAGCCCGTTGTCACCCCGACTCCGCCCGAACGGCAGCCGCAGGCCAAGCGCCCCATCAACATCCCTCGCCGGGAACTGCTGCGGCTGTCCGGGCTGAGTGAGAACCAGCTGAGTGAACTGGAACGTCACGCCTTGGTGGTGCCCCGTCGCGGGACGGTGCAATACGGCCGCGACGCCCTCACCATCGCGGTGGCCGCCCGCAAGCTGGCCGCCTACGGCATGGACGCCCGTCACCTGCGGGCCATCAAGCAGGCGGCTGAACGCGAGGCGTCGCTGATCGACCAGTCGCTCCTCACCCCGCACGTCCGGCACCGGTCCGGCTCTCGTCAAGCCGTCGCCGACGTGATGCAGTTGGTTTTGTACGCGCATGCGGCACTGCTCCGTTCGTCCATCACGTCCTAGGAGGGTGGCCTTGATCCCGATGATCTTCAGCGAGGTCCGTGTCACGGGCGTCGCCGACACCCCCGTGCTGTTGTTGCGCGAGGCACGAGGCGATCGCTACCTGCCGGTGTGGATCAGTGCCGCCGGGGCCAACGCGATCCTTTCCGCGCTGGAGGACGCCCCTGACGAGCACCCCGCCAGCCATGACCTCATCGTCGCCCTGCTGGCCGCATTGGGCGCCGTCGTTGACGAAGTGCGCATCATCGACGTCGTCGAGGGCGTTTTCACCGCACAGATGCGCGTGGGGGAGGCCACCGTGGCCTGCCGGGTCTCGGACGGGGTCGCGGTCGCCTTGCGTTGCGCCGCAGCCATCAGCGTCTCCGAATCGGTCCTGGATCGGGCTGGGACGCTGGTCCGCCCGGGGGATCCAGGCGAGGGCTCCGATGCGCAGATGGAGCAGTTCCGGGCGTTCCTGGACACACTGCGCCCCGAAGACTTCGACCCCGGCGCCGGGGAGGGCCCGCAACCCTGATCCGGGAGTGCAGAGTTGGCGGCACGGTCGGTGGGGCGGCGTGTCGGGGGAAGGCTGGTGGAGTACCGACCGCTACCGTCATACTGGTTGTTGGACGCGAACCTGCAGGAGGCATGGTGGAAGCATCGAAGGTCGAGGTGCCGAGCACGGCTGGGCTGCAAGACGTCTTGTTCGAAGGCGACTTCGCCCCGCTTCCCGAGGACATCGGCTTTCGCGGTCCCATCGCCTGCAGCGCCGCCGGGATCACCTACCGGCAACTCGACTACTGGGCTCGGACCGGGCTCGTCGTCCCGAGCATCAAGACCGCCGACGGCTCTGGGTCTCACCGGCTCTACGGCTTCCGCGACATCCTGCTGCTCAAGGTCGTCAAGCGACTCCTGGATGTGGGTATCTCGCTGCAGCAGATCCGCGCCGCCATCCTCCACTTGCGCGAGCGCGGCGTGCGGGACCTGACGTCGGTCACGCTGATGAGCGACGGCGTCTCGGTGTATGAGGCCGTCTCCGATGAGGAGATCATCGACCTGGTACACGGCGGCCAGGGGGTCTTCGCGATCGCTCTGGGACGCGTGTGGCACGACCTGGAGGGCAACCTGGCGGCGCTCCCGACCGAGCGGGCCTCCCAGGAGGAAGCGCCTGCGGCCCCGGTCGGCGTGGACGAACTCGCCGCCCGCCGCGCGGCCCGCAACGTCGGCTGATCGCCCCGCACGCCCACGCCACCGCGCGATAGGTTGGGGGGACACCTTCCGCCCGGGTGACAGGCGCCCGGATCCGGCAAGGTCGAGGGTGGAGCCATGGAACCGTTCGAGACCCGCCATCTTGGCCCCGACGATGCCGCTCGCGCGACCATGCTGCAGCGGCTGGGCATCTCCGACCTGGACGCGCTCACCAACGCGGCCCTCCCCGACGATATCCGCATGGACGAGCCGCTCGCGCTGGCACCCGCGCTCACCGAGGCACAGGTCCAAGCGGAGCTGACGCGACTGGCGGAGGCCAACAACCCCGGCCGGGCGATGATCGGGCTCGGCTATCACGGCACCCTGACTCCGGCGGTGATTCGCCGCGGGATCCTGGAGAACCCCGCCTGGTACACCGCGTACACGCCCTACCAGCCCGAAATCAGCCAGGGCCGGTTGGAGATGCTGCTGACCTTCCAGACCATGATTGCCGACCTCACCGGCCTTCCGGCTGCGGGTGCCTCCCTGCTGGACGAGGGCACCGCCGTCGCCGAGGCGGTGGGGGTCGCGCGCCGCAAGCAGCGCACGGGCAGCGTCGTGGTCGTCGATGCAGGGATCCTCCCGCAGTCCCTGGCCGTTCTGCGGACCCGCGCTCTCGCCCTCGGCGTCGAGATCGTGGCCACCACCGACCCGGCCGCAGCGCTGGCAGCCCACGACGCCTTCGCGGTGGTGCTGCAGACGCCTGCGGCCGACGGTGCGATCCGCCCGCTGGAGGAACTATCGGCGATCGCCGCGCAGGCGCACTCCTGCGGTGCACTGGTCATCGCCGCCGCCGACCTGCTGGCCCTCACGGTCCTTCCGGCCCCGGCCGCGTGGGGCGCCGACATCGCCGTCGGCACGACGCAGCGCTTCGGCGTCCCGCTGTTCTACGGTGGCCCGCACGCCGCGTACATCGCCGTGGGACCGGGGATGGAACGCCAGCTTCCCGGACGTCTCGTCGGGCTGTCCCAGGACCGGCATGGAACGCCTGCCCTGCGGCTCGCCCTGCAAACCCGAGAGCAGCACATTCGCCGCGAGAAGGCGACCTCGAACATCTGCACCGCCCAGGTACTCCTGGCCGTCGTCGCCGCCGCGTATGCCGTCTACCACGGGCCCGCGGGTCTGCGGGGGATCGCGCACGACATCGCCCGCGCGACCCGGCGTCTCGCCGCCGCGCTGGTCACGGCGGGGTACACGCTGGCATCGGACTCGTTCTTCGACACGGTCACCGTCACCGCCCCCGACGCGGCGGACCGCCTCGTGGAGGCCGCCCGGGCGCGTGGCGTCCATCTGCGTCTCGTTGACGCGGACCACGTCGGCATCAGCGTCGGGGAGGACGCCACCGAAGGCGACCTGGTCGCCGTGGCGCAGGTGTTCGGTGCGACGCTCACGCAGGCCGAACACGGCGGCTACGGGCAACCGGAACGCACTCAGGACTACCTGAGCCACCCCGTGTTTCACCGCTACCACTCCGAGACCGAGATGATGCGCTACCTGCGCGCTCTCGCCAACCGCGACTTCGCGCTCGATCAGGGCATGATTCCCCTCGGCTCATGCACGATGAAGCTCAATCCCGCCGCCGCCCTCGAGCCGATCAGCTACCCGGGATTCGCGAACCTTCACCCCTTCGTCCCCAGCCAGGATGCGCAGGGTTACGCGGCCCTCATTCAGGGTCTGGAAGCGCAACTGACCGCGATCACCGGCTACGACCGGGTGAGTCTGCAGCCCAATGCAGGCAGCCAAGGCGAGTTCGCCGGGCTGATGGCCGTGCGTGCCTACCATCACGCCCAGGGCCAGCCCCAACGGGTGGTCTGCCTGATCCCAGCCTCGGCTCATGGCACCAATGCCGCCTCGGCGGCCATGGCGGGCATGGAGGTCGCCGTGGTGAAGACCGCCGAGGATGGCGCCATCGACTTCGACGACTTGCAGGCGAAGGTCGCCCTGCATGCCGATCGACTGGCCGTCATCATGATCACCTATCCGTCCACGCACGGCGTTTATGAGTCCCGGGTGCGCGAGCTGTGTGCTCTCGTCCATGACGCCGGGGGACAGGTCTATGTCGACGGCGCGAACCTCAACGCACTCATGGGCCTGGCCCAACCCGGTCGCTTCGGCGCCGATGTGAGCCACCTGAACCTGCACAAGACCTTCGCGATTCCGCACGGCGGCGGTGGCCCCGGGGTCGGCCCCGTGGCGGTTCGCGACCATCTGGCGCCCTTCCTGCCCAACCATCCCTTGCTGGCCCAGGCCGGTCCGGTCACCTCCTACGGTCCGGTGTCTGCGGCCCCGTTCGGGTCCGCCGGGATCTTGTCGATCTCCTATGCGTTCATCGCCATGATGGGCCCGGGGTTGCGGCGCGCTTCCCAAGGGGCGGTGCTGGCGGCCAATTATGTGGCGGCTCGGCTCCAGCAGCGTTACCCGATCCTGTACGCCGGACGCGACGGGTTGGTCGCCCACGAGTGCATCCTGGATCTTCGGCCGCTCACCAAGCGGACCGGCGTCAGCGTCGACGATGTCGCCAAACGCCTGATCGACTACGGCTTCCACGCCCCCACCATGAGCTTCCCGGTCGCCGGCACGCTCATGGTGGAGCCCACCGAGTCCGAGTCCCTGGCGGAGTTGGATCGGTTCTGTGAGGCCATGCTGTCCATCGCGGATGAGGCGGAGCGCGTCGCCGCGGGGGAGTGGCCTGCCGACGACAACCCCCTTCACAACGCGCCGCACACTCTCGCCGAGGTCACCGCAGACGCCTGGGACCACCCGTACCCGCGCAGCCTGGCGGCCCACCCCGCCGGGGTGGCGCTGGGGGCGGTCTCCACGGGTGCCCGGGATCGGTACTGGCCCGCCGTCGGCCGGATCGACGGAGCCTACGGCGACCGCAACCTGGTGTGCTCCTGCCCGCCCCTGGACACGTATCTGTGACCAGCCGGGCCGTCGCCCGGGCGCGCCCTCGCACTAGGGTGAGCGCATGAAGGAACGGCTGGAACGCATCCTCGCGGTCGAGTGGGTCGCGCATCTGGTACGGGCCGCCCAGCGGTTCGGGCAACGGCTGGGATCCCAGTTCGCCGCGGCCATCACCTACTTCTCCGTGCTGTCGATCGTTCCGGTCTTGATGGTGGCCTTCGCCGCCACCGGCCTGACGCTCACCGTCATCGCGCCGGACGCCCTCGTGCAGGTCAAGGACGCCATCACCACGGCGGTCGGGGGCCAAGGAGACCTGAGCAAACAGCTCATCGACATCGTCGAGCGTGCGTTCGGAAGCTGGCGTGAGGTCGGCGTCCTCGGCCTGCTCGTCGCCGCATGGACGGGAGCCGGGTGGGTCGACAACCTCCGCCAGGCCGTCCGCGCTCAGATGCGACACGAGTTCGATGTGTCCAAACCGGCCGCCAACATCGTCGTGGCCACGCTGGTGAACCTGGTGATCCTGCTGGCCCTCTTCGTGCTGGTCGGGCTCACGATCGGAATGAGTTCGGTTGCGACCACGCTGCGTCACACCGTCGGCGCCCTCCTGCACTTGGAGGGCCCCTTGTGGGAGCTGACCTTGTCGGTGGCCCCACTCGGCGCCACGCTGCTGAGCGGTTTCCTGCTGTTCTGGTTCATCTTCCGGGTGTTTCCGGAGGTTCGGCTCCCGACCCGCGTGGTGATGCGGGGGGCCGCCATCGGGGCAGTCGGCATCACCGCCTTGTTGTGGGCTGCGGGACTGCTCGCCGGGTCCTTCGCGAACAACGTCGCGGCCGCAGTCTTCGGCGGCACTCTCATCATCATGCTGTACTTCAATCTGTTCGCGACCCTGATCCTGATGGTGGCGGCGTGGATGGCGACCGACGCCAGCATGGAGCCCGAACCCACCCCGATCGAACTTGCCGAGCGGTCGGCGCAGGGTCCCACGGACTACGCGACGAAGGAACTGGTCGCCATCATGCGTGCCCGCCAGGAGCAGGAGTCCGCAGCCACCGTGCCACGGGGCTCCGCCGTCACGGCTGCGCGGGTCAGCGGGGGAGTGGGAGCCGCACTCGGGGTGGCCGTCGCCGGAGGCGTGGCTGTCGTTGCCGCCCTCATTTCGGGCTTGCTGGATCGCCGTCGCTGATTCCCGCCACCACGGGGAGACGTCGCCTCGGGCGCGGTAATCCCGCCCAGAATGAACGATGGCGCGTCCCCAGGGGAGACGCGCCATCGGTGTCACGGGCGGGGCGAGCCCGTGGGGGGGGGTGTCCCTAGGTCTCCTGTCAAGCAGCGGGGACTGATTCTGTGGCGGGTGGTTGGTAGTGGCTGCCGGTTCTGAGCATGGCGTGGAGTACATCGCAGCGGCGGCGTGCCAAGCAGATGAGTGCGGCGTTGTGCTTCTTGCCTTGGGCCCTCTTGCGGTCGTAGTAGGCGCGGCTGACGGGGTCGGCTCTCAGGGCGGCGAACGCGGACAGGAACAGGGCTCGTTTGAGGTGCTTGTTACCGCTGCGGGCGGGAAACTCGTCACGGATCGAGGTGCCCGAACGGCGGGTGACCGGGGCGAG
>RRZU010105579.1_pt1 | contig 12641 bp, 5 predicted proteins | sample 2165561 | NCBI WGS metagenome assembly RRZU01 (sample SAMN10456909, study PRJNA506462) | wastewater metagenome | isolation source: wastewater sludge | place: USA: Moscow, Idaho | reverse complement strand
CGGTGGTGAAGCTGCAAAATGGATAATTAATCCTAATACAACAACAAAATTATACGGACAGCAGCTGATATTTTATGGAGTTCAGTCACATAAGACATATACTTATGGTGCAGATATGATAAATTACGGAAATATAGAAGCCTCGGCAGATACCTCGGTGATTACGGGAGGCGGAATCGAAAGCGGTTTAACCCCGCAGCAGAGAATAATATTTACTACAATAGATGCTAATGTAGGAAATATAGTTTATTATAATAGATATTTTAATTTTATTAATGAAAATGGAGCCAATATAACATTAAACGGAACTTCTGATGTGTTAGCCAATTATGCAACACCCGGAAATACAAACGGAGGGGCAATTTTTACCAATAACGGAAATGTGACATTAAACGGATTGAATTCAATAGGAATAATACTGAATAGTTCGGTAAGTGATTTTGGTGATTCCAGAATAGTACTGAATAATCCTTTGGTATTAAACGGTGATAAATCAATAGGTATACAGGCTACGAATTCAATGATAAATCTGGATAATTCTGTAATAAAGGTAAACATCGGAACAGCAGGAAATGCAGCTAATTCCACTGGAAATGAGGCTGGTGGGGACGCTTCAAAAGTAGAAAATGCAATAGGAATGGCTGTGGATTACAGCACAGCAAATCCGCTCAGAATGAGTAATTATAATATATCTTTAGGAAATGCAGCTAAAAACAGCTCGGGAATTATAGTACAAAACGGAAATATAACTTTGGGATATGACTCCGCGGCAGGGAAAACACAATTGATAAGCAGTAACGGAGGTGTACAGAATAATCTGCTTGTTGCCATAGGCTCGAATTCTTCGGCGACTACAGAAGCAAATACAACATTAAGCTTATTAAACGGTAATGGACAGGTCGGTATTTTTTCAAGTAACGGAGCGGCAATTACTAACGGAGGTACTCTGAATGCCAGTGGTAACGGGACAATAGGAGTAATCACAAATGACGGAACTGTTAATAATACAGGAAATCTGAATATAAGCGGAGGAGTATACACTGATCCTTCAAACAATAAAATGGGAACTGTGGGAATAGCAGTTTTAGACAGCGGAGCAGGAACTGCAAGCTTTACATCTTCTTCGGGAAATATTCAAATAAATGTAAACGGACAGGAATCTACAGGTTTATTCACAGATTCAGGTTTAGTAGATATAACAGGCGGAAATATTCAGGCATCGGACAGTGCTTTTAACCTTTACTCAAAAGGTGCCACAGGAGTAATAAGATTAAGCGGAACTACTCTGCGTACTGGTCAGAGATCATTGCTGTTCTTTAGTGAAGACGGTGGTACTTTTGACTTGACAAATGTAAATGCAACAATAGCAGGAGGGGCTGACAGCTCTTCAAGAGGAACTGCTTTTTACTACTCAGGAAACAATACACCATTGACTAAGACAGACCTTGAGAATTATTTTCAGACAACTTTCGGAGGTCTTACAGGTAAGCTGACTTTAAATATGGAGTCAGGCTCAAGATTATTTATAGTAGACAATATAATAATGAATCTGAGTACAGCAGCAACTCCTTTGGGGTCGCTTGCCAACGGACCGACAGTCATAGGAAGCAATTATAAAACATATATGATGTATAAGGGAACTTTGATTATAGATCAGAATGTAAATCTTGACTCAGCTGCAGACCCTTATAATACACTAGAGCTGGCTACATCGCATATAAATAATACATCAGCAACAGTTACAGGAACACAGACAGGACAAATAGGAATGGCACAGGAAAACGGGCTTGATACTTTGGGAGCTTCATTGCCGAGAAATCAGGTTACATTAATAAATGATGCCGGAGCTTTTAACTTGAGCGGTTCTAATTCTGTTGGAATATATGCAAGTAACGGGGAAATAAGCAATATAAACGGAGGAAACCTTAATCTTACAGGTAATGGTTCTATAGGGATGTATGCAGTAAATGGTACAAAAGCAATTAATGATAATACTTCAAATATAGTGATCGGAACAAACGGCATAGGAATATATGCCGAAGGATTCAAACAGGGATCATCACAGGCCTTCGGAAACGGAACGCTGGATATAACAAATAATGGAAATATAACTGCACAAAGCGGCTCAGGGGCAATAGGGATATTTCTTAATAATAATTCAACAGGAGTAAGAGGGGATACTAAACTTGATATAAGCGGAGGAAATATAGATGTTCAGAATTCAGTGAACGGTGTAGGTGTATATATAAGCGGCGGTACACTGACTTCGACTTCTCTGACTACAATCAGCGTAGGTACAAACGGTATAGGGCTCTATGCAAAAAATTCAGATATAAACTTATCTGATATAACATTAAATTTAAATGGTGATAATGCTCTGGGAATATACTTTGACGGAGTATCAAACTTTACAGGTGCAGGAACATTTAATATAGACGGTAAAAATGTAGTGTTGTATAACATGATTTCCGGCGGGGTAGTAAATGCAAATATAAATCTGGGTACAGTAACAGCAGGGTCTTCATATATCTTCGGGAGCCTGATTGATCAGGTGGGAGTTTATACAGGAGATGCGAATTTAGCATCAAACGGAAGCTTTCTGATCGGAAAAAATTCGGCAGCATTTATGACAAATACGAGCAGTATTACGGTACAGCCAGGTTCTGTTAATACAAGCGCCTTTGTATTGGACGGACAATATGCTATGCCTGCGGGGAGCAGTGCATATACAGGAATGACAGCTGATATGGACGGGGAAAATGCAGGTATTATATCAGTAGATGATTATTCTGCGGGAATATATGGAAGAAACGGATCAAGACTGATTAATACAGGAACTATATCAGTAGGAGATTATTCAGCTGCGGTAGCATCTTCAGGTGCCGGATCAATAGCAATAAATAACGGAATAATAAATCTAGGTTTAAGATCAAATGCGCTATTTTTAAAAGATGGTGTGAATATAGAAAACAGAGCCTCAGGCGTTATTACAGGAAGTTCGGATCATACAATAGCATTGTTTGCCGATAATGTAAGCGGTCCTATAATAAATCAGGGATTGATAACACTTACGGGAGATCAGTCAGCAGGTATTTATTCAGTAGGTTCTGCGGTAAAAGTAATAAATAACAGCGGAACAATTACAGTTGGAGATTCACTGGATGCACAGAATCCAAGTATAGGAATATATACTGTTAATCCGGGAGATCAGATTACGAATAATAATCTTACTGCGGGTAATAATTCAATGGGAATCTACAGTGTAGGCGGACAGATAACACAAACAGGCATATTAAATATAGGAAATACCGGAGCGGGTGTATACGTAAGAGACGGTTCGGTTAATATAACAGGTACTGCAGTATTAAACTTAGGAACAGATAAAGCAGTAGGGGTATATGCCGAGAATTCGGCAGTAACAAATGCTGCTGATATGAACATAGGAAATGAAAACTTTGGTTTTGTGGTTTTAGACGGTTCATTTTCAAATACAGCATCAAATATAACAATGGGAACAGATTCTAGCTATCTGGTTAAAAGCGGAGCAGGTACAGTAACAAATGCTTCTGGAACAACAGTGTCAATGACAGGTTCTGAAAATTCGGCATTCTATCTGCTAAACGGGGTAAATTTCGTAAATGACGGAACTATTACAGGAACAGCCGGAACAAGTAATGTGGGAGTACACAGCAGATCAGGAACTGTAACAAATAACGGAGCTATAAATCTCGGAGCTTCAAACCTTGTATTCAAAACAAATTTTGACGGAAGTTACACACTTGATCCAAATGGAAATAAAATCGTAGATATAGAAAAAAGTTTGTTCACTGTGGGAGTGTATGGAACAGACTCAACTCTTGTTAATACATCAACAGGAAATATTACGGTTGGTGCCGGAGCTGTGGGAATAGCAGCTATTTCCGGTTCTGCAAGAAATGATGGTAATATAACAGCCACAGGTAATTATTCGATGGGAATGTATACTGAAAGAGCCAGAATAGTAAATAACGGAACTATTAATGTAACAGGTGATAATGTAATAGGGATGGCAGGAAACGGAGAAGGTTCAAAAATAGAAAACTACGGAACTATAAGAGTTTCCGGAACTCATGCAATAGGTATGTACGGCCTGTCGTCATCAGAAATAATAAATGGCGGAACTATAATAGCCGACGGTGAAGGAGCTCAGGGAATAGTTCTGGGGAACGGTTCGACTCTTAATAACCTTGTAGGAGGAACAATAATAATAAACGGCGGAGTAGGTACGGGAAATTATGGTGTAGGTGCCGGTGAAGTATATAATACTCCTACAATTATAAATGCGGGTATAATAAAAGTAGCTGAAAAATTCACTACAGATGGAGTAAATGTGGTGATAAACGTAGATCCTTCGACAATAAAAGCACCGACAGCAGAAGATATAGCAGCAGGAAATTATGATCCTTCAGACATAGGTGCTGATTATCTGATATCAAATTCTGTCAGCATACAGGCTCCGGCCTTTGACGTGACTTCGCCGCTTCAGGTTTCAGGGAATTTTGCTGTAGGAACAAATATGGAAAAATATAAACTGGAAGATGTGATAATACCTGATTCTGGTTTCGCTGCTGACTCGGCTTCGATACCGGTACAGAGTAAATCACTTACATGGAAAGCAATACCAGTGCTAAATTCAAGAGGAAATCTGGATGTGTGGATGGAGAAAATACCATATGATAACTTTACAAACGGTCTGTGGTATCAGGACTTTGGACGTGCATTAGATGAGAAGTACTTTAGAGCCGAAGGAAATGCATTGAAAATATACGATAAGCTTGATCTTTTGGAAAATGAGCTGGACTTCAGACATCTGATGGCAAGTCTTGCAGGCGATGTGTATGCTAATATCAACCAGAGAGAGGAAGATATAGCCAGAACCTTTGAAAGCTCACTTGACCTTTTGCAAAACTCAAAAAATAATACAAAAGAAAATGTAAAAATAGATGTAATTGTAGGAAAAGGTGAAAATAAGGAAAATACCGACGGTGTACAAAGCTATAATTATACTACAGCAGGAGTACTTGCACTGCGTGAAGTAGAGAGAACATACAGACATACATTCGGCTACTCTCTGGGCTACCTTCATACAAGCTTTGAATTCAACGACGGAAACAACAGTGAAGAATGGGTGGATACTGTTCAGCTGGGAGTACATAATAAATATACTGCGGACAGCTGGAAAATAAAAAATGACCTCACAGGAAGAGTAAGCTTTCATAATGTAGACAGAAACATAGACTGGGGAGCCGGGAGCAAAAGATCTGAAATGAACGGTACTTATGAAACTTATTCAATAACATCTGACAATATAATCGGAAAAGAGTTTGAAATAGGCAAAAAAACAGTTATAACACCATACGGAGGATTAAGAGCCATGTATATAACAAGACCTACATTTGATGAAAGCGGGCTGGAAGCAGTGGAAGTAAAGGGTAATGATGCCTGGAGCGTAAAACCCAGAGCAGGAATAGAGCTGAAAGCATCAACACCGCTAAGTCCGAAAAGTGAATGGAAATTAAAGGGAACTTTGGATCTGGCATATGAATATGAGCTTGCTGATCTGAATGAAAGAGAAAAAGCAAGACTTACAGCAATAGAAACAGACTATCATAATTTATCAAAACCTATGGATGAAAAAGGAGCATTTAGAAGCAAGGCATCTGTGGGTGTGGAAGTGGAGAACAGATACGGTATTTTCCTTACAGGTGAATATGTGGTAGGAAATGACAATCAGGATGATTACAGGGCAGGAGTATCATTAAAAGCTGTATTTTAATAAATAGAGAAAATCAGATCTGAAAAATGATCTGATTTTCTAATATATAAAATATAAAAAGTGATGGAATTTTAATGAAATAAAATAGATATTTAAAAGAGAAAAATAAAATAAAAGTCCTGCTCTTTTTTACAAAAGAAACATTTATTAAATATAAGAATGAAATAAAAGCGGTAATCCTGCATTTACAATACCAGAGCGAAAATAAAATGAAATCCTGCCTTGAAAAAATGTTAGTAATATTGTAAAATTGCTATAAGCGGGAGGATACATGAAAATCTTTGAATTTTTAGAAAAAAAAGCTGTAGCAAAGCTGAAAAAAGAAATAAAGGCTGCTTCGGGAAACGAAGTTTTCTTCAGAGGCATTCCCAATGAAGAAGGAATTGTTACAGATATAGAAGTAATTGCCAGAGGAAATGAATATTCCGTGGCGGCAGTTTTGAACAGAATGAAAAAAAATGAAATAATAATACATAATCATCCGTCGGGATTGCTGGTTCCTTCCGATAATGACGTACAGATATCGTCAGTGTATGGAGAGCTGGGAGGCGGTTCATACATTGTAAATAATGAGGTTAATGATATATATGTACTTGTTTCTTTAAAGAAGCATATAAAAATAGATATAGATAAATATTTTGGCGATCTGGGTATAATAAGAAAAAAATATCCTGATTTTGAAATAAGAGATGAACAGTACAAAATGTCAAAGGATATCGAGAAGTCTCTTAATGAGAATAAAAAGGCACTGATAGAGGCAGGAACGGGAACTGGGAAAACACTTGCCTATCTTATACCTACACTTGAATATGCCCTGGAAAATAATCTAAAGGCCATAATATCAACCAATACCATAAATCTGCAGGAACAGCTTATCAATAAGGATATACCGCTGGTAAAGGAACTGATAGGGCAGGATTTTAAATATACCCTTGTAAAGGGAAGAGGAAACTATCTCTGCAAGCGTAAACTGCAGAATGCAATTATGGAAGAGAGTGATGACAGTGAGGACAAAGAAATCCTGCTGAATCTGCAGAAATGGAACGAAACTACGAAATACGGTGACAGAAATGAATTAAGATATGGAATAAGTTTTGAAATATGGGAAAAGGTAAACTGTGAACTGGATCTTTGTACAAATGTAAAATGTCCGTATTTTTCAAGCTGTTATTTTTTTAATGCGAGAAAAGAAATAGGGAAATCTGATCTTTTGGTGCTGAATCACCATATGTTTTTTGCAGATTTGTCCATTCGAAGCGAGATAGGCTTTAATACTGATTATTCCATACTTCCGAATTATGATATTCTTATTTTTGATGAGGCACATAATATAGAGGATACTGCAAGAAGCTATTTTACAAGTGAAGTATCGAAGTATTCATTTGGTAAACTTATGGGAAATATCTATAATAAAAGAGTAAGAAACTATAATAAAAGCGGTATTTTTGTCAGAGCGCTTATATATCTGAAAGATAATCTCAGCGAGGAAGAATATGAGATTATAGATAAAGTGAAAGAGGAAGAAATAATTGAGAATTTAAATAAATATTATGATAAAATAATAGAAATATTTGACAGGTTTTTATTAGGATTTTCCAAAGACAGTGAACAGATGGAAATAAAAAAGAGATTTGACAAGGATTATATAAAAAGCAGCAGTCTGTGGAAAGAGATTATGAAACTCAGAAAAGAATCTGTACATCTTTACAGCATTATGATAAAAGGACTGACTAAGCTTACAAATGAAATTGATAAATTCAGGCTTGAGGATGAAAACGGAATAATATTTGATTTTAAGAAGTATATAGAAAGAGTAAAGGTTTTTATGAAGGATCTGCTGTATATACTGGACTCCGATCAGGAAGACCATGTTTACTGGACTAATATAAACCTTAGAAAGGGAAGCATAAGAATTTATGCAACACCGTTTGAAGTAGCTGATGATCTGGAGCATAATTTGTTTAACAAAATGGACAGAATACTTTTTACTTCGGCAACTCTTGCCGTAGAGCAAAAATTTGACTATTACAAGAAAAATATAGGACTTGAAAAAAAGGGCATAATAGAAGAGATTATCGACTCTCCTTTTGACTATGAAAAGCAGATGAAGGTATATATACCCGATGATACAAAGGATCCTAATTCTCTTGAATTTTTCTCTGATGTTTATGATTTTATAAAGAAGCTTGTAATAAATACCAAAGGAAGATGTTTTTTATTATTTACATCTTATTCCTCACTGAATTTTATATATAACAAAATCAGGGGAGAATTGGAAAAAATGGGATATACGCTGCTGAAACAGGGCGAGCTTCCAAGACATGAAATGATAGAGCTTTTTAAAATAAGAGATAAAGCGATATTATTCGGGACAGATAGTTTTTGGGAAGGAATAGACGTACAGGGAGACAGTCTGAAATCGGTGGTAATAGTAAAGCTTCCGTTCAAGTCTCCGGAAGACCCTGTAACAGAAGCTATAATAGAATATATGAGAAAAAATAACCAGAATCCGTTTATGAATTATCAGATTCCGCAGGCTGTGATAAAATTCAAGCAGGGTGTGGGGAGGCTTATCAGAAGCAAGACCGATACTGGAATTGTAACAATACTGGATAACAGAGTTATAAAAAAAGCATACGGAGAAAAATTTTTGAAATCTCTGCCAAAAACGTCTATAATAAGAGGAAACAGAGAATATATTCTGAAAGAAGAAAAAAGAGTGAAATCAGAGGCTTTATCCCAAAAGGATTCTGATGTTCACAAGGATTAAAGAGATTAATATTAACAGAATAAATTTATGTTATTCAAAATATCGGCATCCTGTTTCAGTCAGGTTCTGCATTAAAGACACAGGTGTTTTGATATTGAAAGATAATAATTGTCTTAAAGTCATGATAGACAATAGGAGGAAAAATGAGACTAAATTTTTTTGGAAGAGAAGTAACTATAACAATAGATGATAAAAAGATAAATAAAAAAGGTGTAGTTTCCAGTTTTGTACTGAATAATAAATTCAGATACAGATTTCTTCTGCTAAGCAGCATGTTTCTCATATTTGGTATATTTATGGAAACAAAAAGGATAAATATCAGCTATCATATCGGGGATAAAGCAACAAAGGACGTAATAGCTTATAAGGATGTGGTATATTATAAAGATCTGCTGGATGAAAGCGTAAAAAACAGAATTATAGAAAATACGACTCCTGAATATGACAGAAATAAAGAAGTAGAAGACAACTCAGTTTCACAGTTGAATACATTTTTTGATTCCATAAACTGGTTTAAGCTTCAGCCCGAAATAGACAATGCCGAGCTAAAAAGCTTTATAGATCAGAATAAGCTGAATCTGAGCGTGGATGAATTAAGAACTATAATATTGAGAGACAGCAGCTCGTATATTCTTGCACTAGTAAATGATATGAGAAAAATTTATGCTGAGGGGATAGTAAAAAAAGGCGATTTTGATAAGATAGTTGCTTCAAAGGACTATAAGCTCGGGGCTGAAGAGAAAAAACTGTTAAAGAATTTCATGGTAATAAATATGAAGTTCAATCAGGAAAAGACAAAAGAAAAAATTGATAAAAATATAGAATCATTAAAAAATCAGGAAATGAAAATATATAAAGGCGACGTGATACTGAAAAAAGGTGATGTAATAACAGCAGATGCTTATGAAAAGCTGGAAAAGCTGAATATGGTAAAAGTGAGCGATAAGGCCAGAAAAAGTACCGGATTATTACTTTCATTCGTTATTTTATCTATGGTTTTGTATTATATTTTGAAAAAATATTCGAAAAAAATAATGGATTCAAAGGCATTTTATCCGAGTCTTATTACAGTAGCAATATTAAATCTGATATATCTGGCATTTTTTCAGGCGGGATTCCTTTTGTACCTTCTGCCTTTTGCAATTATACCTATAATTCTCTCTATTTTGGGAGACAGAGTATTCGCCATTACACTGTCGGTATTTAATCTGGTTCTTCTTACAAGAGATGAAACATGGTTTCTGATAACTCTTGGAGTAACAGTGGTAGCAATATATCAGGCTTCGGCTTTGGTAAACAGAAGCGAGTTCGTAAAGCTGGGAGTATTTCTCGGAGTATTTCAGGCGCTGCTTTCTGTGGCATACGGACTTGTAAATCAGTTTCCTATGACTATACTGGGGCTTTTGATTATACTGTCGGTTTTTTCCGGAATACTCACAGGAATGATATGTCTCGCCCTGCTGCCGTTTTTTGAGAACACCTTTGATATACTGACCAATATAAAGCTCCTTGAGCTGAGCGATTTTTCGCATCCTTTGCTGAGAAGTCTGCTGGTAAAAGCATCAGGAACATTTCACCATAGTATTATGGTGGGAGCACTTGCGGAAAGAGCTGCGGAGTCAGTGGGGGCAAATGCTACCTTTGCAAGGGTAGCGTCATATTATCATGATATAGGGAAAATGAAAAGACCGAATTTCTTTGTGGAAAACCAAAAAGGAAGGGAAAATCCGCATAATCATATAAAACCTACGCTGAGCGCGCTGATTATTATTTCGCACACCAAGGACGGCGTGGCTATGGGTAAAAAATATAATCTTCCGAAGGAAATTCTGGATATAATGGTAGAACACCACGGTACGACACTTGTGCAGTATTTTTATAACAAGGCTAAGGAAGAGGGCGAAGAGATAAGAGAACAGGATTTCAGATACAGCGGACCGAAGCCGAGAACAAAAGAATCTGCGATAATACTAATGGCTGATACAATAGAAGCAGCAGTAAGAGCTGCGGAAGATAAAACAAAGGAAAATGTAGAAAGTCTGGTAAGATATCTGATAAAATATAAGATAGAAGACGGACAGCTTTCAGCTGCGGATATAACTCTGAGAGAGATAGAAGTAATAATAAAGGCCTTTCTGGATGTGCTTCAGGGCGCTTATCACCAGAGAATACAATATCCTAAGGTAGGAGAAAATAAAAAATTAGTGGAAGACGAGGATTTTAAGCATGAGTAATATAGATATAACTTATGATATTTCGGATGTACAGGAATTTATGGATGAAGAGAAGATAAACGAGTTTGTGGATATGATCCTTGAACATGAAAAGCTGGAAAACACAGAAAATACATACGTATCATTTTTGATAACTACCAATGATGTAATACAGAATATTAACAGCGAATACAGGGGGAAGGATACTCCTACTGATGTTATTTCATTTGCTTATAACGAAACAGAAAATATCGGGCCTTTTGATATTCTCGGCGATATTATAATTTCCGCGGAAAAAGTGACGGAACAGGCGAAAGAATACGGGCACAGTACAGAAAGAGAATTTTACTATGTATTATGTCATGGAATGCTCCATCTGCTGGGGTATGATCATATTGACGATGAAGATAAAAAAGTAATGAGAGAGAAGGAAGAAGAGCTGTTAAAAGAAATTGGCTATGAGAGAGGCTGATCGCATTGAAAAAATTTAGATTTTTTAAAAAATATCAGGATTTGGACTGGGACATAAAAAAGGAAAGAGAAAGAGACCGAAAGATAATAGACAGCTTTAATTTCGCCATAGAGGGTACAATAGAAACAATAAGACATGAAAAACATATGAAAGTTCATGTTTTTGTATCTATTGTGATAATCACCATAGCGATACTGACTAATATCAGCAAACTGGAGCTGATGGTTCTGGCACTGACTATTTCCCTTGTTCTTATAACCGAGCTTATAAATACATCAGTAGAAGCAATAGTAGATCTAATATCCCCTGAAAGGCACGTTCTTGCCAAGCTGGCAAAGGACGTAGCTGCAGCCGGGGTTTTGATATCGGCAATAAATGCAATAATAGTAGGATATCTGATTTTTTATGACAGAATTCTGAATATATTCAATACCAATCTTCAGATGACCAGAATAGCAGCAAGAACCGGTAATATAGTAGCGATAACTTTGGGGCTTATATGTCTTATTGTTGTCACTCTTAAGGCATTCTGGGGAAAAGGAACACCGCTGGAAGGCGGAATGCCCAGCGGACACAGTGCTATTGCATTCTCTATTTTTGCGATGATTTTATTTCTTACGAGTGATATAAGAATATTGCTTCTCGGATTATTAATGGCACTTTTAGTGGCACAGAGCAGGGTAAAATCAAAAATACACAGTTTTAAAGAAGTATTTGTGGGAGGGGCAATAGGTTTTCTGACGACCTTTTTGATCTTTTCCATAATATCAGCATTTGGAGGCTTATATAATTAAAATAAGAATAGATAAATCAAAATTAGGAGGAAGAATTAATGTCAAAAGAAATATTGGTATTAGGACACAAAAACCCTGATACAGATAGTATATGTTCGGCAATAGCCTATTCGGCTTTAAAAAATAAAACAGGAGCTAATACAATACCTGTAAGGCTTGGGGAAATCAGTAAGGAAACTGAATATGTCCTGGAATATTTTAATATGGAAAAACCAAAATTACAGACAAATATAAGCGGAGAAAGCGTAATACTGGTAGATCATAATGAAAGAACACAAACAGCAGACGGTTTTGAGGAAGCAAAAATACTGGAGCTGGTAGACCATCACAGAATATCGAATTTTCATACAGATGAGCCGTTAAAGGTAAGAATGGATATAGTAGGGTGTACATCTACACTGGTTTTCGAGCTGTATAAAGAAGCAGGACTCACTCCTGAAAAAAATATAGCGGGACTAATGCTGAGCGCGATAGTATCTGATACTCTTTTATTTAAGTCACCTACATGTACAGAAAGAGATGTAAAGGCCGCAGAGGAGCTGGCTGTTATATCTGAAACAAATCTTGAAAAATATGG
>RRZU010912884.1_pt1 | contig 12645 bp, 11 predicted proteins | sample 2165561 | NCBI WGS metagenome assembly RRZU01 (sample SAMN10456909, study PRJNA506462) | wastewater metagenome | isolation source: wastewater sludge | place: USA: Moscow, Idaho | reverse complement strand
CATAAAATGTTCTGCACCAAATGTTGATGTTATTCCATCGCATATTGATCTTGTTGCTATAGAAATCGAATTGGTTGACAAGGAAAACAGGGAATATATGCTCAAAAAAGCATTGGAAAGTATCAAAGACGAGTACGATTATATCATAATTGACTGTGCTCCGTCACTTGGATTACTTACATTAAATGCGTTGACCGCTGCCGATTCTGTAATAATCCCTATTCAATGTGAGTATTTTGCATTAGAAGGTTTGGGTAAATTATTAAATACCATAAAGAGTATCCAAAAAATACATAATCCTGATTTAGACATAGAAGGATTATTATTAACCATGTTTGATTCTAGACTGCGTTTATCAAACCAAGTTGTAGAGGAAGTTCAAAAGCATTTCAACGATATGGTTTTTGACACCATTATTCAACGAAATGTAAAGTTAAGTGAAGCACCGAGTTTTGGCGAAAGCATCATTAATTATGATGCTACAAGCAAAGGAGCAGTCAACTACTTACATCTAGCTCAAGAAATTATAAAGAAAAATAGCTAAATTAGTTATGGCACAAGCAATAAAAAAACAAGCCTTAGGAAGAGGATTATCGGCATTATTGAAAGATCCGGAAAACGATATAAAATCAGTTAGTGATAAAAATGCTGATAAAGTTGTAGGAAACATTATAGAGCTGGAAATAAGTGCGATTGAAATAAATCCGTTCCAACCAAGAAGTAATTTCAATGAAGAATCATTGAGAGAATTAGCTACTTCTATCAAAGAATTAGGAGTTATTCAACCCATTACAGTACGTAAATTAGATTTCAATAAATACCAATTGATTTCCGGTGAGCGTCGTCTTCGTGCGTCGACTTTGGTAGGATTAACAACTGTTCCCGCGTACATTCGTATTGCAAATGACAATGAGTCACTGGTTATGGCCTTAGTTGAAAACATTCAACGCCATGACTTAGATCCAATTGAAATTGCACTTTCGTATCAACGTTTGATTGACGAAATTCAATTGACACAGGAACAAATGAGCGAACGTGTGGGAAAAAAGCGTTCTACGATTGCCAATTATTTGAGACTTTTGAAACTAGATCCAATTATCCAAACTGGTATTCGTGATGGTTTCATTACTATGGGTCATGGTCGTGCGATAATTAATGTTGACGACTTAGATATTCAAACTGATATTTATCAAAAAATCGTGAGTCAAAACCTCTCTGTACGTGATACCGAAGCATTGGTAAAAAACTATCAGGAAAGTTTAAAACCTAAACCTGCCGGTAAGCCAAAAGTGGCTTCGTTTGAAGTTGAAGATGCTCATAAAAGTGCTTTTGCAAATTATTTTGGAACCAAAGTCGATGTAAAAGTAGCTGGAAACGGTAAAGGAAAAATCACCATTCCATTTCACTCTGAAGAAGATTTTAACAGAATCATAAAACTAATAGACGGATAGTGTACAAAATCATTTTCATCGGTCTATTCCTTTTTAATTTAGGAAATATCCCTGTTTTTGGACAATCGAAAACAGAGGCAGTGCTTGTAGCCAAAGACACTTTGAAATCAAATAATATTGATCCGTTGACACCTGCAAAAGCAGCATTTTATTCTGCAGTTTTGCCAGGTTTAGGCCAAGCTTACAACAAAAAATACTGGAAAATACCCCTCGTGTACGGAGCCTTAGGAACGAGCATTTATTTTTATATTGATAGTAATAAGAAATACCATCAATACAGGGACGCTTACAAAAGCAGACTAGAAGGCTACACCACTGATGACTTAGCTTTTCTGGACAATAACCGCTTAATTGCTGGACAGAAATTTTACCAACGCAACCGCGATTTATCCGCTTTGATAACTTTAGCTTTTTATGCATTAAATATTCTTGATGCCAATGTAGATGCTGCTTTGATACAATTTAATGTAGATGAAAACTTATCAGTAAGACCCGTTCTTTATCCAAATGATGTAACATTAAAGACAAATATAGGACTAACTCTTAATTATAGTTTTTAAAATCTAAAAACGGACATCAGTTTAGTGAATTATTCCAAAATGAAAGAACTTAATTCTATCCGAATGAATCATTTTTTCCTGAATACAGTACTGGAATTTTAAGTTATTGAAAATTAAAAAAATTAAAAAAATGAAAATTGCGCTTTTAGGATACGGAAAAATGGGTCAGGTAATAGAAAGAATTGCCCTAGAAAGAGGTCATGAAATCGTTTTGAAAAAAGACGAGACAAATACTTTTGAAGGTCTTTCAAATGCTGATGTAGCTATTGATTTCAGTGTTCCAACGGCAGCCGTAGACAACATCTCCAGTTGTTTCCATGCCAATGTACCTGTAATTTCCGGAACAACGGGCTGGTTAGAACATTATGATGCAGTAGTGGCATTATGCAATGAGAAAAAAGGAGCGTTTATCTCCAGTTCCAATTTTAGTTTAGGTGTAAATCTTTTCTTTGAACTCAATGAATATTTGGCTAAAATCATGTCGAAATTTGACAATTATACCGTCGATATGGAAGAAATTCATCATACCCAAAAACTAGATGCTCCAAGTGGTACTGCGATTTCATTAGCCAAAGGCGTAATCGAAAATAGCTCCTATACTAATTGGACATTAGATCAGCCGAAAAAAGATCAAATTCACATCGAAGCAAAAAGAATTGGTATGGTTCCTGGTACACATACCGTTACGTATAATTCGGCCGTAGATGCAATAGTAATTAAACATACCGCTCACAATCGGGAAGGTTTTGCACTTGGTGCTGTAATTGCTGCTGAATGGATTATAGGCAAAAAAGGTGTTTTTACAATGAAAGATGTTTTAGAATTAGATAAATAGATTTTTAGACAGTTAGGTTTTTAGAAATCATGAAACGTTCTGATTTTCGAAAAAAATAACCGATTAACCAAAAAAAAAAATAGTATGTCAGTATATCAATGGTTTGTATTTTTTCTACTTGTACAAATAATCCACTTTTTAGGATCATGGAAATTATATAAAAAAGCGGGCAGAAAACAATGGGAGGCAGCTGTTCCTGTTTATAATGCAATCGTTTTAATGAAGATCATTGGTCGTCCCACATGGTGGACTATCTTACTTTTTATTCCCATTATCAATTTGATTATGTTTCCAGTAATCTGGGTAGAAACGTTGCGAAGTTTTGGAAAACGATCTGCATTAGATACCTTTTTAGGGCTTATAACACTTGGATTCTACATCTATTACATCAACTACACTCAAGATTTAGAATACGTAGCTGATAGAAGTTTAAGTCCAGACAGTAAAACGGCTGACACAATAAGCTCCCTACTTTTTGCAGTTGTGGTAGCTACACTAGTACATACTTATTTAATTCAACCGTATACGATTCCGACCTCTTCATTGGAAAAATCATTATTAGTAGGCGATTTTTTATTTGTAAGCAAAATGAATTACGGTGCTAGAGTTCCCATGACTACTATAGCGCTACCAATGGTACATGACTCCATTCCTTTTACAAAGAGTAAATCCTACCTGACTTGGCCTCAATTACCTTATATGCGATTGCCAGGAATTCAGAATATTAATCGTACTGATATTGTAGTGTTCAACTGGCCCGTAGATACTGTCTATAGGTTTTTTGATACTTCAAAAAGACGCGCTTACAAACCTGTAGATAAAAAATCGAACTATGTAAAAAGGTGTGTGGGAATTCCAGGAGACAGTTTATCTATCAAAGATGGCTTGATTTATATTGATGGTAAATTATTGCAGTTGCCTGAAAGAGCTAAACCTCAATTTTCGTATAAAGTGGCTTTAGATCCAAAAACACCAATCGATTTTGAATCTCTATTTAAAGAATTAGATATAACAGATCCTGCTGGATTTGCAGATCAAACAAAAAGAGACACACTTTTCATGAGTGCCTTGACCGAAGCTGGAGCGGAAAGATTAAAAAACGTACCTGGCATAACTGCCGTAATCAGACAAATATCAAAAGAGATAGATAACGCAGTCTTCCCCCATATCAACAAATGGAATCGCGATAATTACGGCCCTATTTATATTCCGCAACAAGGGAAAACAGTTGCTTTGACAATGGAAACATTGCCTTTTTACAAAGCTATCATCACCGATTATGAGAACAACGATTTAAAAACTGACGGTTCCGAAATTAGAATAAATGGTCAAATTGCCAAAACCTATACTTTCAAGCAAAACTATTATTGGATGATGGGTGACAACCGTCACAACTCAGAGGACAGTCGTTTTTGGGGATTTGTTCCTGAAAACCACATCGTAGGAAAACCTGTTTTTATATGGTTGAGTATTGATCCAAATGGCAAAGGAATAAATAAAATTCGTTGGGACAGAGTTTTCACAACCGTTAGTGGTGAAGGCCAGCCTCAATCTTACTTTAAATTATTTTTACTTGGATTAATTTTCTTCTTCGTGGGAGAGTATTTTTGGAAAAAAAGAAAACAAAAAATGGTTAAATAAAAAAGTTTAAAGTTTAAGGTTTGAAGTTTTACGACACCTTAAACTTTAAACCTTAAACTATCAAGATGAACGCTATATTACATCCCTCCTATTTTCCATCGATTAGCCACTTTGCAGCAATGGCACAATCCGAGACGATAACTTTTGAGGTAGAAGATAATTTCCAGAAACAAACCAATAGAAACCGAGCTTATATTTATAGCCCAAACGGAATTCAGATGTTGAATATCCCTATAAAACATTCGAAAGAAAGCCGCCAAAAAACAAAAGACATCAAAATTGAAACTGATTTTGACTGGCAAAAGCAACATTTCAAATCCTTGGAAGCCGCCTATAGAAGCTCTCCTTTTTTCGAATTTTTCGAGGATGACTTAAGACCAATTTTCGAAAAAAAACAGGCCTTTTTATTGGATTTAAATTTTGAAATTTTAGCTATTGTGTCTAAATGTCTTCGAATGAAAATCGACTATACTACCACAACCGAATATTTTCATGAAGTTGACAACAGTCTCATTACAGACTTCAGACCTTTGATAAACGGAAAAAAAGACCATTCACTATTTGAAAGCTACACCCAAGTTTTTGATGATAAATATGGTTTTATCAATAATCTAAGTATTTTAGACTTACTATTTAACGAAGGAAAATATGCAATGGAGTATTTAAAAAAGCAACATTTAATTTTACTGTAATTCTCATAATCTGCTTACTCATAAGACAATCTTGCCATAATAGGAAAATGATCTGAGTTTATAAATTTTGGGAAATTTTCAAATTTCTTTACAGTCATTTTTTCATCCACAAAAATATAGTCAATTCTGGCTGGATAATGCCTGAATTTATAAGTTGCTCCAAAACCTTTTCCTGCTTCTTCGAAGCCGTCTTTCATCTTGCCTTTTATGCTTCTATACACATAGGAAAACGCACTGTTATTCATATCTCCACAAATAATAGTTGGATAAACACATTTTATTTTATGCGCTCTGAATAGCTCTGCTTGTTGCTGTTGCTGTTTGAATGCTTTGCTGATTCTAAAAAAAAGCATTTGTGATTTATGCTGATTAATAGCATCAATATTTTCATCGATTTCATTTACATCTGGCGAAATTTTGATGGATTGCAAATGCATATTATACACTCTGATGATGTCTTTCCCTTTTTTAATGTCGGCGAATACAACGTTATTGTTGGAATTTGGAAAAACAATATTTCCTTGGTCAATAATTGGAAATTTAGAAAAAATAGCCTGACCGGTTTTAATTTGGTTTCCACCTGTAAAAATATATCGGTAGGGAAACACTTTCAAATCAATTTTAGCCGAAGGAGAATATTCTTGAATGCACAATATATCTGGATTCTTTTCATTTATAAAATTTAGAATATCCGAAGGAACATCATCTCTATCAATCCACTTGAACACATTGAACAAGCGCACATTATAACTCATTACGGTAAAGTCTTTTTCTCCTTTTGGTACTTCGGGAGAAGAAAATTTATAGAATTTATTGATAAAAGTAATTCCAATTAATAAAACAACACCTGAAACGATTAATTGCTTTTTGAATTGAAACATCCAATAAATAAAAAACATGCCATTTAAAATAAAAAAAAGCGGCATAAAAAGCGTCAATACTGATAAAAGCGGAAATGATTTTGGTGCCAAAAAAGGCAAAACATAGGCGATAAAAGTCACAAGTGTTAGGATAACATTCAAAAAAAACATCCCTTTATTAAACCATGAAAGATTTTTCATTTTCTATATTTTTACTTTAGCAAACTATTAAAAGATCTTCTGTTATTTACTTACCTACTTTAAACAAGAATTCTTTTTCTTCTTTCGTCAAACTATCATAACCAGACTGACTGATTTTATCTAAAATCTCATCAATTTGCTGCTGAGATTTATCCTTAGCAATTATCTTCGAACTGCTTTTCTCTACCGGTTTTTGGTAGTTTTTATGCACTTTTTTAAATGGAGTGGATGTTTTTTTCTTGAATATATTGGCAAAAAAATCCAAAACACGAGCAACTACTTTGCTTAAATCTGTTCCATTTTGGAGCAATTTAATAAAAATAAAACCAAACAAAGCACCTGAAAGATGAGAAATATGTCCACCCATATTTCCAGAACGAAGTTGCATTAAATCGACAATAATAATAACGGCAGTGATGTGCCATAATTTGACATTTCCAATTATCAAAAGTCGAATTTGCATTAATGGATAATAGGTCGTAACCGCAACTAAAATAGCCATAATAGCCGCCGAAGCACCAATAATTGGGGCACTAATATTTAAAAGATAGAATACCAGAACATAACTGATTCCAGCAAAAATAGCACTCAATACATACAAACCGAATAGTTGCTTAGCCGTAAAGTATGTCATAAATAATCTGCCGGCGAAATTTAGGACAATCATATTAAAAACAATATGCATGATTCCGGTATGAAAAAAAGCATACGAGAACAACGACCAGGGTTTCCAAAGCAAATCTGTCGGATTTGAGGACAAACTTACATACTGAATATAATTGATAGTGACTCCAAACAAAGACAGTAGCGTAAAAAATAGCCAAGGCAAAACAAACAAAGCTGTATTCCAAAAAATTAGCTTAATCACTATTCCACCAGTTCTGTATTGTAATTTCAGGTCGTCAATAATATTCATATTTTAATTGGGATTTAAGATCTGGTATTTTAATTACAAAGCAAAAGCCTGTGTTGCTATTTTAATTCCAACGGTTTTGATTAAACTGATTTTTTTTCCAATACCACATAATAATAAAACCAAATAAAGCGCCACCTACGTGCGCGAAATGTGCAATTCCTCCGCCTCCAAAAATAGATTTCCCAGAAATACCTAAATACAAATCGACTAATACTAAACCTGGCACAAAGTACTTCGCTTTTATTGGCACAGGAATAAACATTAAAGCTAATTCGGCATTAGGAAACATAAAAGCAAAGGCTACTATCGTTCCATAAATAGCGCCAGAAGCCCCTACGGCAGTTCCAATATAGGCACTTGTGAAATTCTGAAAATCTGAAACTGATATAAATTCTTGCCATCTTGTATCGATTTTACCCTCATTCAAAAGTAACAAAATTTCTTGTTTAGAGAATCCGTTCGACATAAGTGTATTCAAACCATCTTGAAAATAGTAATAATTGACTCCAGTGTGCAACAAGGCAGCACCTAACCCACAAGAAATATAAAAAAACAAGAACTTCTTACTCCCCCACATTTGCTCTAAAGCAGACCCAAAAGAGTACAAGGCAAACATATTGAAAAAAATATGCATGAAACCCCCATGCATAAACATGTGCGTGATGGGTTGCCACAATTGAAAACTAGGGTTTTCTGGAAAATACAAAGCCAAATATTTATAGGCAATATCTCCTAAAGCCAAGGTTCCAACAAAAAACAATACATTTATAATAATTAATTGTTTTACGGTTTCAGTTACGTTTCTCATATTGCAAATTTTTTATCTAAATCTTCTACACGCATGGTGATAAAAGTGGGTTTATGAAATGGGGAAACATTGGGATCTTTGCAGGCAAATAGGCCGTTCACCAAGTTCTCTTGTTCTTTTTCGGTTAAGTGTGTCCCAGTTTTCACCGCTAGACTTTTGGCCATAGATTTGGCAATCGTATCATTCTGACTGAAACTACTTTCAGGAATACCGTCCTGTAAATCACTTAATAATTGCTCGAAAATAATAGAAACTTCACTTTCTGTAACATTTACTGGGATTCCAGAAATAACGATATGATCGGGGTTATTTTCTTCAAAAACAAATCCGGTATTCATTAATGACAATTGCAACTCCCTAATAAGTTGCATTTCGCTTGACGAAAAAAACAAGTTCAAGGGAAACAACAACTGTTGACTTGATGCTTGGTTGACGGTCATGTTTACCAAAAATTGTTCATACAAAACACGTTGATGTGCGCGTTGCTGATCGACAATCACCATCCCAGATTTTATTGATGAAATAATATATTTTTTATGAATTTGATGTGTTTTATGAACAGAATGCTCCACTTCTTCATCATTAAACAAAGAAGAGGTTACCGCTTCATTTTCAAAAGTAAATTGCCCAACTTCATCGGAATCTTGTTTCAAACCTACGTATAAACTTTCCCAATTAGCCGTTGGATCTGGTTTTCTATAACTAGAAAATTGCTTGCTGGGTTTTTCTTCAGAGAAAGGGTTAAAACTACCATCTACCTCAATAATTGGCGTTTCTCCTCCTAAATCTTTATAATGATAGGGAGTGTCTAAATTAGAATCTCTGTCAAAATCCAAGACAGGAGCCGCATTAAACTGGCCCAAACTGTGCTTAATCGACGCTCTTAAAATAGCATACAAAGCATGTTCATCATCAAACTTAATTTCAGTTTTTGTTGGGTGAATGTTGATGTCAATAGTGTTAGGTGGCACTGCTAAATACAAAAAATAGCTGGGTTGCACTCCATCTTTCAAAATCCCGTCATAAGCAGCCATCACCGCATGATGCAGATACCCGCTTTTAATAAAACGATCATTAACAAAGAAAAACTGCTCTCCACGACTTTTCTTAGCAAATTCAGGCTTACTAACAAATCCTTGAATGATAACTATTTCTGTTTCTTCTTGAACTGGGATTAATTTCTCATTGGTTTTTCCAGAAAAAATATTGACTATTCGCTGTCTTAAACTGGAAGGTGGCAAATTGAACATTTCACTACCATTATGATAAAATGTAAAATAAATATCAGGGTGCGCCAAGGCTACACGCTGAAACTCATCAATAATATGACGGTATTCCACCGTATCAGACTTCAAGAAATTTCTACGTGCGGGAATATTAAAAAATAAATTCTTAACTGCAAATGAAGTCCCTTTTGGCAAAACAGCAACATCTTGAGAGATGAACTTACTTCCCTCAATAATAATATGCGTTCCCAGCTCCTCTTGCTCTTGCTTGGTCTTCATTTCTACATGTGCAATCGCAGCAATAGACGCCAAAGCTTCTCCACGAAAACCTTTTGTGCCTAAAGAAAACAAATCTTCTGCTTGACGAATTTTGGAAGTGGCATGGCGTTCAAAACACAAGCGCGCATCGGTCACGTGCATTCCTGAGCCATTGTCAATTACTTGTACCAAAGCCTTTCCAGCATCCTTAATAATCAACTTAATATCAGTAGCTCTAGCATCAACAGCGTTTTCAAGCAATTCTTTTACAACTGAAGCAGGTCTTTGAACGACTTCTCCAGCAGCAATTTGATTGGCAACATGATCAGGAAGTAATTGAATAATACTCGACATTAAAAAAATGATGTTAAAGTTTACGGTTTAATTTTTTTTTAAAACCAAGAGGGACAAATTTAATGAATTTCTACTGGGTATCGTAGCTTAATTAATCATAAAAAAAACCTATACTATTTAGGCGACAGTATAGGTTTACAATTAATGTTGTTTTGTTTATTCCTTCAACTCCAAAGGTGATCCTTCTTCAAGTTGCATAGCTCCGGCAGACAATAAATGTTGATTATCGATTTGATGTGATAACGAAGCTTGTTGACGAATAAAAGCCATTTTTATAGCAGCTATAGCAGCTTCTGTTCCTTTATTTCCGTGAATCCCTCCGCTTCTATCAATAGATTGTTGCATGGTATTGTCAGTCAAAACACAAAAAATAACAGGAATGTCAGTTTGAACATTCAAATCTTTAATTCCCTGAGTTACTCCTTCGCACACAAAATCAAAATGTTTGGTTTGTCCTTGAATTACACATCCAATAGCAATAACGGCATCAACATTTTGAGTTTGCAACATTTTTTTAGCACCATAAACAAGCTCAAAACTTCCCGGAACATTCCAGCGAATAATATGCTGGGCAGGAACTTGGTTTTCCAAAAGTGCTTCAATAGCACCACTAAAAAGCCCTTCAGTTATAGAATCATTCCATTCTGAAACAACAATCCCAAAGCGAAAATCTTTCGCGTTTGGGATTGAATTTTTATCGTACTCGGATAAATTTTTATTTTCGGTAGCCATTTTATTTTAAATTATTTGATTGTTGATGTTAAAGATAGAATTTTCAAATCAAAAATCCACAATCTTAAATCACCAATCTTGCATCATTTACTTATTATTGTGCTAATCCTATCAAAACGTCAACTGAAGCAGCTTCCGGAGTCGCTTCATAATTTTCTTTGATATCTGTAAAATATTTTAAAGCGTCTGATTTATTTCCTAAAGTCAAAGCTGTTTTTCCCGCTTTCAATAAGAAGCGTGGCGTTGTAAAATCATTTTTATTTGACTCAGCAGCTTTTAAGTAATTTTCTAAAGCTTCTTTTGGTTGATTTTTTTGAGAATAAGCATCTCCAATTGCTCCTTTTGCTAAAGCTCCTAAAACAATATCGTCTGATTTAAATTTGCTTAAATAATCAATCGCTTCCGTATATTTCCCAGTGTTCAAATACGCGATTCCAGCATAATAATTAGCTAAATTTCCTGCATCTGTTCCTGAATATTCATCAGCAATTTTTAAAAATCCAAATTTCCCTTCTGAACCATTCAACGATAATTTATACAATGAATCGCTAGCTACACCATCAGTTGCTTTTTGAAAATTTTGTTGCGCAACAAACATTTCATTAGCGGCCTCCTCTTGTAGTGGGGCTGCAATAAATCTTTGATACCCTAAATAACCAATAGTAAATAAAGCTACAGCCGCAACTAAACCAATGATTATTTTTTGATTTTTAGCAACCCAATCTTCAGTTATTGAAGCTGTTTCGTCTAATTTTGAAAAAACTTCAGCAGTTGTACTGTCTTTTTCATCAAAATTTGCTGTTTCAACTCCTTCTCCTTTAACTTCCTTTTCTTTTGGTGCTTTATATCCGCGTTTATTGTACGTTGCCATTTTTTATAATTTAGTGAAGCGCAAAAATAAAATTTTTATTCAAACCCACACACAAAAAAAGCTTTAATATTAAAAAAAAACAACTTATACGTCTCTTTCCTTGTAAAGAGAAAATAATTGCTATACAAACAAAGAGAAAAGTGCTTTTTATCGATATTTTTCAATAATTTGCACCCGCTTTGAAAAACCTATTCAAAAACAGCAAAGTTCTTAATACCAGTAAGCCCTACCCATGTATTTAAAAAAGATTTCACTATTTAATTATAAAAATTTCTCCGAAGCAAATTTCGATTTTGACACTAAAATAAATTGTTTTGTGGGTAAAAATGGCATTGGCAAAACGAATGTGCTCGATGCGATTTATCATTTATCCTACGGCAAAAGCTATTTCAACCCACTAGCAGTCCAAAACATCAAACATGGTGAAGAGTTTTTTGTAATTGATGCTGAATTTGAAAAAAATGAAAGAAGCGAACAAATTGTATGCAGTTTAAAAAAGGGCCAGAAAAAAATACTGAAACGCAATGGCAAAGCATATGATAAGTTTTCTGAACATATTGGTTTTATTCCTTTGGTAATAATTTCTCCTGCTGACAGAGATTTAATTGTAGAGGGCAGTGAAACGAGAAGAAAATTCATGGACAGTGTGATTTCGCAACTTGACTCTAATTATTTGCAACAACTCATTCAATACCAGAAAATAATGAGCCAGCGAAATGCATTATTAAAATATTTTGCATTAAATCATGTTTTTGAAAATGACACCCTTTCTATATATAATGAGCAGTTGAACGGTTATGGAAATTATATTTTCGATAAAAGAAAAGAATTTATCGAACAGTTTATTCCTATTTTCAACAAGCATCATCAAGCCATAACCGGATCACAAGAAACAGTACAATTAGTATATGAAAGTCATCTATTCGAAAAGGATTTACTGACTCTTTTACAGGAAAATATTAATAAGGATCGTGCTTTGCATTATACTAGTGTAGGAATACACAAAGATGATTTAGCATTCCAAATTGACCATCATGCTATAAAGAAATTTGGATCACAAGGACAACAAAAAACATATCTAATCGCTTTAAAATTAGCCCAATTTGAATTTTTAAAAAAACAAAGTGGGGTAAAACCAATTTTATTATTTGATGATATTTTCGATAAATTAGATGAAAGTCGCGTATCTAAAATAATCGAAATGGTAAACAGCGATACCTTTGGACAACTTTTTATCTCT
>RRZU010280913.1_pt1 | contig 12647 bp, 10 predicted proteins | sample 2165561 | NCBI WGS metagenome assembly RRZU01 (sample SAMN10456909, study PRJNA506462) | wastewater metagenome | isolation source: wastewater sludge | place: USA: Moscow, Idaho | reverse complement strand
GTGTCGAACACCAGGCTGGACTTGCCCGAGCCGCTGGGGCCGGTGACCACGGTCAGCTGGCCGGTGCGGAAATCGACATCCAGGTTTTTCAGGTTGTGCTGGCGCGCGCCGCGAATGCGGATGGCGTGTTGCTCTGCCTGTTGGCTGGATGTGGGCGAGGCGGCGGAAGGATTGGAGCGTTTGTTCGGCACGAGAAGGCTCTGCAAAAAATGGGCGCGACTTGTGCAGCACACAGGCCTTGCTACGCCCAGAGTGGCGGTTGAACGGCGGAAAAAAGACGCAGCCAACGGAAATCATTTGGCTATTGGGCGCATTATGCGCAATCGCGCCTGATTGATATGGCGCAAGGGCTTTGCGCCGCGGCGTGGTTGTTTGGACAAGTCAGCCGCGGGGCTGCAACAGCGCCAGCAGCGCGGGCGCGCCAAAGCAAGCTTCTATGCAATCGGCCATGCGGGTGAAGGTGGTTTCCAGATCGTGCCCGCCATGCCCAAACAGGGCTTGCAGCACGGCCGGGTTTTCAAACAGACCGTGCAGATACAGACCCAGCACATTGCCCGTATGTGGGTTGGAGGCTGTGGCCGCACCATTGAGCCAGCCGATGGTTTCGCCCGATGCGTCGTTGCGCAGTACCGGCAAAGCGATATGGCCTTTGCGCTGCATATCGGGATGCGGCTGGGTCTGCCCCATGTGGATTTCGTAGCCTTGTGCCGACAAGCCCGCCAATGCAGACCACAAACCCGGTATGTCGCTGGCGAACTGGGGCTGGGCGTGACGCACGGTTTTGCGCGTTTGCATGCTGCTTGCCAACGGCAGAAGGCCCAAACCGGGCGCGCCGCCTGTGCTGGCGTCGTCGGGCGTGGCCGTGCCATGCGCAAAGGCGGGAGCTTCAACCCCCGCCACATCTACCACGGCCTCGCCCAGCATTTGCAGGCCGCCGCAAATGCCCAGCACGCGCCCGCCGCGGGCGGCATGTTGGCAGATGGCGGCATCCAGCCCTTGCTGGCGCAGCCAGTGCAGATCGCTGATCGTGGCCTTGCTGCCGGGCAGAATGATCCAATCTTGCGCCGTTAAATCGGCAAGCTGGTGCGCATGCCGCATCCAACACAGCCGGATGTGGGGCATGTGTTTGAGCGGCTGAAATTCGTCCAGATTGCTGATGCGCGGGTAGGCCACCACGGCAACGGTGATGGCGTCTTGCGCAGCAGCAGCGGTGGTGCCGCTGTCGTCGAATATGCCGTCTTCTTCCGGCAAACCGTGGTCGCGCCACATGGGAATGGTGGCCAAGGTGGGCACGCCCGTGAGGGCTTGCAATTGTGCGGGGGCGGGTGCCAGCAGGCGGGCGGCGCCACGAAATTTGTTGAGCACAAAGCCGCGCAGCAGTCGCCGGTCGGCTTCTTCGGGCAGCAGCGCCCAGGTGCCATACAAATGGGCAAATGCACCGCCGCGGTCGATATCGGCTACCAACAGGCAGGAGGCATCGGCATGCCGGGCAATGCGCATATTGACCACATCGCTGTCTGCCAGATTGATTTCAGCGGGCGAGCCAGCTCCTTCGATCACAACCACATCGTTTTCAGTCCGCAGGCTGTGCAGGGCGGCGCTGATGGCGGGCCACACATGCGGGCCGCGCTCGCGCCAAGGTAGGGCGCTGAGCGCCGTATTCACCTGCCCCAGCAGAATGATCTGGCTATGCGTGTCGGCCTCGGGTTTGAGCAGCAGCGGATTCATGCGCACATCGGGCACCGCGCCTGCGGCCAGCGCCTGAAAATACTGGGCGGAGCCGATTTCGCCGCCGGGCGCATCGCCTGCACGGCTGTTTGGGGCGTGCGGGTCTTTGTTTGCTGCAATGTGCGCGCCAGCCGCCACGCGGGCGTTGTTGCTCATGTTCTGCGCCTTGAAGGGCGCCACCTTGTAGCCTTGGCGGGCGTACCAGCGGCACAGGGCGGTGGTCAGCCAGCTTTTGCCTGCGGCGCTGGTGCAGCCCAGTACCATGACGCAGCGCGCAAGCAACGGCTGCCCGATAGACGTTTTATCCGTATTCTGTTGTTTCACGGCCTGTATTTTGTGGCATATCTGCCACTTTTCTCATCGAGTGTAGCTATGCAGCTTGCTGAGTTTTTTTACAAAAACGCACAAAAACCTATGTGTTTCAGTCGCATTTATCCGCGTTGGCTACGCAATTCGCTCTATCCTTGAAATTGCTGGTTTGTATCTGCTGGCTGACGGTCAGCCAACATGGTGTATAGCCAGCAGTGCATTTTCTGGTGCAGTCTCAGGCCGAAAGTGTTGCGCGTTCATGCGCGCATCTTGCGCATGACGCTTTCATTTACGTGAGAGGAGAACATTCATGATGTCTAATTTGACAGAATTGCTACAAAACAAAGTCGGTCAAACGCTGACCCAGTATGTGACTGATAAATTGCAGGAATCCCCCACGGCAGCAGGCAAGGCCGTGACCATGGCTCTGCCCGCGCTATTGGGTGGCTTGGTCAAAAATCATGCAGATGGCAACAAGATGACAGCCCTGTTCGACTTGATTACAGGGCCCCGTGTTGATAGCTCTGCAACACAGCTGCCATCGCAGGAAACGGGCAACCAGCTGCTGGGCGCTGTGCTGGGCGATACCTCGTGGTTGAGCAAGCTGATTGCCAGCAAGAGCGGCATTTCCGGCACCAGTGCCGTCAGTCTGTTGGCCACGGCGTTTCCCATGGTGCTGGGTGCTTTGCGCTCGCATATTCAAACCGGCAATTTGAGCCAGGCACAGTTTGCTGAGCAACTGTCTTCACAACAGGGTTTCCTTGGCAAATTGCTGGACGGTGATTTTCTTGGCAGCCTGGGCATTGGCGCCGGCTTGGGCGCAGCAGGGGCGGCACTGTCTGGCGCGGGCAGCACGGCGGCCAAAACGGTGCAGCAAGTGGCTACGCCCGGAAGTGGTGGCCTGCCCAAGTGGATCTGGCTGGTTGCCGCTGCGGCCATTGCAGCCTTGTACATGGCTTTCTGCTCGCCCAAAAAGCCAGCGCCAGAGTCTGTTCCCGCAGCTCCGGCATCTGGTGTGGCGCCTGATGCCGGTACACCGCCGGCTTCTGAGCCTGCGCTGCCAGCCAGCGCTGTTGCATCAGAGGCGGCAAGTGCCGCGGCGCCAGTCAATGCAGATGACGGTAGTGTGAAGTACGAAAACGGTGTCTTGTCCGTTTATTTCGCAACCGGAAAAACAGACTTCGATACAGCCTTGGCCCAGATGCTGGCCAACGATATTGTTCAGCAAGGCAAAGAAGGCAAAAAACTGGCAGTCAGCGGTTTTACCGATCCGCGCGGTAACGCCAAGTTGAATGCCGAGCTCTCGAAAAAACGTGCCCAGGCGGTACGTGACTTCCTCGTTGCACAGGGCGTGCCAGAAGCCAATGTGGAACTGGTTAAACCCAAAGACACCACCGGCCATGAAGGCAGCGATGCCGAAAACCGCCGGGTGGATGTGAGCGTGCAATAAGCGCTTGTCTGTTCATTTGTCATAAAAACTTGGCAAATTCGACCCAACCCGTTTCAAACGGGTTGGGTTTTTTGTGTGCAGTGACCGATAATGATAAAAATGTGAATGCCCATGGGGGCGCATGCAGCCGGACGAAACGGATCCGGCGCTATCTTTATGGAGTAATGGACCATGTATTTTCTGGGCATTGGCATTGTGCTGCTTGTTCTCAAACTCATGGAAATCGGGCCGGTGGCGCAGTGGAGTTGGCTGTACGTGCTCACCCCGTTCGCTCTGGCGGTCGTTTGGTGGGCCTGGGCCGATGCCAGCGGTTACACCAAGCGCAAAGCCATGGAAAAGATGGATGCCATCAAGGACAAGCGACTGCAAGAGCAGCGCGAGGCCTTGCGCAACAGCATGCGGGGCCGCCGGTAAAAGGGCTCGCCCCATACGGTATAGGCAAACTACAATCATCCGATCTATTCAAGCAGCCACCTCGGTTGCGCTTTTGTGCTGAAAGACATTTCCTATGCAAGCAATCACCGGCAGTATTGTTGCCCTGGTTACCCCTTTTCTTCCTGATGGCCAAATTGACTATCAAGGCTTGCGCAAGTTGGTGGATTGGCACGTCGAGCAGGGCACCCAATGCATTGGCGTAGTGGGCACCACGGGCGAGGCGCCCACCGTTGCGGTCGACGAGCATATTGAAATCATCCGCGTGGCGGTTGAACAGGCCGCCGGTCGCGTGCCTGTCATGGCGGGCTGCGGCGCCAATTCCACGGCAGAGGCCATTCATCTGGCGCGATCTGCCAAAAGCGTTGGCGCAGACTGCCAGTTGCAGGTGGTGCCCTACTACAACAAGCCCACGCAAGAAGGGCAGTACCAGCACTTCAAACAGATTGCCGAAGCCGTGGGCGACTTGCCCATGGTGCTGTACAACGTGCCGGGCCGCACCGTGGCGAGCATGGATCACGACACCGTGCTGCGTCTGACGCAAATTCCGGGCATCGTGGGCATCAAAGAGGCCACGGGGGACCTGGCCAGAGCGCAATGGCTGCTTCGTGATGTGCCCGAAGGCTTTGCCGTGTACTCCGGCGACGATTTGACCGCCGTGGCCTTGATGCTGTGCGGCGGGCACGGCAATATCAGCGTCACGGCCAATGTGGCGCCTGCCCAGATGCAAGCCTTGTGCAAAGCCGCCATGGCAGGCGCGCGCGACGAAGCCATGCGCCTGCAAAAGCAGCTCTTGCCGCTGCACAAAAGCCTGTTTGTCGAATCCAACCCGATCCCAGTCAAATGGGCCATGCAGCGTATGGGCTTGTGCGACGGCGACTTGCGTCTGCCATTGACGCCGCTGAGCAAGGTTCACCATGCTGTGGTAGAAAACGCCTTGAAATCCGTAGGCTTGATATGATGCATGTCTTTTGACAAAGGCCATTGTTTTTTCGTTTGTCGCAGCGTCTGCTGCTTGAGGCCCGAATGCTTATGAACGTTTTGCAAAAACTCTCCATCGCCAGTCTTGCTGTGGCACTGACGGCTTGTTCTTCTTTTACCGGCGGTGGTGACGGTATCGACTACCGCTCTGCTCGGCGCGGCAACCCGTTGGAAGTTCCGCCTGATCTGATGCGTTTGAGCAATGACGGGCGTTACACTGTGCCAGGCAGCGCCAGCGCAGTGGAATATGCGGGTGAGCAGAAAACGACGGGGCAAACGGCTGTGACATCCCTCACTTCGGTGGGCGATGTGCAAATCAAACGCGATGGCAACCAGCGCTGGCTGGTGGTGCAGCGCTCGCCTGCAGACTTGTGGGAGCCTGTCAAAACCTTCTGGGAAGACAATGGTTTCGTACTGGCTGTTGAAGACCGCAAGGTCGGCGTGATGGAAACCGATTGGGCCGAAAACCGCGCCAATATCCCGCTGGATCCGATCCGCGCAGCGCTGGGTCGCGCGCTGGATTCGTTGTACTCCACCGGCCAGCTCGATCGTTTCCGCACGCGGCTGGAAGCCAATGCCAGCGGCGGCACCGATATTTTCGTGAGCCAGCGCGGCATGGAAGAGGTGTACACCTCGCGTGACAAATCCACCACGTCCTGGCAGCCGCGCGCCAACGATCCGGCGCTGGAAGACGAATTTTTGCGCCGCCTGATGGTGGCTTTGGGCGTACCTGCCGAGCGTGCCAACACCCTGGTGAAACAGTCGCAAGCTGCGGCACAAGCTGAGCAAAGCCGCGCGCAGGCGGCTGTTCAGTACAACGAAGCCAACCAGACACTGGTGTTGGCCGATGACTTTGATCGTGCATGGCGTCGCGTGGGGCTATCGCTGGATCGCAGCGGCTTCACCGTGGAAGACCGCGACCGTGCAGCGGCTGTGTACTACGTGCGCTACGTGCCCTTTGTTGCCGATAAAAAAGAAGAATCCAAGGGCTTTTTGCGCCGCTTGTTCAGCAGAAAAGCGCCTGAAGTTACCACCGTGCGCTATCGCATCCACCTGCAAAGCCAGGGCAATGGCACGCAGGTGCGTGTCCTGAGTGAAGGCGGGCAGGCGGTTGAGGGAGGCGACAGCGCGCGCATCCTCAAATTGCTGGCTGACGACTTGCGACGTTCCTGATCAGTCTGGTTCAAGTGCCCGATCAAACCGGGTTGAAACAGCCGCCCAGAGACCATCGGGCGGCTGTTTTTTTATAGCGAATGCGACCATGAGCGTGCGTTTCAAAAGTCTGGGCAGCGGCAGTGCGGGTAACGCCACCCTGTTGGAGGCGGGCGACGGATTGCGTCGCCGCTACTTGCTCATCGACTGCGGCATGCCTTTGCGCAGGCTGGTCGGGCGCTTGCAACAGGCGGGTGTCGAGCCTGATGAGTTGGCAGCGATTTTCATCACCCACGAGCATGTGGATCACACCGGCTGTGTGCTGTCTCTGGCTTTGCGCTACCGCATCCCCGTATGGATGAGTCGGGGCACACACGCGGGCATGGGGGCGCCCGATTGGGAAGGTTTGGCACGCTGGACACGCGATGGCGATGTACTGGACGTGGCCGGCATGCAGTTGCAACCCTTTACCGTGCCGCACGATGCGCGCGAGCCGCTGCAACTGCGCTGCAGCGACGGGGATCGGGTCTTGGGTATCGCAACAGACCTGGGGCATGCCACTGCCCATGTGGTCGACAGCCTGCATCAATGCCACGCTTTGCTGCTGGAATCTAATCATGATCCCGGCATGCTGGCCGCCTCGCGCTACCCTGAATTTCTGAAACGGCGCGTGGCAGGCGACTTGGGGCATTTGAGCAATGCGGCTGCGGCGGCCTTGGCTGCCCGGCTCAATCACGGCCGCTTGGGGCATGTGCTGGCAGGGCATCTGAGCGAGCGCAATAACCTGCCTGAATTGGCCGCCGCCGCGTTGGCTCCGGCCTTGAACCGCAACCTGAGCGATGTGTTGCTGGCCGATGCTGCAAATGGCAGCGACTGGCTGTGCGTCTGACGTGTGAAAAAAGGTGCAGGAGGCAAGCGCAGGCGCTGATGGATTGGGTTTCTGGCTCACAAATTTTTACAGCAAAGTGATTTTGCGCAATGTCCGCATTCATGCTACGCTGCAACATATGATGAATACACAATCGCATCAACGAAAAGCGCAGCGTCTAGCTCTGCACGGCTTGGCCAGTTTGGCGCTGGCATCACTCTTGTTGGGTTGCGCGACAGAGGGCGCATCCAGTCGAGGCGCATCCAACCAAGGTACGGGTGGCAGTCGTGTCGAGGCGTATGGCGAAATCGATATGGGCTATGGCTCTTCGCGCACAAAAACCACTTTGCAGAACAAATAAAAAGCAGCGCCCATAAATTTTTTATGGGCGTGCGAAAATTGTTATATAATCTCTCGCTTAGCTGCACACGGAACGCAGTTTCAATTGTGCACAGTGTGGGACGTTAGCTCAGCTGGTAGAGCAGCGGACTTTTAATCCGTTGGTCACAAGTTCGAATCTTGTACGTCCTACCAACCCATTCAAGGGATTGATCTTCATGGTCAATCCCTTTTTTCTTGTGGTGTAGCTGCAATGTCGCGCTACTAAAGACGCCATCTTTCTTGGATTTCTATTGAAAACGGTCAGGCACAGTAGCGCCTCTTGCCTCTGATTCATTCAACCGCATCATGTTCAGTTCCCGCTCCCAACCGATTGTTGCGATTGCCACGGCCCCAGGCCGCGGGGCGGTGGGCATTGTGCGCATCAGCGGGCAAGGGTTGGAGCCGTTGGTGCAGGCTTTGCTGGGCAGGCAATTGGTGCCGCGTGAAGCGAGCTATCTGCCTTTTCCTGACGCGAAGGGGCAACCGATTGACCAAGGGCTGGCCTTGTGGTTTCCGGCGCCGCACAGCTATACCGGCGAAGATGTGCTGGAGTTGCAGGCGCACGGGGGCAATGTGGTGTTGCAGCTTTTGCTGGCGCGCTGTCTGGAGTTGGGGGCTGACAAAGGCGTGCGCTTGGCCGAGCCTGGCGAGTTTACGCAACGGGCGTTTCTCAACGGCAAGCTGGATTTGGCGCAGGCCGAGGCCGTAGCCGATTTGATCGATGCCAGCACCGAAGCAGCCGCTCGCAGCGCGGGGCGCAGCCTCAGTGGCGCATTCAGCCGCGAAGTGTCGACGCTGCGTGATGCGGTGGTGCATTTGCGCATGCTGGTAGAGGCCACGCTCGATTTTCCGGAAGAAGACATTGATTTTTTGCAGGCGGCTGCTGCCGCTGGCCAATTGCAGCGTATTGCCGATCAATTGCAGCACATGCGCCAGCAGGCCGGGCAAGGGGCGCTGTTGCGCGATGGCATTCAGGTGGTGATTGCGGGGCAGCCCAATGCGGGCAAAAGCTCTTTGCTCAACGCCTTGGCCGGGGCGGAGCTGGCCATCGTGACACCTATTGCGGGCACCACGCGCGACAAGGTCAGCGAAACCATCCAGATCGAAGGCGTGCCGCTGCATGTGGTCGATACAGCGGGGCTGCGCGATGCCGCCGCAGGCGCGATCGACCCGGTGGAGCAAATCGGTATCGCCCGCGCCTGGAGCGCCATTGGCCAAGCCGATGCCGTGCTGTTCGTGCACGACCTGAGCCGTTTGCAACAGCCCGACTACCGTGCGGCCGATGCACATATTGCGCAGCAACTGGCCGAACAACTACCTGCCCGCGTGCCTGTGCTGCATGTGGGCAACAAATGCGACATGGCACACGATATGGCGCAAACTCATGCCGCAACGGATACAGCCATGGATGGCGTGGCGGATGATTGGTTGCTGCTTTCCGCGCAAACCGGGCTGGGGCTGGATACCTTGCGCCAACGCCTGCTGCAATTGGTGGGCTGGCAAGGGCGAACAGAGGGTGTTTTCATTGCCCGACAGCGCCATGTGCAGGCTTTGCAACAAGTTGCCCAGCATATCGAGCAGGCACAGCAGCATATGCAGCGCCCGGACATGCAGCTGGATCTTTTGGCCGAAGAGCTGCGGCTGGCGCAGAATGCGCTCAACAGCATCACGGGCGAATTCACCTCGGACGATCTGCTCGGCGAGATTTTTGGCCGATTTTGTATCGGGAAATAAAACGACCGCCAAACATAGACCTGCGTGAGGTGGTTTGCATGGCGGTCAAGTGTAAACGGGCTCTAAGCAGTTGGCCTTTTTTGCCGTTTACCCGTGTGAGGCGACAAGCGCTTAGGAATAATCCCGGCCCGTGTTGTAGCTGTTGCGAAACCCGCCGTTTCCACGTGGTGCGCGTGCTTCCATGGGGCGGGCGATATTGACAGTCATGTCTCGACCGCTCAGGTTTTTCCCATGGAGCTCCTGGATGGCCGCTTCTGCTTCGCTGGCCGAAGACATTTCGACAAATGCAAAGCCTTTGGAGCGTTGTGTGTCACGATCCATGATGACCTTGGCAGACTGCACATTGCCATAGGGGGCAAATTCCTGTTCCAGGTCATGGTCACGCACAGAGTAAGACAGATTTCCGACGTATAGTTTGTTGCTCATTTTCGAGCCTTTCATGATGAGCGAAATGCCAGTGACGGATTTCGCTGGTTGGTAAAAGAGAAGTCAGATACGCTTTCAATCTCTGTTTTTGAATGGCCCAAAATAAATGGGCCTGAAAGTACGGAGTTGGAAACGTTTCTGGGGGTGCGTTTTTAATGCTGAGGGATTTTGTTGACAAAGCTGGGGCGCGGCGTTCGGTTTTCTATGTGTCGGAACGTGACACGCGCTTTGCTTAAATCGTAGGGCGAAAGCTCCAGCGTCACTTTGTCGCCAGCAAGTACACGAATGCTGTGTTTGCGCATCTTGCCACTGGTGTAGGCAATGACCTGGTGGCCATTTTCCAGCGTGACCCGAAAGCGCAAATCAGGCAAAACCTCATCGACTTTGCCTTGCATTTCAATCAATTCTTCCTTTGCCATAGGGCTTCCTTGTGTAAGAACCTTGCCTCAGGCAAAAGCTGTGGGGTTGATCAGCCAGTTTTGTCCTTGTTCTGCTGCATAGTGCAGGGCGCTTTCGCGGCTGGGGAAACTGGGGCAAAAGGTATAGATCCGATCATGGGCTTGGGACCCTTGGCCGTTGCGTACTGAGAGAGAGGCAGAAAAATTGCCGCATTGCAGCGCACGGCTCATGGGGGTAATCAGATATCTGCTCAATGATTTGGGGTGAGATTTTTTGTTATGAGAATTCATTCAAGAAAATAGAAACAATGTGTCTTTGCATGGCGCTATGGCATCAGTTTGTCATGCGTGTGTGCAAAGACATTTGATCGACTCGTCAGTCAAGTCGATTCAATACAAGCTTGCCAAATGGAAAAGCGAGACCACCAGAACAAAACCAGAAAAACGGATTGGTGGCTGAAGAAAACGGTGCTGAGGCGACCGCTGCCTTGGGTCAGACTTCGTTGCAGCGAAGGTAAGCAAATAGCTGCAACTGATGCATTGTAGCGTGAATATGCGTCGTGCAAAAGTAAATTGTGTCAAAGCGTGCAAAGCGGTCCATTTTGCTGCGTGTGCAGAGCCGCGTGCTTACGTCTCTTGTTCAACGGGATTCGTCTCAGTTGGAGGAGTAGGTTCTAGAGCTTATTCACGGAACTGCGAGGAACCGTCCATCCGCCGAAACAAAAGCGGCGCGCACGGGCGTGTCGGGGTAGAGCGTTTGCAGGATGTGCTGATATTGTTGCAACTGCTGCACCAGTTCTTGTTGGCGCTCGGGGCGCAGGGCGGATTTGTAGTCCAGCACCCACCAGCAGGCCGGTTCGCGGTCATGCGCTTTGCGTAGCACCAGGCGATCCAGCCGGTAGCTGTTGCCTTGCCAACTGATGCCGACTTCATTGCCCTGCCAGCTGATGTGTTCGCTGTTCCACGCCCAGGCGCCTTCGCCTTGCGTAATGGCTTGCGCGCGTTGCAAGGCGGTGTCGAGCTGTGCGGCATCCAGCTGGTACTGCGCGGCCAGGCTGCTGCGCACCGCCGGGGTGTCGATGGGTTGGCCGGGGCGATACCATTCCAGCGCGCGGTGCATGGCGCTGCCGATGTCGGCCAGTTTCTGCTGGGCTTCATCCTTTTGCTGCAAGGCCTGTGTGGCATACGGATTGCGGCGCAGGCTGGCAGGCAAGGGCGGCAAAACGGGCAGCTGGATTGCGGACGAGGAGGCTGTTGCCGCGTCGCGCGCTGGAGGGGATTCCGTTTGCTGCAACAGGTTGCGGATGGTTTCTGGCAAGAGGGGGATCTGGTCATCATCCAGCGCGATGGCCAGTGGTTGCGTGGCGTTGTGCAGTTGCTTCCACCAACTGCTGTCAGATGCGCGGTGGGGTTGTGCGCATGACAGCACCAGCATTTGCCGGGCGCGTGTCATGGCAACGTACAGGGCGTTGTATTCCTCGCGTTCTTGCACGGCTTTTTCTTGCTGGTGCAAGGTGGTGGTAGACGGTGGAATGTCTTTCGCGCCCGACAAAAAAACCAGCTGCGTGGGGTGCGGTTTTTCGCCTGGCCAGTGGATGAGGATGTCCATGCTGTTGGTGCGCGCGCTGGCGGCATCGGTGTCTAGCAGCAGCACGAGCTGGGCTTCCAGTCCTTTGGCGCCATGCACGGTGAGCAGGCGCACGGTGTTTTCGCCGGGGTTGGCGGGGGCTGATTCGCCATTGCCGCTGCGCATGGCGCGCACCCAGTCGTAAGCGTGCGGGTAGCGGCCGCCATGGAGCGCCAGTGCCTGTGCAGGCAGGGCGCGCAAGTGTTGCAGCACGCTGGGGCGTTGGGCGGCAGGCACGGCAGCGGCGTAACGGGCCAGTACGTCGCCATCGTGGTAGATGGCGGCCAGCGCATCATGCGGGGGGCGCTGTTGCACCCAGCTTTGCCAAAGGCGCAAGGTGGCGCCCCATTGCGCCCAAGGGGTATCAATGCCTGCTGCAGATTCGGGCGTTGGTTTGCCGGCCTGTTGCAGCAACCAGATCAGCCACGGCATGCGGGGTGCGTTGTTTGGTGCAGTATCTGCGCTGGAGGCATCTGCGGTTTGCAAAGACTGGGCGCGCACGGCCAGTTCTAGTTGCACCAATTGCGCATCTGTTGCGCCAAAAAGGGGAGACTTGAGCGCGCGCGCCAGCGAAAGGGTGTGCTGGGGCGAGACGAGGGCATCGACCAGCGCGACGATGTCTTGCACTTCGGGCGCATCGGCCAGCAATTGCTTTTGCGCCATTTGGCTGCGGATACCATACGCGGCCAAGGCTTGCTGCATGACCAGCAGGCGGTCGTTTTTGCGCGCCATGATGAGAATGTCTTGCGCTTGCATGCCTGCTTGCAGGCATTGCGCCAGCCACGCTGCGGCCTGCTGGCATTCGCGGGCGGTTATTTTTTCTTCGGCATCGGTTTGGGGTGTGGTCAGGCTGTCGCGCCAGGGGGCGTTGGCATAGGCTGCGGTGCTGGCGGATTTTTCTGGTCGTTCGATTACGGGCAGGGCCAGCACGTCGCCATCGTGGTAGATGGCGGCCAGCGAATCATGCGGGGGGCGTTGTTGCACCCAGCTTTGCCAAAGGCGCAAGGTGGCGCCCCATTGCGCCCAAGGGGTATCAGTGTCTGCGGAAGATTCAGACGGTGATTTGCCGGCCTGTTGCAGCAACCAGATCAGCCACGGCATGCGGGGTGCGTTGTTTGGTGCAGTATCTGCGCTGGAGGCATCTGCGGTTTGCAAAGACTG
>RRZU010798966.1_pt1 | contig 12648 bp, 10 predicted proteins | sample 2165561 | NCBI WGS metagenome assembly RRZU01 (sample SAMN10456909, study PRJNA506462) | wastewater metagenome | isolation source: wastewater sludge | place: USA: Moscow, Idaho | reverse complement strand
GTCGTCAAAGAAAAGCTGCTGCCTATCCATGGCCGGCTTTTCAAAGGGATTGGGGCACTCTGCCGCAAAAACCCGCTCGTCAGTCTGCAATCGCACCAACTCCACGGCGCTGTCGTGGGTGACGGTAATGCTCCCACGGGTGCCGCAGAGCTCCAGCCGATTGGTGCCGGGGCACTCGTGGGCGGAGGCGATAAACTGCCCTCGGGCACCGTTGGGATAGGTGAAAAACAGCTGGGCCTCATTTTCCACCTGAATGTCCCGCTCTACCGCCGCAATCTGCGCCAGCACTGAGGTAGGCATCCCGCAGAGCCACTGCATTAAGTCCAACTGATGGGAGGCCTGGGTCATCAGTAGCCCGCCCCCCTCCGTCTCCCAGGTTCCCCGCCAAGCGCCGGAGGCATAGTAGGCATGAGTGCGATAGAGGTTGGTAATCACCCAGGTGGCACGGACCGGCTCCCCTAGAAATCCCTCCTCTACCAGAGCTTTCACCTTGCGATAAGCCCCGGCGGCGCGGCGGTTATACATAACGCCGCAGACCAACTGCGGCCGCTTTTCAAGCGCTGTCAGTATGGTTTCCACTGCGTCCGCATCGATACCCACCGGCTTTTCGCACAAAACGTGTCGCCCCGCCTCCACGGCTGCAAGGGTCATAGCGGGGTGCTGCCCGTGGGGGGTGCAGATGAGGACTCCGTCGATAGCCCCGGATTGCAGCATGGTTTCATAATTGGTAAAGACCCGGGGGGTAATGGCGGGGTACTGCTGCAGCACCGCCGTCATGCTGTCCGGATTGCGGCTGCAGAGGGCGGATAGCGTCACGCCGGGAACACGCCCCTCTGCGATAAGTCCGATATAATCTTTGGCGATGGTGCCAATTCCGGCAATTCCAAGTCGTAGCATGGTACCCTCCTAAATGTGAAAAAACTGCGGCAGCTTGTCCTCGAAAAAGTTGATGCGCTCGTGTTCGTATTTGGGGTAGACCAGGTGCTGCTTGGGGCAGGTGGCGCTGTCGTACACGGCCTTTTGTCCCTCAGGCGGGGCGATTTTATCCATCAGCCCCGTGCCCAGCAGCAGCGGACAGGTCAGATTAGGGGCAAATTCCTTGCAGCTGGGGGGCATGGGGTGGAGGGCAGCGCACCTGCAGAAGGCCTCCGGCAGCTGTCCCGCCGCCCCGATGGCCAGTCCGCCCCCCAGTCCCTCGCCCCAGGCAATCAGCTTTCCCGGCGCAGTACGGGGAAGTGCAAGGGCCAGCCTCGCAAGCTCCAATCCGTCGGAAAAGGCGGTTCGGCAGGCTTCTTCATTCTCATAGGGGAAGGGGGTTTGGCGATTTTCCAGTGCCAGCACGGCATAGCCCAGGGCGATAAATCGGGTCATGTGGTGCCAGCCGCGCATGGGCCGATTATAATCGCAGAACATCAAAACCGTAGGTACCGCCCTCTCCGCCACAGGGCAGATGTACCGCCCGTGAAGCATCGTCCCGTCGGCGGCGGGAAAGGTCACCTGATAGTAGAGCGCCTTGGGATTTTTAACGTTTACCCGCTCCAGAGTGCAGTGGGGGGGCAGGGTCACGGCAGCGCCCTCCCGGGGGGTACTCTCCCCGAAAAAGTCCAAAATCAGGTCGTCGAACTCCTGAATTTCCTCGTGGCCGAAACCGGGGAAAAAGACGTGGCGCTTGGGACAGTGGAGGTTGTTATACACGCCAAACTGGGTGATGGGGGGACAGACAGTATCATCCAGCCCTGTGCCAAAGAGCACCTCGCACTGCACCAGGTGGGCGAAATTGTGGGTGTCGATGTAACCCAGGCGGGTGAATACCTCCTCCGTCCGCTCCCCCGCCGGGTCAAACCAGCGGGAATAGTACCGCAGACCCTCGTAGGCAATCTCATCCGCACCCAGCTCCCACACCTTTTGGTAGTCGCTTAAAAAAGGGTACAGAATGGCGGCTTTGGCCACAATTTTCGGGTTCAGCGCCGCGCAGGCGATGCCGATACCGCCCCCCTGGGACGCGCCGTTTACATAGATACGGCTTCGGTCAATACCGGGCAACTCCGCCGCAATGCGGCAGAGAATACAGATATTTTGGTAGAGACGGACGTAGTACATCTCTCGGGGGTCCCCATCCAGTCCCGCCACAATGTGGCCGGAAACCGTGGTGCCCAGATACCCGCCGGGGTCGGTGCCCCGCCCGCCCTGCCCCGGACAGTCCAGGGCCACAATGGCACAGCCCATGCCGGCATAGGATGCCTGCTCTGCCCAGCTGCGGCTGGCGCCGGGGTAACCATGAAACTGCAGCACCAGAGGGACAGGGGTGTCACTTTTGGGCTTCAAATATTTTGCATAGAGCCATTCGCCGCGGATACCCCGAAAATGGAGATTCAAAAAATCGCAGCCGTCGTAGCTGCCCGCTTCAGAGGGTTCTATGCGACATTCCAGCGGCACAGTTCCCGCCTCCGCCACACGGGCCGCCCAGAAGGCGTCGAAGTCGGCGGGGCAGGGATTGGTGCCCAGATAGGATTCACAGTCTTTTAATTCTGCATCTGTCATTGGCATGATAGTTGTTCCTCCAAATGTGCTACCGGTGCGCCCGCCCAGGTCACGGTGATGGGAGCGCCCATAGCAGGGTTTTCTGCGGGGAAATCCGTCCGATTGTGAGAGCCTCTGGATTCTCGCCGCAACTGCGCCGCCTGCAGGATGCAGGTGGCGGTGATCAGCTGGCTTTCCAGCCGTCGTGACGCGGCGATATCCGCCACACGGGCTGCAGGGTGGTGGATGCAGCCCCGCTGCAGTCGGGCAATTTGGTCCAACGCCCCCTGCAGTCCCTCCCGGCTCCGCAGGAGCATGGCAGAGCGGAACATGGTCTCCTGCAGCACTGCGGTAGCTTCCGAGACCCCCTCCGCCGCCCAGGAGTCAAAGTCCCAGATGTCCTCTGTGGCGGGGGGCGCAGTCTTGCAGAAAGCCGCCCCGCTCCGCCCCGCCTTGCCACCGAACACCAGACCGTTGGCTGTGGACAGGCCACCCAGCCGGTCGGCGCCGTGCATCCCGCCGGTAACCTCGCCGCAAGCAAAAAGACCGGGCACTCCCGCAGAGCCGTCACCCCCGATGCGAATGCCGCCGTTGGCGGCATGGGCAAAAATACCCAGCTGAATGGGGTCGTCGGGAGTCAGGTGCTTTTCCTCACGGAGCCAGTCAAAATAGGTGCGGATAAATTCCGGCGGATTTTCCCGCAGCGCCGGGGTGTAGGTGGCGGTAACCCCTCGGGCATCCGCCAAAAAGGCCTCCATAAGCTTAAAATCCACCGTTTTGGAGGGGAGCCGTGAGGTAAAGGGCCCGTGGGTAGAACGCTCCTCCAGAAGCGCAGAAACACCTGCCAGACCGCCCAGCAGGGGCAGTCCGGCAGATGTTTTCAGCTCCGTAAAGCGGAAGGTTTTTTCGTTGAAAATAGTTTTGGGTGCCGGCGAAAGATACCCCGGCATCATCTGAAGAAACTCCATATTGGTGAGGGCTCCGCCCGCGCGAAGCGCCAGAGCCTGTCCGCAGCCGGTGACATCGGCAGTGGTGAGGCGGTACTTGTACAGTCCGCCGTACCCGCCGGTGGCCAAAATCAGAGCGCTGCAGCCGAAGTAGTGCAGGGCGTCCCCTTTGGCAAATACGCCGCCCTCCACCCTGCCCGCCCGCTGTACCAGCTCCAAAAGCTCGCTGTGGGGCAGAGTTTCAATGCCCAGATCCGCCATGCGCTTTGAAAACACACGGCGGGCACTGTCAAATTCGATGCCGTTCCAGTCTCTGTGCTTATGGTCAAAGCAGGGGATAAATTCCTTCTGCGCGCTACTGTCCGCACGGCGCAGCTTCACCCCCAGGGCCCGGACCTTCTCGATGGCGGGGGCTATCCCCCCCACGAAGGTATCCACCAAAGCAGGGTCTGCCATGCCGCAGCCCACCCGACAGATGGTAGCCGCCAGATCGGCGCAGTCCCCTTCATCTTCCGGGCCTATGAGCCCCAGTCCCCAGGTGCCGGGGTAAAAGCTGGAGCCGGAAAAAGTGGCGCCGCCGCTGGTGAGGAGGACTGTACTGCCTACCTCTGCGGCCTCCATAGCCGCCGTAATGCCCGCAATACCTGCGCCCACCACCAATACGTCATAGAATCGTTCTTGCTGTAGGCGCATGACAAATCCTCCTAAAATTAGGCGTTTTCTCCGGTGTCCGCCTGGTCGTAAAGATGGCAGGCGCAGAAATGCTCCTCACCATTCACCATGCGTTTCACCAGAGGCGGGCGCTCGTGCTTGCAAATTTCCATGCACTTTTTGCAGCGGGGATGGAAATTGCAGCCCTCAGGGGGATGGACGGGGTTGGGCACGTCACCCTCCAACACGATGCGGCTGTGCTTATGCTCCGGGTCCACCACGGGGATAGCGGAGAGGAGTGCCTCGGTGTAAGGGTGCATGGTGTTTTCAAAAATCTGCTCGGTGGGTGCCAGCTCCACAATCCGCCCCAAGTACATGACGGCAATGCGGTCAGAGATATACTCCACCACGGAGAGATTGTGGGTGATGAAGATATAGGTGAGGCTCCGCTCTTTTTTCAGATCCATTAAGAGGTTTAACACCTGGGCCTGAATGGACACGTCCAGGGCGGAGACCGCCTCGTCGCACACCACCAGCTCGGGGTTTACGCAGAGGGCGCGGGCGATGCCGATGCGCTGACGCTGACCGCCGGAGAACTCGTGGGGGAATCTATCCATATACTCACGGCGCATATTGACGGCCTCCAGCAGGTCGCCGATAATCTGGCGCTGATCCCCCTTCTGCTTCACGCCGAAGTGGCGCAGCGGATCCACCAGGGACTGGTAGATGGTAAAGGCGGGGTTCAGGGAGGAATAGGGGTCCTGAAACACAATCTGGGCTTTGTGGTGGAGCAGCTGCTCCTCCTCGTGGTTGAGTTTCCGCAAATCCTTCACGCCGCCGTGGCGCTCACCGAAGTCATAGAGCATTTCCCCGTCGGTGGATTTGGTCAGCTGCAGGATAGACTTGCCCAGGGTTGTTTTTCCGCAGCCGGACTCGCCCACAAGGCCCAGCGTCTCGCCACGGTAGATGGTTAAATCCACGTCGTTGACGGCCTGAACGTAGTTGGCTACCCGATTGAAAAACCCCTCGCGGACGGGGAAATAGGTCTTGACGCCCTTCAGCGTCAGGAGCACTTCTTTTTGATTATCCATGGTCCACCTCACGATTTGCGGCGGTCTTTGCAGATTTTCCAAAGACCTTGTCGCTGTTCCAACACATGACGGTGTGGTTTTCATCTATGGTGGTCTCCGGCGGCATCTCCTTGCATTTGTCACAGCAGAAGTCGCAGCGGGGGGCAAATTGGCAGCCCGCAGGGCGGTCGTAGGGGTCGGGCGTGGCGCCCCGAATGGGCTCCAAGTGCTGATCCTTGCCCTGATGGAGCTTGGGGATGGAGCGGAGCAGTGCCGAGGTATAGGGGTGGGCGGGGTGAGTCAAAACTTCCTTGACAGACCCTTTTTCCACAATACTCCCCATATACATCACCGCCACATCGTCGGCAAGCTCGCTCACCACGCCCATGTCGTGGGTGATGAGGAGAATGGCGGTGTCGTGGTCGGTTTTCAGCTTTTCCATCAGCTCAAAAATTTGGGCTTGAATGGTCACGTCCAGCGCGGTGGTGGGCTCGTCGGCGATGAGCACCTTGGGGTTGCAGCTCATGGCCATGGCAATCATGGCACGCTGCCGCATCCCGCCGGAAAACTCGTGGGGGTACTGATCCACCCGCTTTTCAGGGTTGGAGATACCCATCTGGCCCAAAAGCTCTAAGGTGCGGGCGTGGCGGGCTTTCTTGTCCATTTTCGTGTGGTACTGCAGGTCCTCTTTAATCTGGAACCCAATGGTGTAAACCGGGTTTAACGCCGTCATGGGGTCCTGGAAAATCATAGCCAGCTCCGCACCGCGGAGAGAGCGCATGGGCTTGCCGTTGCGCTCTAACTGGTCGATACGCACATCCCCATCGGGGCCGTGGTAGGTGATGCTGCCGCTTTCAATGCGGGAGAGGGTGGGCAGCAGCTGCATAATGCAGGAGGCGGTGACGCTCTTGCCGCAGCCCGACTCCCCCACCACGCACAGCGTGCGCCCCTTATACAGCTCGAAGGAAATACCGTTGAGAACCTTATTACAGCGCTTGTCGGAGTAAAAATAGGTTCGCAGATCCTTTACGGAGATGATGGCCTCTTGATCCATTGTTTACTCCTCCTTTAACCCTGCTGGGTGGGATCAGTGGTGTCACGCAGACCGTCGCCGATGAAGTTGACGCTCATCACAAAGAGCGAAACCACAATGCCGACGGGCAGCCACAGCCACCAATAGTTTTGCAGCGTGAACATATCCTGAGCGGCGTTGAGAATGTTGCCCCAGGTGGCAATTTCCGGGGGGACGCCCAAGCCCAAAAAGCTCATGGCGGCCTCGTCCAAAATGAACATGGCGGTGGACAGCGTCAGGTTTACCACCACGGGGCCGATGGCATTGGGGAGCATATGCTTATAGCAGATGAGGAAGTCGCTCAGTCCGAAGCTTTTCATAGACTGGACGTATTCCTCCTCCCGAAGGGAGAGCATCTTGGCACGGGCCTGTCGGTATACGCCGCCCCAGCCTGTGAGAATGAAAATGATAATCAGGTTCGATAGCCCCTGTCCGAAAATAGCCACCAGCATCATCACCAAAATGAGCTGAGGGAAGGACATGAACACCTCGGAGAGACGGAGGACGACTTTGTCAAATATCCCGCCCTTGTAGCCGCCGTAGCAGCCCAGGAGCACGCCGATGGCGGCAGCACCCAGTGCGGAACCCAGGCCGATGAGCATGGAGAGTCTGCCGCCGTACAGGGTGCGGGCAAAGACATCGCGGCCCAGCTTATCCGTGCCGAAAATGTGCTCTGCGGTGGGTGCCTGACGAACAGCGGCCAGGTCGATGGCCAGGGGATCATAGGGGGTAATCAGGGGGGCAAAGACGCAGGAGAGGAAAATGACGGCAAATACAATGAGGCCGATGACAGCCAAACGGTTACTGAGCATCTTCCGCAGAGCGCGGCTGGTGGTGCTCTTTTTCAGCTTGCCTGCCTCCTCCGCGTCACGGAGCTTGTCGAATTTACGGTCTAAACGAGTTGGTTTACGCACGATTACTTCAGCATTCATACCATCACCCCCTATTCCAGTTTCACGCGCGGATCCAGGATTGCCGTCAAAATATCTACCAGGAAGCTGGCCACCAGGACAGCCAGCACGGAAAAGAGCGCAATCATCATGACCAGCGGGTAGTTCTGCCCGGTGACGGCGGTTTTGAAGGCGTTGCCGATACCCGGCCACTGGAAGATCGTCTCAATAACTACCGAGCCGCCGATGAGGGTGGGCAGACGGAAGCCGATGAGCACCACAACAGGGGTGAGGGCCACGCGGAACCCATGGACTAAATTAACCCGCCACTCGGGAAGGCCCTTGGCACGGGCGGTTTTAATATAGTCCTTATTCATGGTGTCCAGCATACTGGAGCGGGAATACCGCATGACGCCAGCGGTGAGGGAAATACCCAGAACGCTGGCGGGGAGGATAAGGTATTTGAGATGATTGAGCAGTCCCGTTTCACCGGGCATCATCCGTCCTCCAATGGGTAGCCATCCCAAATTCAGGGCAAAAAGCAGAATACAAATCATACCAAAGAAAAACTGAGGAATGGAAACGCCCACCATGCCGGCCACGGAGAGCACGTTATCTCCGATGGACCCCTTTTTCAGCGCACTGACAATGCCCAGGAAGCTGCCCAGAAGGCTGGAGATAAAGAGGGCTGCAAGGGAGAGCTCCAAAGTGGCGGGAAACAGCTGCAGCAGAATGGTTTTAATGGGCACGCCACTGGTGGTGGAGTAGCCGAAGTTGCCGGTGAGCAGCTGGCCGAGCCACTTGAGATAGCGCAAAATAAAGGGATCGTTGAGCCCGTATAATTCGCGCAACGCCTCCATCTTGGCAGGGTCTACGTTGGCAAGCTGATCTGCGGGAATCATATAGGAAATGGCGTCACCGGGGGTTAATTCCAGGCCGAGATAAATCAAAAAGGTGATAATCAAGAGCATGGGAATTAGGGCCAACAGTTTTTTCAAAATGTATTGCAGTGTATTTCGCATAGGGCTTCCTCCTCGCACAAACCGGATATGAGAAGAAGGGGCGGCGTTGCTGCCGCCCCTTCTTGCGTGTCATTTTTTGGAGTTTCTGATTGGATACTGACTTACTTTACAGCCCAGTGCTGGATATCCCAGTCGTAATTGAACTGAGGAGTGGCCATCTTGATATCGCCGATTTTGTCGCTGGTGATGAGGAAGATGGGCTGATAATAGAGGGCCATGGTGAACAGGCTCTCGTTCTCGTAGGCGGTGAGCTCCTTGAAGGCAACCATCTGGTCCTCTACCTTGGCAGAGGCGTTAGTAGCATCAATCAGAGCGTTGAGCTTGGCATCCTCCGGGGTGTGAGAGTTGGTGAGCGAGCCGGTGCGATAGCGGTCGAAATACTCGTGGAGGGAGAGGGCGGCATTGCCTGCATAAGCCATGTCCCAATCAACAGCGGATGGGCCCTTGACCTGATCTGCGGGAGCCTTCCAGAGAATGGTGGCCAAATCGCCTTCCACCAGCTTGAAGTCCATCTTGATGCCCACATCGGCAAGGTTTGCCTGAATGGCGGTCATCAAATCCACGGTGGCCTGGTCGGTGTAGTAATATACAACCTTAATGGTGGTATTGGGATTCCACTTAGCTTCGGCCAAGAGCTCTTTGGACTTTTCGGGGTTAAAGGCATAGTCGTTGAGGCCGGAAGCCTTGTCAGCGGCGCCAGGAATCAGGCTGTTTGCAGGGACTGCAGCGCCCTGGAACAGGGTGTCGCAGATGGTCTGCATATCAATGGCATAGCGGATGGCCTGGCGAACCTTGGGATCGGCCAGAGGTGCGGGGGTGCCGTCAGCCTTGGGGAACTTATTCATGTACATAAGGCGGGTATAGCGCACGTCGATGGGGGTGACCGTGACGCCGGGGGTACCCTCAATGGCCTGCACGTCGGAAATCATCTTGGTGTAGGCATAGTCAATCTGACCAGACTTTGCACGGGTGGTGATGTTGGCATCGCTGTCGCCGGCGCTGGGCAGCAGCTGAATTTTGAACTCAGCAACGCCGTTATAATACTGGTCAAAGGGCTTGAGCATGGTGAAGTTTTTCATAGAGACTTCCTCAATGCAGAAGGGGCCGGAGCCGATGGGGCTCTGGAAGTACGGAGCCTGCTGAACCTGCAGGGGGTCGATGCCCTCAAAGGAGGCCTTGGGCACCGGTGCGAACTGGGTGAAGGTCAGAAGGGCATCGGGGGCAATTTTGTCGAAGGTGATGGTGATTTTCTGTCCATCAATTACAATGCCGCTAAAGGTCTCGGCCTTGCCCTCGTCGCTGCCTGCGATAGCCTTGAAGGTGGACATAAAGACGGGGTTGCAGACGGGGGTCTTTGCAACGTATTCAATGCTCCACTTAATGTCCTCGGGGGTAATCTTCGTGCCGTCGTGCCAATAGGCATCGTCACGGAGGGTAAAGGTCAGGGTCTTGCCGTCCTCACTGTACTCGTAGGTAGCCAGTGCATCGGGATGGTCGGGAATGGGGGCCAGGTTCTCGTCTGCCACGATGAGGTGGGCGTACAGGGTCTTGTTGTACATATAAGTACCGGGGTTGAGCCAGGGAGTCTCAAAAAATTCCTCGGGGCCGCCGTTGGAGTAGACTACCTTCTCGGCAGAAGGGGTGGGGTCGGTACCAGGGGTGGTTTCGGCGCCGGGATCCGTGGGCTTGGGGCCGCAGGCCGCCAGAGCGAGGACCATGCCGGTTGCCAGCAAGAGACCGGTTGCGCGCTTCAAGATGTTCTTCATGTACTTACCTCCTAAATTTTTGCGTTGTACGGATGATACCACAAGTATACCCCTTGTAAAAATCATTTTCAACTGTTGTATAATACAAAAATCATTTTCATTTATTGTGCAACTATCCAAATCGGATGGATTGAAGCAGTTTAGTATTGTAACATTTGCTCGGTGGGATTACAATATCATATAAGTATGACAGCGCGAAATATGCAAGTGAGGCGAGACGGGATGGGTAACACCGACATTTTCAACCACCTGATACAGGGGTTTAATAAGCTGACCAAGTCGGAAATGGTGGCTGCGGACTATGTGCTGAAGCACAAGCAAGAGGTACAAAATCTGACCATTTCGGAGCTGGCTACCGCCAGCGGGGTCAGTGAAGCCACGCTGACCCGGTTCTGTCACTCGGTGGGCTGCAAAGGGTTCAATGATTTTAAGCTGGCCATTGCCCAAGCCACTGCCCGCGCCGACAGAGGCCCTGTGGAAGAATACGACTCCTACGGCGATGTCTGCGCCGAGGACAGCATTGAGGATAAGTGCCAAAAGCTGTGCTCCCGTGGCATTGACGCCCTCCGCCAGACGCTTAAAATGATTGATACCTGCAATATTACCACTGCCGTGGATATGATTTGCGAAGCCAACCGGGTTCTCTGCTTCGGTCAGGGCAACTCCTCCATTGTGGCGGCGGATGCCTGGGGACGGTTTTCCTCCGTCACCCCAAAATTTAATTGGATTTCCGACTCCCATATGCAGGTGTCGGCGGCGGCGCTCTTAGAGGAAGGGGACGTGATTTTGTACTTCTCCTTCTCCGGTGCCACCCGGGCACTGGTGGAGATTGGGGAGCTGTGCAAAAAAACCAAGGCACGCCTGATTCTGGTCACCCGCTACCCCCACTCCCCCGGCGCCGCCTACGCAGACCTGCTCCTCATCTGCGGTGCCAACGAAAGCCCCCTGCAACAGGGCTCTATCTCCGCAAAAATCGCCCAGCTTTTCATTGTGGACATTCTATTTAATGAGTACTGCGCCCGTGATTTGGACGCCAGCATCCGCAACCGCCAAAAAACCCTGGATGCCATCGGCCCTAAGCTGCTGTAAACATTGGGACCGATTTTGCGAACCAATTTTAGGAGGACTGACATGCATGATATGGGATAAACTAGAAAATTTAGAGGCGTATTCCGCACTTCATTCACAGCTGGGGCAGGTTGCCCAATTTATACGGCAAACAGACCTAGCCGCGCTCCCCGCCGGCACCACCCGGATTGACGGCGCGCGCATTTTCGTCAATCACTTTTCTTACGAGACGGAGAATAACGAGCAGCTGGCCCCCATGGAGGCCCACCGGCGGTACTTAGATCTGCACGTTATCACCTGCGGGCGGGAGCTGATTACCGTCACCCCCCAGGAGCTGCTCACAAGCTTAAGCTGGAACGAGCAGGATGACTGCCTTCTGGTAAAGGGGGACGACCTCTGCCGGCAAGTGCTTCTGCCGGGCTACTTTGTGCTGCTGGCTACCGGCGAGGGCCACAAAACCCGCCTAACCCATCTGCAGCAGACCCATGTGGATAAATTGGTTTTCAAAATTGCGCTCTAAAATGAGCGGAAAGAGGTAATTTCTCATGAATATTCAAAAATATCAGGGTGTTATCCCCGCATTTTACGCGTGCTACGACGAAAAAGGTGCCATTTCCCCGGACCGCGTGCGGGCACTGACCAAATATCTAATCGGCAAGGGTGTTACCGGCCTCTATGTGGGCGGTTCCTCCGGCGAGTGCATCTACCAGAGCGTGCCCGAGCGCAAGCTGGTTCTGGAAAACGTGATGGCGGAGGCCAAGGGGAAAATCACCATCATCGCCCATGTGGCCTGCAATAACACCGCCGACAGCCGGGAGCTGGCACAACACGCCGAGAGCTTAGGGGTAGATGCCATCGCCTCCATCCCCCCCATCTACTTCCACCTCCCCGACCACGGCATGGCCGCCTATTGGAACGATATTTCCGCCGCCGCCCCCAACACCGACTTCATCATCTACAATATTCCCCAGCTGGCGGGCGTGGCGCTCTCCATCCCCCTCCTCCGTGAAATGCGGAAGAATCCCCGTGTCATCGGCGTGAAAAACTCCTCCATGCCCGTCCAGGACATCCAGATGTGGAAGGACGAGGGGGGCGAGAATTTCGTCGTCATGAACGGCCCCGACGAGCAGTTTGTCTCCGGTCTGGCTGCAGGCGCCACCGGCGGCATCGGCGGCACCTATGCCGTCATGCCCGAGCTGTTTATCAAGGCCCGCACCCTGTTTTACGCAGGGGAAGTGGTGAAGGCCGCCGAAATTCAGAACGAAATCTGCCGCATTATCTACTTTATGTGTAGCGCAAAGGGCAACCTGTATGCCGTTATGAAGGAAATTTTAAGAGGCAACGGCATCGACATCGGCTCCGTCCGCGCCCCCCTCCCCGCACTGGCCGAGGGCGACTTCGCCATCGCCAAAAAGGCGGGCGAAATGATTGCCGCCGCCATTGCAAAGTACTGCTAAAATTCTGACCCCGCCTGCAAGCTTCCCCTGGGGGACGTAACTTCAACCTAAATTCCACGTGTGTTTTTTATTAGCTTCAAAAATCACTATTTCACGAAGAATTTAGACTGCTTCTCACACATTGTAACATTATTTACAACCACCTTTCAATCATTTTTGATAAATCATTGATTTCATCTTTGCTG
>RRZU012683018.1_pt1 | contig 12649 bp, 12 predicted proteins | sample 2165561 | NCBI WGS metagenome assembly RRZU01 (sample SAMN10456909, study PRJNA506462) | wastewater metagenome | isolation source: wastewater sludge | place: USA: Moscow, Idaho | reverse complement strand
TTATTGGTTTTGAATGGTAATACTCTTCCTACGATTTCAATATCCCTGACAAACTCGTTGGGGATACCGGACATCTGAGGGATAGATTGATAATTGTGTAATGTGTACGTTTTTAATTGATTACGGGATTTATTCATATTTACAGTTAAATTATTAAACTGCACTTACTTATACACTAAGTGCAGGTATATTAAATTTGTTTTTATGTTGTTGTCGAGTGTACAGAAAGTGTTAGCTGAATACTCTGATCAGTTAATAGACAAAAAGGCAAACCTGAATAAAGTTCAAGCCATATCAGATAAGATTTTAAAAAAAAATTGATCTTATCTGTAGATAAAATGTGTCACAACGATATATTAACTAATTATATCCGGAACAAACACAGGTACAGCTAAAAGAATGCTATTGCGTTTGTCTAAATGATTCCGGCTTGCAAATATACAAAAAATAATCGGGGTACCGATTATAAAAAAAGAAAACGGGCAGGAGAAGTCCCCTACCCGCCAACTATACTATTGATTAATAGCGATTTCTGTTGTATCCGTCGTTTCCGCCTCGGTTATTGTATCCACCGCTGCTTCTATCTGTTTTCGGACGAGCAACGTTTACACTAATAGTTTTTCCTTCAAAATCTGTCTCATTCAATCCTGAGATAGCATTCTGTCCTTCGGTATCATTTGGCATTTCAACGAAGCCGAATCCGCGCGATCTTCCGCTTTCTCGGTCTGTGATGATCTTTGCAGATTCAACTTCACCATACGCTGCAAATAATTCCTGTAAACTTTCGCTCTTTGTGCTAAAGTTTAGATTTGATACATAAATGTTCATTCTTTTTCTTAAATTAATTATTATTGATTACTGGCCGTCCTTATTGGCAAGAGTAATCCTTACGGCATTCATGCCTTTTTGACCACGTTCCAATTCGAATGTTACCATATTTCCTTCTGTAATGGAAGCCGGAGAACTACTTACATGGAAAAAATATTTATCCGTACTTTCTGTATGTTTGATAAAACCATATCCCTTATCGGAATTAAAATATTCTACGCGTCCGCTCAATATAGGATCTTCCACATCTTCCTTCTTCGGTGTAGAAACAGCTATATTTTCGATCTTGACTTTTCGTTTATTTGCCAAATCGGGCGGTGTACTGGTTATAACACCGTTTTCATCTACATAAGCGATCATATCTTCAAAAGAATCGGATGGATTATTTTTTCTTTCTTCCCGTTTTTGCTGTTTCTCTTTTCTTTTTTGTTGCTTCTTTTTCTGTATTTCTTTCTTATTAAATGTGCTTGCCATATTTATTCTTGAAATCTTTATTTAGGATTAATGGGTATGCTTATTTTACTTGTCATTTTTATCTTTGAAAGATCAAGCCTATTACGAATTCATTTTTTCTGATCTTACTCTATTCGCCCTGCAAATATTCAGAACAGACTTATATCTTCGATTTATGCAACTTTATATATCTTTCCACACGGGCATCTATCTCTTTCTGAGATAAATGAGCCGGGAGTTCAATCGTAGTCCTGTCACTAATGACGACATGAATAACATCTCCGGCACGCTCCTTTGCATTTTTCAACACAAACGCGGCTTGTTGTGTTGCCGAAGTTCTTTCAGAACGGGTTATTTCACCTTCCTTTTTGTTTGCGTAATAATTCTGTTTTGCTGTCATATGTTGTGTTTTTAGTGAATGTTTGTTATTGACTCGACACTGTAAGACGTTTTCCTGTAAGTTTCTGAATATCTTTGAGTAGGCCTTGTTCGTCCTGAGCACAGAATGTCAGAGCTATCCCTGTATTTCCGGCTCTTCCTGTACGACCGATCCGGTGTACGTAAGTTTCGGCAACATCAGGCAAATCGTAATTAATAACTAATTCCAGATTGCCAATATCAATTCCTCTGGCTGCAATATCCGTTGCTATAAGGGTTTGTATCTTCTGCGATTTAAAATCCGCCAAAGCTCGTTGCCTCGCATTCTGAGATTTATTTCCATGAATAGCAGCACTGCCTATTCCCGATTGACTAAGTATGCGTGCTATCTTGTCAGCTCCGTGCTTGGTACGGGAAAATATTAGTGCAGACTTCTTTCTGTCTTTCTTCAACAGCGTTATAAGCAAGTCTTTCTTCTCTTGTTTCTCGACAAAATAAATATACTGGTCTATGGTATCAACAACAGATGAAACGGGAGTAACTTCCACTTTCACCGGATTATGCAAGATAGAGCGTGAAAGAGCAGCTATGGACGAGGGCATGGTAGCCGAAAAGAAAAGAGTTTGCTTTTTCGGAGGAAGCTTCGGCAATAAACGCTTGATATCGTGTATGAATCCCATATCTAGCATGCGGTCAGCTTCATCCAGCACAAAATGGCGAATTGAGTTTAAACTGACAATCTTTTGATTCATTAAGTCGAGCAAACGTCCCGGGGTAGCAACTAATATGTCTACTCCTGCCTTTAGTTCATTTACCTGAACATTTTGTTTCACCCCTCCATAAATCACACAATGACGAATACCTGTATAGCAGGTATAATCGGTCAGACTCTCGTTGATTTGTATCGCCAACTCGCGGGTCGGTGTTAAAATCAGTGCTCTGATCTCTCTCTTTTTACCATGTACTTTGTTTGAATACAATTGTTGTATTATCGGAAGTGAAAATGCAGCGGTTTTGCCTGTACCTGTTTGTGCCAGGCCCAGTATATCGCGATTATCTAGTGCAGGAGCTATCGCCTGCTGTTGTATCGGTGTCGGATTTGTATATCCTTTTTCATTTAGAGCCTTCAAAACCGGCTCAATAATATTTAATTCTTCAAATGTCATATTTTTGTTCTGCGTTAAATGCAGTTTTTAATTAATTAATTAATGTGCAATTCATCTTTATGATATGAATCGCGTTTGTAAATGATTCCTCTTTATTGTTCAGAGAACATATCTTTGTATATTTTAGCAATCCGGAACAACCGGGATGACCGATCATTATCTGTTATAGCCGGATAATCCTTGAGTATAGTAACAACCTTCTTCCTCAGTAGCACCAACAGTAATAAGTCGGAAGAATTTTGATCTATTGTTATATTTATATTTTTACTTGTAATATACTTCGTCAGTCTGTTATATTCACATTTTGCAACATCAATCAGAGTTTCATCTTTATCCAGAAGCTCTGAAGTGATTATTTCAGGAGAATCCAATTTCAGATTTAAAAACTCATCATATAACAGTCCTGCATTATTCATAAATAGTTCTCCAAGATTCAGGAGTTCTCCCATCCTCACGGCAAAATCATGTACATCTACAAACTCACCTTCCTGATGTTTCAGTCTTTCATTTGTAGCTTCCAATAACCGTTGAATCGTTATATCTCCCGACCGTGTTATGAGTCCTAACTGATCGATCAAGATCTTTTCATCTTTTGATAAATTCCCTGTTCGTGGTTTATATTGTAAGTCATGCTCTATTTCGTTATATACATGCGATAACAGGCTACACACCTGAATTTCACATGTTGTATTTTTCAAATTGAAATTATCAGTCAGATATTCGGAAGGTAAAGCTACCTGACAGTGAGTCGCTTTGTAATATTTGCCATCATTCCCATTTCTATCTTTAACTTCAATCCTGATTTTATCATTACCACTTCCTGCGAAAACTCGTAGAATCTCCTCTACAACCTTTGACCTGTCTGCTTCCTGATAAGTTATGATGCGAACACCTGCAAGATCACTGATTCCTTCAAAAACGCTGTTGACAGATTCGTACTTTGTACTTTTCCTTAGTTTTTCGGCAAGGCTTGTCGGACTTTTCACCCGGTGTTGAACTGTTGCCCTTACAGTCAGATTCTTCTGAACGATACCTTGGCATACACTAAAAACTATATCAACCAACTTTTTATAACGATCATATTCTCGGATATATCTTTTGATCGTCTCTTCTACCAGACTATCATTCATGGGATACCCCTATTGTTAATAATGCTCTTTTCTCTGCCAGGGCAAATTCTTCTTTTAATTTGTATATAACCTCTTTTACACTACTTATTTTCTGTGCCAAATGCGCATTTACTCCGGCAAAAGCATACCCTTTTTTCATGTCTCCTTTCGCTGCATTAAATAATGCTTTCATGATGCAGTAGGGACTCTTCGTATAGTCACAGGTCTTTATACAATGCACAGGGCAGGTTTTAGGCATTTCCAATCCTTCGCCAACGCGTTTTAGAAACTCTCCTTTAATAGCCCGTCCCGGCATCCCTACCGGACTGTTGATTATCATAAGGTCGCCTTCTTTAGCTGTAAGATAGACCTGCTTGAAAGCTTTTGAAGCATCACATTCGTTTGTAGTAACAAATATTGTCCCCATCTGTACGGCTGAAGCTCCCATTTCGATAAAACGGTATATATCTCCTCCCGAAGATATTCCGCCTGCGGCAATAACCGATATGGTTTTTATATCTTTATATAAGGCTACTGTTTCTAAGACTTCGGGTATTATTTGTTCAAGAGAATATAGTTTATCTTCGATTTGGTCTTTCTTGAATCCTAAGTGCCCCCCTGCTTTGGGACCTTCTACAACTATCGCATCAGGCAAATAGCCGTAATTATGATACCATTTTTCACAAATTACCTTTGAAGCTCGAGCCGAAGAAACAATCGGAACCAACTTAGTTTTACTATCCACAGTCTGATAGGATGGCAGATCTAACGGAAGTCCTGCTCCGGCAAATATGATATCTACTTTTTCTTCAATAGCTGTACGCACCATATCGGCAAAATTGGATAAAGCCACCATTATATTGACTCCTATTATGCCGGCAGTTTTTTCTCTGGCCACACGTAATTCTTCTTTTAACCCCCAAATACTGCTCTTTATAAACCCTCCATGACCTTTATGGATAAGGCCCAAACCAGCACATGATATAACTCCTATCCCACCTTCATTGGCAACCGCCGATGCTAGGCCGGATAAAGACACACCTACCCCCATTCCGCCTTGGATAACCGGAAGTTTAACTTCCAGATTTCCTATAAAAAATGATTTCATCTTATTTACAAAAATGTGTTACGACAAAAGCATTACACATTCTCGTAACTGATTAATACCATAAACAAGAAAGTTGATTTTGTTGTCGATTTTGACGATGGGAAGATCCGCGAATCGGTGCGGAGCAAAACATTGAGAAGACAGATACAATAAAAACTAGATTGCTCAGGGTCTAAAGATACGAAGAAATATCTATTTATTCTCTGTTTTACAATATTTTATTGAATAATAACTCCTTATGTGATCTTTTTCGGCAGTACTTCTATGCATCTCATATCTGAGATTCCACTTATGTATCCCGCAAAACATATAGACAATCTACGGACAAAGAAGCTGATAGGACTACCAAATTACTCGTACACCATTTCTACATTGTCCAGCAGTAAGACACTGCCGACAGCACCACAAAATTTGGCACCATCGTAGCTCGAAGATGCTACAAAGGTAATATGCGTAGGCAATGCGTATGATACGGAACTACTACTCACGTATTCGCCGGTCGTCGGTTTCATGTAATCGGGGAAACTGCTGTCGAGTTCGCCGTACGTGAAAACAATCTCAACGGTAGTCAGGGCACTTTGAGTTTCATTTCCTCTGAACCAAGCGGTTGCTAAACGCTTCGTGGTGCTTCCATCTCTGACTTCGAGCAACGCATAAATGTCGCACGCATCGGAATAATCGAGCACATTACCTTTTCTATCCTTATTTGTTGCACCCGGTACATAAGAATACGTAAAGCGCAGCTTCGCAGGACGACCAACAAAAGGTGTTCCAAAATCGATGGCAGCTTCGGGATTGGTCGGATTTATTTTATCGGTATTGAACACACCCGTAAAGATAGAACCGGCGGAAATAGGCGTACTTAATGGAATTCCGGCTATGCCATTGTCTAGAGTTTCCAAGCGGGCCATTTCATTCCCGTCTCCCTCATCGTAGGGTTTAGCGGCGATGCGCCCAATGGTGTTGGATCCGGGATTTCCGGTTCCCCAGATGGTTGTTGTAGCACTTTCTCCCGGTTCATAATAACCATCGGAGGTCAAATACCATGTATTGAAATCGCCGTTGGTCAATTGCGGAGTGGACGAAGCTATTTCTGCGGTCAATATCCACGGATGTAGGCTACCATCTTCAGCCGTCACAACGATTGTCTGGGCAGTTGTCAAGTCGATGATGTCGCCCACCTTAAAATTGGACGAGGCAAAAGAGGATAACGTAAGCGACTGAATCACAATTTTCGACAAATCGATACCGTTTGCTATCGGCAGACTAATTGTCTGGCTGTCGGCGTTGATGACAGCTATTCCCGCCAAGTTGCTCACTTCAATCGATTTGATATTACCATAGGGAGACAATCCAAAATAATCTTCCGTAACACACGAAACAAGTGCAAAAGCGGCTATCAAGTATATTATCAATCGTTTCATCTTCATTTTGCTTTGTTTTTTCCAGCAATGAAATAGTAAGACAAACCCATGTCGAGCGAAAGTAAGTTCAACTTAAAGTCAACATTATTCCTAACGACTCTGGAATGTTCAGTGTTATTTGTAGTTCTGTCCGAAATTTCCATCGTATAACCCAAGACATTGAGGCCGACCTCGAAAGCAAAATTTTCCATGGCAAAAAAAGTGATACCCGGAGATATTCCAATACTGAATGTATGGATTTTTTCGAAACTCCTGTTTATTTCATCCACATTCTGAATGGTTCTGTCGAGAGAGGTACTCAAGCCATAGGTAAGCCCTATTTCGGTGAAAAAGCTTAAGCGGTTGTTAGCTAGCAACGGAAACGACGGACGAAGGGTTGGCGTGACGGAAAACCCACGGCTTATCACATTTGAGGTGACGGTGTCGGAATTTTGCAGTACTTTTCCCGAAAACTGTTTTTGAGTATAATCGACATTCAGCCCCAACATGGTATAATCGCCGATGTAGTATCCGCCCTTGAGTTTTATATTAAAATTGTTTTTTTTGCCGTCAACTACTTGTTTCACCAAGTAATCCACGTTCTGAATATCTTTGTTTTCGACCGAAAACGATATGCCGAGATAGATATTCGACTTTTTGAAAGGTTGAAACTGCTTGCCGTAGTAACTGGACAAAAGTTCGTAGGGCGTATACTTTTTGTCAGCCAAAGAGTCAACCGCTTCTTGTGCAAAAAGGGAATGAATACCCAAAACGCAACTCAGCAGAAATGGAATGATATGCTTTTTGTTCATGTTGGAGAATCGGTGTCGTTTGTATTTCCTCAGCTCGTTGTTTATGCACTTATGAGCTACTTCATGCAGGTAAATGTAGGAATAATTAACATAAATACAGCGATATTCGTATTATTTTTTAGTTTTGAAAATCGGTTTTTAATCGCAATAGTTGCAGCAGACCTATTTTACGCTTAATTATCTGATTACAGAACTAGTTGTTTAAGTGCATACGCACTACTCAAACGCAGTAGAACAGCAAATTAAATATTTAACAAATAGTATTTCTGTCTTTTATTTTTCCCAAAACTAAAAATCCATGTAAATAATTTATTTACATGGATTTGATTTCATTTGCTTTTTCTCTTGGTAGAGAGTCTAGGTTTCTCACTTCTCTTTATTAATCGAAATGTGTTAGTTTAATTGTCGTTTCAAAAGCTGAGCATTTATGGCAACTATGATTGTACTTAAACTCATTAATACAGCACCGATGGCAGGACTCAGCATTATACCCCATTTGTATAAAACTCCTGCCGCCAATGGGATAGCCACTACATTATAGCCTGCAGCCCACCAAAGGTTTTGTATCATTTTCCTGTATGTGGCTTTACCAAATAAAATCAGGTTAGTAATATCTTTAGGATCGGAGTTTACTAAAATAATATCTGCTGTTTCCGCGGCTACATCTGTGCCTGAACCTACCGCAATACCCACATCAGCTTGAGCTAGAGCCGGAGCATCATTTACTCCATCGCCAGTCATCGCAACAAAATCACCTTTAGATTGTAGTTCTTTTACTTTTTCCAGCTTTTCATGAGGCAATACGTTGGCATAAAAGCCATCCATTTTGAGCTCCTCGCTTACTTTTTGCGCAACTTTTTCATTGTCACCTGTAATCAAATAATTCTTGATTCCTTCCGCTTTTAGTTTTTGAATTGCATCAAAAGAGCTTTCTCTTATTTGGTCGGAGAAGGTAAAGTAGCCAACAACATTTTTATCAATCAAAATGTAAACCAGTGTACCTGTAAAATCAACGTTTATTTCGTGGATGCCATTTTCCTTCAAGTAATTTGGCCCTACAACTTTTATATCTTTTCCCTCTACAGTGCCTTCCAACCCAATCCCTGGTAAATATTTGAAGTTTTCTGATTTGGGAGTGGCGATATTCAACTCCTTTACTTTTCGCATTAGACCGGCTGCGATGTAATGCTCTGAGTGCTGTTCAATCCCTGCTGCTAAACGCAGTAATTCTTTATCGTTATAATTTTCGTTCAACGATTTTACCTCATTTAACTCATGTGAACCTTTTGTAAGAGTTCCGGTTTTGTCAAACATGATGGTTGTAATTAGCCGTGCATTTTCAAACGCAGTTCTGTTACGAATGAGTAAACCCTTTTGAGCCGCCACAGAAGTAGATATGGCAACCACTAAGGGCACAGCTAGACCCAAAGCATGGGGACAAGAGATAACCATTACTGTAACCATTCTTTCCAAAGCAAACACAAACGTATAACCCAAAAGCAACCATATTATAAGCGTAAGCACTCCTCCCCCCAAGGCAACAAATGTCAGCACTTTGGCAGCTCGGTCAGCAAAGTTTTGAGTTTTGGATTTTATTTTTTGAGCGTCTTCTACCAGTTTCACTACTTTATTAAGATAACTGTCTTTACCTGTACTCTGCACTTTTATAGTAAGTGACCCATTACTATTGATGGCACCACCAATTACCTTGCTGTCCTTTTCTTTCTTTACGGGTTTACTTTCGCCAGTGAGCATACTTTCATCCATATAGCTCTCACCTTCAGTCACGATACCATCTACCGGAACTTTTTCGCCCGGTTTTATTAATACCATATCATCTACTTTCAAATGGCTTACTGGCATATCATGTACTTGCCCATTCGTTAAATGATGCGCTGTGGAAGGCATCATTTTTACCAATAATTCCAAAGAACGTGAAGCACCCATGACCGACTTCATTTCAAAGTAATGACCGATAAGCATAATGTCAATCAGCGTGGCCATTTCCCAATAAAAGTCCATGCCTTGTAAACCAAAGGTGACAGCAAAACTGTATGCCCAGGCAACCGTAATGGCTACACCAATAAGCGTCATCATACCTATGGCTTTGTCCTTTACTTCGTCATAAAGACCTTTTAGAAAAGGATAACCGCCATAAAAGAAAATGAAGGTTGAAAAAAGAGCTAATATATATTTATCCCCAGGAAAGGAAACCTTAAATCCGAACCAGGCCTGTATCATAGGCGACAATACCATTACGGGAACGGTGACGATGGTGCAGATAATAAACCGCTTCCAAAAATCAGCGATGTGATGACCGGCATGCTTGTCATGTCCTCCGCCATTATGGTCTGAGTGGTTGGAATGAGTTGCATGTTCGTGTGGCATTTGTTCAGAATGTGATGTGTGATGTTCCATTTTTTCAATTGTTAATTGTTTATATGCCGATTTAGGATGATGATTAACAGTTCCGGTATTTATGAAGGACGGTAAATCGAAGGTGAAATATTCAGTTTTGCACTTAAGTAAGTCTTCGCCATTTTATGTTTGCTAATTTAATCATTTTTTAGCAAATAAAATGGCAATAGCGAAATAGAATTATTATCGACCAAATTTCTGAGTGCAGTTTTAGAGAGGGAACTGAACTGTCTCTCGGGAAACCGTTATGATTCAAAGGGATGGATGCTTATTTCTAATTAGGGGGTACGATTTGGGTACAGCTTAAAAATGACCTTACTGACTGTATCTGTCTACCCTTTGTCTGCATCGAACTCAGGTTCAAAATTACAAATTAAATATAACATATCAAACTCTTTGTCTGATAATAATTTAGCTTTAGTGCAAGGTGCAAGTCTATTTATATAGATGCTTGCACCTTGCACTAATAAATCTAAATCCTGTCTTCTCTTACAATCGTATTTATCTCTTCTATTATTTCAGTTGACCGCTGTTTGTTAAGACCAACTTTCAAAGCAACAGCCATCATATCTTCCGTTGTCGGCTCGCCGTTATTGTTAATGGTTGTGGTATGAAATCCGTTAAATCCACTGCTCGGTAAAAGGTCATAAGCCGGAGATAGCTTCCATTGGCTTAAGCCGAACGTTGTTTCTCCATTAATCAATTGGAATGAGAAATTTTTGGCATGATCATCCCGATTTTTAATCACAACATTAAATACCATTTGACGGAATAAAGCATAAACCTCTTCCATATTCTTGGTCAGGATATGGCATAATTGCAGCAAGTCTCCATAATCTAGACAAGGCACACGATAATCTGCATTCAACAATCCTGCCGCACTTACGGTATGGATCTTTCCATGCGATGTCCTGTCGAATCGTTCTACCCCGAAATACTTTCCTTCAAACAGTCTTGTTTCGGGCATTTTAATGCCACACTTCTGAGCAAGCAAAGAATATTGGTATTCTATCTCTCCTACGTTAGCAGGATCCATTGCCGCCTTAAACTTGACCAGCCACTCTTTACCATCAATCTTTACAAAGACTTTGGGTCTTGCTCCACCGGAAGATCCTCCATATTTATACAGTGTATCGAGAGAGTCTCCTTCATAATCGGTTGTAAGAATTTTCTCTGCTTCAGTAGCCAGGTTGTCAAAATTGATCATCTCGTCTGATGTCGATTCGCTATAATCCGGTCGATACTCCAATGCTCCTCGCCCTGTGCTACCTATTAAAGCTAATCTTTGAAGTAAGGTGAGCTTATGCGGATTAATATTTTTACTTTTTAAGTACCTATCCAGAATAAGATTGCCCCAACCATCAGGCAGGCTATCATCAAATACGCCAAAACCTCCATCAAAAGGAGTTCGTTTTGCAATAAATACTTCTTTTTTGAGAGGAAGATTGAATGGAGAAATAGAGTTGCCGGATACTAAATAAGCAGCATCATATTCAAACGCACAAAGAGAATCGGGTGTCAATGCGATTCGTCCGACTTTTGTGCCATTCATAAATACCTCAATAACCTTTACCTCATTCATTGCGTGATCCTCTCTTTCTTTTCTTCGTTTCCTGAGTCTTTAATAAGTCGTCAATACTTTGATATGATTTTTTATTGAATAGTTCTGTAAAAGCCTCTGCATCATCTAATGCAATTGCACATAAAATAAGATTACGAAGTGTAATCTCTCCTGTGTTTTCAAATTTACGAAAAGCATCATATCCGACTCCTGCACGTTTGGCAAAAGCCTTCTGGGTTAGATTTAATTCTAATCGTCTTTCCTTAACACGATCTGCTATTCCTCTTTGAATTGCATCAGGAGAATTATTTATAATTGTGCTAATATCCATAACTAAACAATAATTACCATATTTATTGTGTCATTTTCAATAATTGCAAAGATACGAATATTCTGATAAATATCTTTAATTTCAAGCAAAGGAAATCAAATAATAGATGCTAACCTTTCTTCAAGTTGTTGCATATCTTCATTCAGTTTCATGTCTGTAATCCTGGCATAAAGCTGTGTTGTCTTTACATTCTTATGTCCCAGTAGTTTTGCCAGACTTTCCATTGGCATGCCGTTGGATAATGCAACAGTTGTTGCACAGGTATGCCTGGCTACGTGAAAAAAACACAAGAAAAGGTATATACGTAAATCGCAACATTTCAATAGGTAACAGTCTTGAAATTAGCATATTTTCTTAGATTTAGGAAGTTCGTAAAATTTGAATCTAAGCAAATCTTAGAGAGACTTCAGTTACTAAGTCGTTAACCGCTCAGTTACTAAATTAAAACAGGTAACGAGATACGAACCAACAGACTTCTTATGTATTGATTTGCTTATTATTACGCACTAAAGAGCACTTATATAACAAGTAACTTTGCCGTTACAAAACAACGGCAAAGGACAATAAAAATATAAGTGTATGAAAACAGAAAAATTCAAGGTATTACTCTACCTCAAAAAGAGTAGTCCCGACAAATCGGGTAAAACTCCGATAATGGGACGTATTACTGTCGGCAAGTCGATGGTACAATTCAGTTGTAAACTTTCTTGTACATTTTCGCTATGGAATCCGCGTGAAAGTCGGTTGAATGGAAAAAGTAAAGAAGCCATAACGACCAACGCTCAGTTGGATAAGTTGATGCTTTCCATCAACGAAGCCTACGACACACTCATTGACCGGAAACAACCTTTCGATGCCCAAGCCATCAAGAACTTATTTCAAGGAGCAATGTCTGCTCAAACAACTTTGTTACAACAGTTCGATAAACATATCGAAAGCGTTAAAGAGCGTATTGGTGTTGATCGTTCTCCAAGAACACTTCCCAATCATCTCTATACCAAACGAGTTGTAGCAGAATTTATCAAGGAAAAGTTTAATGCTTCCGATTTGGCTTTCGGTCAATTAAGCGAACAGTTTATCCG
>RRZU010325668.1_pt1 | contig 12649 bp, 10 predicted proteins | sample 2165561 | NCBI WGS metagenome assembly RRZU01 (sample SAMN10456909, study PRJNA506462) | wastewater metagenome | isolation source: wastewater sludge | place: USA: Moscow, Idaho | reverse complement strand
TATAACTTTTAAGGTGATTCCAAAAGGATCACCTTTTATAATTTAATTAATAAAAAATAAAATAGAAAGCGAAATTAAGGAAGAGGTGTAATGAATGAGAAGTAACAATTTAAAATCAGGAGAAAAGAGAGCCCCACATAGATCATTATTAAAGAGTTTAGGGTTTATAAATGAAGAAATGGACAGACCTATAATAGGAATAGCAAATTCATTTAATGAAGTAGTACCAGGACACGTACATTTACAGACATTAGTACAAGCTGTTAAAGATGGAATAAGAAATGCCGGAGGAATACCAATGGAATTCAATACAATTGGTATTTGTGATGGACTAGCAATGAATCATATAGGAATGAAGTACTCATTAGTAACAAGACAAATAATTGCAGATTCAGTAGAAGCGACAGCAATGGCAACACCATTTGATGCAATGGTATTTATACCAAACTGTGATAAAGTAGTTCCAGGGATGTTAATGGCAGCTGCAAGATTAAATATACCATCAATATTTGTAAGTGGTGGAGCAATGTTAGCTGGTGTTTATAAAGGTAAAAAAATAGGATTAAGTAATGTGTTTGAATATGTAGGACAATATGAACAAGGAAAAATGTCTAAAAAAGAACTTAACATGGTAGAAGATTTAGCATGTCCAACATGTGGATCATGTTCAGGAATGTATACAGCTAATACAATGAACTGTTTAACAGAAGCATTAGGAATGGGATTACCAGGTAATGGAACAATACCTTCAGTATTTTCAGAAAGATTAAGACTTGCTAAAAAGGCAGGAATGCAAATAATGAAAGTATTAGAAGCAGGATTAAAACCAAAAGATATAATGACACAAAAAGCATTTGAAAATGCAATAGCAGTAGATATGGCATTAGGAGGATCATCAAATACAGCATTACATTTACCAGCAATAGCTCATGAAGCAGGATTAAAAGTAACACTTGATGATTTCAATGTAATAGCACAAAAAGTACCTCAATTATGTAAATTATCACCATCAGGGGAATACTTTATCGAAGATTTATATAGAGCAGGCGGAGTAACTGGAGTTATGCGTAGAATGTATGAAAATGGAGTATTACATGGTAGTGAAAAAACAGTAGCATTACAAACACAAGAAGAATTAGTAAAAGAAGCTTATATAAATGATGAAGATGTAATAAAACCATGGGATAAACCAGCATATAAAACTGGGGGGATAGCAGTATTAAAAGGAAATCTTGCAGAAGATGGATGTGTTGTTAAAGAAGGTGCAGTAGCAGAAGAAATGTTAGTGCATTCAGGACCAGCTCGTGTATTTAATTGTGAAGAAGATGCAGTAGATGCTATATTACAAGGTAAAATAGTAAAAGGAGATGTTGTAATAATAAGATATGAAGGACCTAAAGGTGGTCCTGGAATGAGAGAAATGTTAACACCAACAGCGGTTATTTCAGGTATGGGTTTAGGAAAAGATGTAGCATTAATAACAGATGGAAGATTTTCAGGAGCAACTAGAGGAGCATCAATAGGACATGTTTCACCAGAAGCAGCACAAGGAGGAACAATAGCAGTAGTTCAAGAAGGGGATATTATACAAATAGATATACCAAATAGAATTATTAGAGTTGATATCTCAGATGACGAAATAACAAAAAGAAAAAGTAAATTACAGCCATATAAAGCAAATGTTACAGGATATTTAAGGAAATATGCAGCGCACGTATCATCTGCAGCTGAAGGAGCTATAGAAATATATGAAGACTAATATCATTACATTGAGAGGATAGCTAATGCTTAATTTAAATAATTTCAAAGAAGCAAAAGAAAAATTAGATAAAATATTAAATAGTACAAAACTTATATATAGCCCAGTATTTTCAGATGAAAGTGGAAATACTGTATATATAAAACCTGAAAATTTACAATTAACAGGATCATTTAAAATAAGAGGAGCATATAATAAAATATCAAAACTTACAGATGAACAAAAATCACATGGGCTTATTGCTTCATCTGCAGGAAATCATGCTCAAGGTGTTGCGTTTGCAGCACAGCAATTAGGTGTTAAAGCAACGATAGTAATGCCTAAACATACACCACTTATAAAAGTAGAAGCAACGAAACAATATGGAGCAGATGTTATATTACATGGTGATGTTTATGATGATGCATTTAAGAAAGCAAAAGAACTACAAGAAGAGTACTCTTACACATTTATTCATCCATTTGATGATGATGATGTAATAGAAGGTCAAGGAACAATAGCATTAGAAGTTATTGAAGAATTGCCTAATGTAGATGTATTTTTAGTGCCAGTTGGTGGTGGAGGACTTGTTTCAGGAATAGCATTAGCAGCTAAATTGATAAATCCAAATATAAAAGTTGTTGGAGTAGAACCAGAAGGTGCAGCATCAGCAATAGAAGCATTAAAACAAGATAAAGTAGTAGAATTGAAGGAATCAAACACAATAGCTGATGGAGCAGCGGTTAAGAAAATTGGAGATGCACCATTTAATTATATAAAGGATTACCTAGATGAAATAGTAACAGTTTCAGATTATGAACTTATGGAAGCATTTTTAATACTTGTAGAAAAACATAAAATAATAGCAGAAAATGCTGCGATACTATCAGTTGCAGGACTAAAAAAAATAAAAGAAAAAAATAAAAATGTAGTTGCAATACTTAGTGGTGGAAATATTGATGTACTAACTATATCTTCAATGATAAATAAAGGACTTGTTACAAGAGGAAGAATATTTACATTTTCAGTACACTTACCAGATAAACCAGGACAATTATTGAGAGTATCAGAAATACTAACAGAATTGAATGCAAACGTAATAAAGTTAGATCATAATCAATTTAAAAATCTTGATAGATTCCATGAAGTTGAATTACAAGTTACAGTAGAAACAAATGGAGAAGATCATATTAATAAAATTGTTAGAAGATTTTCAGATGAAGGATATGAAATCACAAGATTAAATACAGGAAATATAGAATAAATTAAAAAAGGTGGTTATTATGACGAATGAAACAATTAATGGAGCAAGAATATTATTAGAGTGTCTAAGTAGACTAGGAGTAACTGATATGTTTGGATATCCTGGTGGGGCAGTCATACCTATATATGATGAATTATACAGTTTTAATAAAATAAATCATTATTTTTCACGTCATGAACAAGGCGCAGCACATGAAGCAGATGGATATGCAAGAGTATCAGGGAAAGTAGGAGTTTGTTTAGCAACGTCAGGTCCAGGCGCAACGAATTTAGTTACAGGAATAATGACAGCACATATGGATTCAGTACCAATGTTAGCAATAACAGGACAAGTAGGAAGTCATCTATTAGGGAAAGATGCATTTCAAGAAAGCGATATTGTTGGGATAACAGTACCTATAACAAAAACAAATTATTTAGTACAAAATATTAGAGATTTACCTAGAATATTGAAAGAAGCATATTTCATAGCATCTACAGGAAGATCAGGACCAGTTTTAGTTGATATACCAAGAGATGTACAGCTTGAAAGAATTTCATATACAGAATTTGAAAAATTGTATGATGAAAGCTTTCATTTAGAAGGGTATGAACCTACATATAAAGGTCATTCAGGACAAATGAAAAGAGCATTGAAACTTATACAAAGTGCTAAAAAACCACTGATTATAGCAGGAGCTGGGATATTAAAATCAAATGCATCAAAAGAGCTTATAGAATTTTCTAAAATAACAAATACACCAGTGACAATGACATTGTTGGGACTTGGAGCATTTCCTGCAAAAAATGAATTATCATTAGGAATGTTAGGGATGCATGGAACAGTTTATGCAAACTATGCAACAGCAGAAGCAGATTTAGTAATAGCTGCAGGAATAAGATTTGATGATAGAATAACAGGGAATCCAGAAAAATTTTGTAAAAATGCGAAGATAATACATATAGATATACATCCAGCTGAAATTGGTAAAAACAAAAAACCAGATGTACCAATAGTTGGAGATTTAAAACAAGTTCTTAGTGCACTAAATGAAGAACTTTCTAAAGATAAAAAAATAGAAAGTCATAAAGAATGGATAAATCAAGTAAAAGAATGGAAAAAAGAATATCCATTAGTTTATAGAACAGTTGATAATGATAAACTTATGCCACAAGAAGTATTGGAATATCTTGATGAAATAATAAAAGGAAATGCAATAATATCAACAGATGTAGGACAGCACCAAATGTGGACAGCACAGTTTTTAACGTATGAAAATCCTAATCATATAGTAACATCAGGAGGTGCAGGAACAATGGGATTTGGTTTGCCAGCAGCAATCGGAGCACAAGTTGCAAATCCTAATAAAAAGGTAGTATCGATATCAGGTGATGGTGGATTTCAAATGACATTTCAAGAACTAATGATGTTAAAACAATATAATTTACCAGTTAAAGTAATAGTATTAAATAACTCTTATTTAGGAATGGTTAGACAATGGCAAGAGATATTTAATGATAGAAGATATTCTTTCGTAGATTTAGACCATAATCCAGATTTTATAAAAATAGGGGAGGCCTACGGAATAAAATCAGTGAAAATATCTACAAAAAAAGACTTGAAAGAACATTTAAAAAAACTGATAGAAGAAGATGGGCCAGTATTAATAGAATGTATTGTTGAAAAAGAAGAAAATGTTTACCCGATGATACCTGCAGGAACGAGTGTTGATCAAATGGTAGGAAAAAGAGGGGTGCTTGAAAATGAATAAAAGACACGAAATATTAATAATAGCAAAAAATACAAATGGAATAGTATCAAGAATAATGTCATTGTTTAATAGAAGAGGATATTCTGTACTTAAAATGACAGCAGGAATAACAAATAAAGAAGGATATGCAAGACTTACACTTACTGTAGAAGGTGATGATAAAGCACTAGATCAAATACAAAAACAAGTTTATAAAATAATAGATGTTGTTAAAGTTAAAGTGTTTCCACCAGAAGGTGTAATAAGACGAGAAATGATGTTAATAAAAGTTAAATCTGATAACGAAACACGTGCACAAATAGTGCAAATAGCAGATATATATAGAGCAAAAGTATTAGATGTGTCACCAGAATCATTAGTAATAGAATTAACAGGTGATGTAGAAAAACTAAGAGGATTTATAGACATAATGAATAATTATGGTGTCCTTGAAATAGCAAAAACAGGGGTGCTTGCTATGAGTAGAGGAGAAAAAATGTAATATGGACAAAATTTAAAAATGAAAGGGACATATCATATGAAACAAATAAAAATATTTGATACAACGTTAAGAGATGGAGAACAAACACCTAGAGTAAATTTAAATTCAGAAGAAAAATTGAGAATAGCAAAACAATTAGAATCATTAGGAGTAGATATAATAGAAGCAGGATTTGCAGTTTCATCACCAGGAGATTTTGAAGCAGTCCAACTTATAGCAAAGAATATAAAAAATTCTACAGTAACATCACTTGCGAGAGCAGTAAAAAAAGATATAGATGCAGCAGCAGAAGCATTGAAAGATGCTAAAAATCCTAGAATTCATACATTTATAGCAACGTCACCAATACATAGAGAATTTAAATTAAAAATGACAAAAGAAGAAATAGTTAAACGAACAACTGAAATGGTGTCATATGCAAAAAGTCTAATAGATGATATAGAATTTTCTGCAGAAGATGCACTAAGAACTGAACCTGAGTTTTTAGTTGAAGTATATGAAGCAGCTATAAATGCAGGGGCAAAAACATTAAATGTACCTGATACAGTAGGATATAGAACACCAACAGAAATGTTTGAGCTTATAACATATTTAAGAAATAATGTAAAAGGAATAGAAAATGTAGATATATCGGTTCATTGTCATAATGATTTAGGTATGTCAGTAGCAAACTCTATTGCAGCTATTGAAGCAGGAGCAACACAAATAGAATGTACAATAAATGGGATAGGAGAACGTGCTGGAAATACATCATTAGAGGAAGTTGTAATGATATTAGCAACTAGAAAAGATAGATACGGAGATTACAAGACAAACATAGATACAAAGCAAATATATCCAACAAGTAGATTAGTTAGTTTGCTTACAGGTGTACAAGTACAACCAAATAAAGCAATAGTTGGTGCCAATGCATTTGCTCATGAGTCTGGAATACATCAACATGGTGTATTAGCAAATAAAGAAACATATGAAATAATAAGTCCTGAAACAGTAGGAAGAAATCCAGATAGTTTAGTTTTAGGAAAATTATCAGGGAAACATGCATTTGTTGATAAATTAAAAGTATTAGGATTAAATGATATAGAAGAGAATAAAATAGATGAATTATTTGAAGAATTCAAAAAACTTGCAGATAAGAAAAAATATATTGTTGATGAAGACATAATAGCATTAGTAACAGGAGATGCAGCTAAGTTTGATGGTAAAGTCAAATTAAGTAGTTTTGAGATAACTAGAAAAGAAGGAAAACCTAAAGCAGAAATAAGTATAACAATAGAAAATGAAGTAAAATTAGGAACGGCATATGGAGATGGACCTGTTGATGCAGCATATCATGCAATAAAAGAATTATTAAATGATAAATTTGAATTAGAAGAATACAAACTTGACTCAATAACAGGAGATACAGATGCACAAGCACAAGTAGTAGTAGTTATAGAAAAAGAAGGAAAAAGATATATTGGAAGAGGACAAAGTACAGATATAGTTGAAGCAAGTATAATCGCTTATATAAATGGAATTAATAGAATGTATAAAGAAGTATAAAATAGAGAGGGAGTTTAGATGAGAAAAATAGAAATTTTTGACACAACTCTAAGAGATGGGGCACAAGCAAGAGGAATTTCATTTTCAGTTGAAGATAAAGTAGCTATTACAGAATTATTAGTTGATATGAACATTAGATTTATTGAAGCAGGAAATCCTGGATCTAATCCAAAAGACTTAGAATTTTTTGAAAAAATAAAATCATTGGATATGCAAAATTCTGAATTGGTAGCATTTGGTAGTACTAGAAGAAAAGGAATAAAACCAGAAGAAGATCAAAATATACAATCTATTTTAAAGGCAGATACAAAATATATAACAATATTTGGTAAAAGTTGGGATTTTCATGTTACAGATATTATAAAAACAACACTCGATGAAAATTTAAAGATGATAAGTGATACGATAGAATATTTAGTATCTAAAGATAAAAATATAATCTTTGATGCAGAACATTTCTTTGATGGATATAAAAGCAATAGTGATTATGCGATAAAAGCACTTATGGCAGCAGCAAAAGGTGGAGCAGAGACATTAGTATTATGTGATACAAATGGAGGATGTTTTCCAGATGAGATATATGAGATAACAAATAATGTTGTAAAAAAATTAGAAAAGGAGTATCCTAATATAAAGATAGGTATACATGCACATAATGACATGTCATTTGGTGTAATAAATTCTATAAAAGCAATTGAAGCAGGAGCTGTACAAATACAAGGAACGTTAATTGGATATGGTGAAAGATGTGGAAATGCAAATTTATCAACAATAATAGCAAATTTACAATTGAAAAAAGAAATGGAAATATTACCATTTGATAAAATAAGTAAATTGACACAATATGCAAGAGAAATAGCTGAAAGATCAAATATGACAATAGATGATGGGATGCCTTATGTAGGTCAAAATGCATTTGCACATAAAGGTGGAATGCATATAGATGGTGTAACAAAAGCATCACATTCATTTGAACATGTAGATCCATCTAGAGTAGGAAATGAAAGAGAATTTTTATTATCAGAAGTGTCTGGAAGAACTACAATATTAGAACAGATACAAGCTGTTGAACCTAATATAAATAGAGATTCTGTGGAGACAAAAGAGATAATAGAAAGACTTAAAGAATTAGAATACAAAGGATATCAATTTGAAGGTGCAAAAGCCACATTCGAATTAGTAATAAGAAAATATCTAGGTAAATATAAAAACTTTTTTGAATTAATTTACTTTGATGTGAAAGGAAACTATCATGGATCTACTTATCATTCAACAGCAATTGTAAAATTGAAAGTAGGAGATGAAATAAAGTTAACTGTTGCAGAAGGTGATGGGCCAGTCAATGCATTAGATAAAGCATTAAGAGAAGGATTGGAGACATTCTATCCAAAACTTAGAGAAATGAAACTTATAGATTATAAAGTTAGAGTTCTTAAAGGTGGAGAAGATGCAACAGCTTCAAAAGTTAGAGTTTTAATAGAAACAACAGATGGTAAAATGATATGGAATACAATAGGTGTATCAACAGATATTATAGAAGCCAGTTGGATTGCATTAGTTGATTCTATCGAATATGGACTTATAAAGAAAAATGATTAGTCAATAGCAGGAGAAAATAACTATGAACTTATTTGATAGATTAAATAATAGAAAAATAAAATTTTTAATAATACTATCAATTATTATAATGTTTCTTGGATGGGCACATATAGAATATTACAACATAAAAATAAAAAGAATAACAATAATATCAAAAGAAATACCAAAAGAATTTGATGGTAAAAAGGTAGTTTTTGTTGCAGATTTTCAAATGGATACAAGATATCAATATAATAAAAGAGCAGTTACAAGATCAATAAAAAAAATCAATAGTATAGATAAAGATATATTGTTATTAGGTGGAGATTATGTAACTTGGAGTGATAAAATACCTGATTTCTATAATGATTTAAAAAGTTTAAAAGTACCAAAATATGGAGCATTTGCAATATTAGGAAATCACGATTATGATTATTTGAATATAGAAAAAAAATCATTTGATAATGAAAACTATACAAATGATGAAAAAATCAACCCAAATATAAATAATTTGAAAAAATTAGGATATGAAGTATTATTGAATAAAAATATACCGATAAAAATAGGTGGAAATAAAATATATATTGCAGGAACACATGATTTATATAGTAAATTATTTGATGTAAATAAAACATTAGAAGGAATAAATAAAGATGATTTTATTATAGTAATGGCACATAATCCACAACAATATGTAGAAGAATTTTCAGAAATAAATAAGGAAAAATCTGATTTAACATTATCAGGTCACACTCATGGTGGGCAAGTAACATTATTTGGTTTGTTTGGAATATCACCGATATCACCTAAGTATTGGATAAAGTATAGATATGGAATGAAAAATATAAATAATAGTAAATTATATATAACATCAGGATTAGGTGGTTCTGCACTTGAAATGTTTGTTAGATTTTTTGCTCAACCAGAAATAGTAGAAATAACGTTGAAAAGAGAATAATAAAAAATAAATAAGTTTATAATAAAATATTATATAAAAGTAATGTTACTAAAATTTAAGGAGGAAAAATGGCAAAGACATTATTTGACAAAGTATGGGAAAAGCATTTGATTGAGGGTAAAGAAGGAGAAGCGCAATTGATATACATCGATTTGCAAATGGTTCATGAAGTTACATCACCTCAAGCATTTGAAGGATTAAGATTAGCAAATAGAACAGTTAGAAGACCAGACAGAACATTTGCTACAATGGATCATAATACGCCTACTAAAAAAGAACAAAGAGTTAACATTGCTGATGAAATAGCAAAAGCACAATTAGAAGCATTAAGTAATAACTGTAAAGAATTTGGTATTGATTTAGCAGATATGAATGATCCAAGAAATGGAATAGTTCATATAGTTGGACCTGAATTAGGATTAACACAACCAGGTAAAACAATTGTTTGTGGAGATAGCCACACAGCTACACATGGAGCATTTGGAGCAATAGCATTTGGAATAGGAACAAGTGAAGTTGAACATGTATTAGCAACACAAACATTATGGCAAAAAAAGCCAAAAACAATGGGTGTTGAAATAGTTGGACAATTACAAAAAGGTGTTTACGCAAAAGATGTAATCTTATATTTATTGAAAACATATGGAGTTTCTGTAGGAACAGGTTATGCATTTGAATTCTTTGGAGAAGCAATAAAAAATATGACAATGGAAGAAAGAATGACAATATGTAATATGGCAATAGAAGGTGGAGCAAAATCAGGAATAATAGCACCAGATGAAGTTACATTTAAATATGTTCAAGGTAAAGAACATGCTCCAAAAGGAGAAGAATTTGATAAAGCAGTCGCTGAATGGAAAGAATTATATACAGATTCTGTAGATGCATTTGATAAGTACATAAAAATAGATGTTTCTAACTTATCACCACAAGTTACATGGGGAACAACACCTGGAATGGGTGTAGATTTTGAAGAATCATTTCCAGAAGTTAAAGATCAAAATGATGAAAAAGCATATGAATATATGGGACTTAAACCTGGAATGAAAGCATCTGATATACCATTAAAGCATGTATTTATAGGTTCTTGTACAAATGGAAGAATATCTGATTTAGAAGACGCAGCATCTGTAATAAGAGGAAGAAAAGTAGCATCTAATATTGTAGCTGTTGTAGTACCAGGATCAGGTGCGGTAAAAAGGGAAGCTGAAGAAAAAGGATTAGATAAAATATTTGTTGAAGCAGGATTTGAATGGAGAGAGCCAGGATGTTCAAGCTGTTTAGGAATGAATCCTGATATAATACCGGCATTTGAACATATTGCATCTACATCAAATAGAAACTTTGAAGGAAGACAAGGTAAAAATGCTAGAACTCATTTAGTAAGTCCTGTTATGGCAGCACTTGCAGCAATTCATGGTAAATTTATAGATTCTAGAACAGAATTTTAATTAATATTTTAATAAATAGAATGAGACAAGGAGAAGATGATGAAACCATTTATAAAATATGAAGGAACAATAGTCCCAATTATGTATGATAATATTGATACAGATCAGTTGATACCTAAGCAATTCTTGAAAAGTATAAAAAGAACAGGATTTGGAGATTTTGTTTTTGACGAGTGGAGATATAACGAAGATAGAAGTAACAATATGGAATTTAATTTAAATAAACCAGAATATAAGTCAGGGACAATATTAATAACAGGAGAAAATTTTGGTTGTGGATCATCGCGAGAACATGCTGCATGGGCATTACAAGATTATGGATTTCATGTTATTATAGCAGGAAGTTACTCAGATATATTTTACATGAATTGGTTAAATAACGGACATTTACCAATAAGATTACCACAAGAAGCTAGAAATGAATTAGCAAGTTTAAAAGGAAATGCTGTAGTAACAATAGACTTAGAAAATAATAAAGTTTTAGCAGATGGAAAAGAATACACATTTGAATTAGAAGCAGCATGGAAAGAAAGACTTATGAAAGGTTTAGATTCTATTGGAATAACATTAGAATATTCTAATAAAATAGAGTCATATGAAAAATTAAACAATAAATAGTAAATAAAAAAATATAGAAAAGGAGAGTTTAATGAATTATAAAATTGCACTTTTAAAAGGTGATGGAATTGGACCTGAAATAGTTGATGAAGCTGTAAAAGTACTAAACAAAGTTGGAGAAAAATTTGGACATACGTTTGAATATTCTCAAGGTTATTTAGGTGGAGAATCGTATGATTTATTTGGATCACCACTTACAGATGAAACTATTGAAACATGTAAAAAAAGTGACGCAGTATTATTAGGAGCAGTTGGAGGTCCTAAATGGGACGTTATTGATCCAGCATTAAGACCTGAAAAAGGATTATTAGGGATAAGAAAAGCATTAGGATTATACATGAACTTAAGACCAGCTATACTTTATAATGCATTAAAAGATTCAAGTCCATTAAAACCAGAAATAATTGGTGATGGATTAGATATGTTAGTAATTAGAGAATTGACAGGTGGATTATATTTTGGAGAAAAAAAATTAACGCACGATGAAGCATACGATACAATGTATTATACAAGACCTGAAATAGAAAGAATAGTTAGACAAGCGTTTAAAATAGCTATGTTAAGAGGAAAAAAATTAACAAGTATTGATAAGCATAACGTATTAGATAGTTCTAAATTATGGAGAGAAGTAGTTATTGAAGTATCTAAAGAATACCCTGAAGTAGCTCTTGATCATATGTATGTAGATAATGCTGCAATGCAATTAGTTATCAATCCTAGACAATTTGATGTAGTTGTTACAGAAAATACATTTGGAGATATATTATCAGATGAAGCATCAATGTTAACAGGGTCTATAGGAATGTTACCATCTGCAAGTTTAGGAGATACAAAAGTAGGATTATACGAGCCAATTCATGGATCAGCTCCAGATATAGCAGGTAAAGGAATAGCAAATCCAATAGCAACAATATTATCATTATCAATGATGTTAAAATATTCATTCAACTTATTAGATGAAGCTGCAGCAATTGAAAAAGCAGTTGAAAAAGTATTAGAAGAAGGATATAGAACAGGTGATATTTACACTGAAGGAACAAAAAAAGTTGGAACAAAAGAAATGGGAGATTTAATCTCAGAAAGATTATAATTAATTAGAGTAACAATAAAATAACATAAAATAAAAATACAAATGGAGGTTGTTAAAATGGCAAAAGAAATTTTAGGAAAAACAGTTTGTTATGATGCAGATTGTAATTTAGACATGTTAAAAGGAAAGAAATTAACTGTTATAGGATATGGATCACAAGGGCATGCTCATTCATT
>RRZU010106181.1_pt1 | contig 12650 bp, 16 predicted proteins | sample 2165561 | NCBI WGS metagenome assembly RRZU01 (sample SAMN10456909, study PRJNA506462) | wastewater metagenome | isolation source: wastewater sludge | place: USA: Moscow, Idaho | reverse complement strand
TATTTAAATAAGTAAATATAAATCTAAACTTTAAATTTAAATCAAATTCAATATAAAAAGTATACTTAAAATCAAACTTTAAATATTCTAAGATAATGATTAAATAAAAAGTAAAAAAGCGTTTGGAGGATACAAAGGCAGTTGAGAGTTGAGAGTTGAGAGTCAAAAACCACTTACTTAGATTAAATTTTTAGATTATATCAAATTCTATTTCTAAAAGTACACTAACAATCAAACTTTTAATATTCTCGTGGAACGGTATTTATAGAAAGTAAAAAAAGCGTTTGGAGGGTGTAATGATGGGGAGCTCGAGGGAGAGCATGAGGGAGAATCGCAAGCTCCATTCGCTCTCCCTCGAAGAATATCAAATTATAATAAAGCGCCATATTCGCTTATTACCCTAGAATTAATAATTAAAAGTAGTTAAAACTAACACCAATATTTAAATCAAATTCAATAAAAATAAGTACATAGATAATCAAACTTTCTATGAAATAAATACTATATCTTTATTAAAACCGAAAAGTTTTTTTATTAAATTCTCTTTTCTCCATGCTACGCATATAAAATCATAAAAATCTTTTATTCTATCTCCAAATCTCCCTTTATAATTGTATATAAAACCTTTTAAAATAAAGTACTAAAACTTTTTTCTAATTGAAAAACTAAAAAAAAGACTAATTGAAAAAATCAATTAATCTTTTAATCTTCTAGAAATTCTCTGCGTGATATGAACTTCTCACTAATGGACCTGAAGCCACTTTCTTAAAGCCCATTTCATAAGCAATTTCTTCATATTTTTTAAATTGTTCTGGAGTTACATATTCTACAACATCAATATGCGCAGTAGAAGGCTGTAAATATTGTCCTAATGTCAACATATTACAATCAACTTCTCTAAGCCTTTTCAAGGTATCTATAACTTGTTCTTCCGTCTCTCCTAATCCAAGCATCATACCAGATTTAGTATTCATATTTGGTTTTCTCTTTCTAACATATCCTAGTAACCCAATAGATCTTTCAAATATAGCCTGTGGCCTTACCTTATCATATAATCCTGGTACAGTTTCTATATTGTGATTTAACACATCTGGCTCACTGTCAATAATTATATCTATTAAATCTTCTCTTCCTTGCATATCAGGAATTAATAATTCTATACTTACATCTGGAGTTTCTTTTCTTATTTCTTCAACTATTCTTCTAAAATGATTTGCCCCTTGGTCCTCTAAATCATCTCTAGTAACTGAAGTAATAACTGTATGCTTAAGCCCTAGTCTTTTAACAGCATTGGCAACTTTCATAGGTTCTTTTTCATCCACTTTATCTGGAAGAGCATTGGTTACATTACAAAATCTACAATTTCTTGTACAATTATTTCCAAGTACCATAAAAGTAGCAGTACCTCTTTTAAAACATTCCATTCTATTTGGACAATTTGCTTCACTACATACAGTACTTAAATTTAAATCTTCAAGTAAACCTTTAACTTGGTTTGAAGCAACCCCACCTTGCATCTTAAATCTTATAAATACTGGCTTTCTTAAACGCATATTATACCGCCTATAATTTAATATCCATTATTCCTTTTATAAAATCATCATTTGAAAGGTTTCTAATATAACTATTTAATTCTATGGTATTTAGATAATCTCCAATAGAATCCATTTCAAAATTAATTCCATTTAAATCTTCTTCTACTTTTATAATATCTTCTTCTCCAAAAAAATCTCCATGTATTGAAATCTCTTCTATCTTTCCATTTTTTATATTTAAATTATACTCTACAACCCCACAATTTGGATATTTTATTGCATTTTTAAATGAATAACTAGGACTCTTTCCATAATTCCATTCCCAAGTTCTAAATCTATTATCTGCAATAATTTCTATCTCCTTTAAATCATCTTCTGTTAATTCATAGACCTTATCTATATTATATATTTCCATTACATAACCCTTTAGATAATCTCTAAATTTATCTAAATCCATTGATTTATCAGACATATGTTCATATATTGTAGTCACTCTTGAACCCACAGATTTTACTGATTTATCTACAAATTTTATTTCTCTACTCTTCAAAGCATATTTTAAATTTTCCATATTTCCATCATATAATAATGTTCCATGGTGAAGAATTTTATCCTTTGTAGAATATTGAGCATTTCCACAGATTTTTTTACCTTCTATTAAAATATCATTTCTTCCTGTAAATTCTGCGTTGACTCCTAAACTTCTTAGTGCTTCAATAACTGGTTTAGCAAATTTTTCAAAACCATCATTTAATGTATTAGAATCTTTATATGTAATAAAGCTAAAGTTCATAATTCCATAATCATTATAAACCGTTCCTCCACCAGATAATCTCCTTACAACTTCTATATTATTATCCTTTACATAATCAAGTTCAATTTCAGACATAGTATTTTGATTTCTACCAATTAAAATAGCTGGTTTATTTATCCAAAGCATAAATATTTCTTCATCAAAATTATTTATAATATATTCTTCAACTGCATGATTAAAAAATGGATCGTCATTATTATTCATAATATATAACAATATTTTCCCTCCTTCACATACAAATAAAATTATATATATCAATAGTAATTAAATCAACTATGTTTTTTATTTGACAAAAAAATACTTTAAGAATTAATTTCTTAAAGTAGCTTTTATCTTATTTGGATCCGATATTAATTTTATTCCATCAATTATTGAATTGACAACTATATCAGAATTAAGTAATAATTCTCCACTAATACCTTCACCTTCTATAATACCAATTGAAAGTATTGACTCTTTAAACATTGGTATATCATTGAAACCATTGCCCATTACGATTGTTTTATCTCCACCAATTTCTCTTATTATCTTCCTTTTTTCCTCACCAGCATTTTCTTTTGGAAATGTTAATATTCTTCCATTTATATTCTTACATTCTTCCTCAACTGTTCCATAAGTATCAGCAGTGAGAATATATATATTTAAAAAATGTAAATCATTTAATAGTTTTTCAACATTATCAATTAATTTTCCATTATATGCAATTGTCCCATTATAATCTAATACTAAATTTTCTATAACAATATCTTCTCTGCCTGGTATCTCATATTTAATCATATTCTACTCCTTATAAATTAATAAATATTCTACACTCAACTTGAGCTATACTACTATCATTTTGGGACTATCTCTGCATGATCTGAAATTTTAATTCCCATTAATAAATCATCTTTAAGAGAAATATCCAATCTAGCCTTTTCTAATATCTCTAAAGCTGAATATTTCTCATTTTTTATCTTTTTTCCATATCTTATTCCAAATAAATATATATTTAATAATTTATTATCTTCTGGGGCATTTTCGTACATAGTATTTAATATCTCAGCTAATATATCAATATTCATACTATCCCTCCTCATAATCAATATACCCAAAGTAAATAATTTGCAGCAATCATTATATAATATATACCTATTAAAATATATAATATATTTGCAAAAACACCTGCAATTTTTCCAGTTAATTTTTCCTCTTTATCTCTATCAAATATCCTAGTGAAATCATTTACTAAATCAAAAAATGAAACTCCTAAAATCCATGAACCACCTATTAATACCAATATACTAACTAAATTATAATATCTTGGATTTATAAAATCACTTATATTTTTCCCATTTAGTATTAAAGGAATTAAGGCTATCAACAATTTATAAAATCTTTTTTCTCTTTTTTCTTCCATATTTCACCTCTTAGAAAAAATATTATTCTTCTGTTACAAACTCCATATTATTATATAATTTTGTAGATATAAATATTCCCAAAGTAGAGATTAATCCTAGATATATTAACAATATACCATATATCATCCATATATTTAAGGAGAATAAACTTACAGTAAATGCTAATAGTAAACCTAATCCTAATATTATAATATCTAAAGTTATCATTATAATACTTGTTACCATGGCACCTATTCTAGCTCCAAGTATTTCACTTATCATTAAATCAAAATACAATAATACTGAGCCAACACCCATATATATAATCCCACATAATATTCCATAGTATATTGGAAATCCTAACATTAGTGATACAGGTGTAAATAATGCAATACCTTCTACAAGATTTTTAATATGTCCAACTGCAGTTGAATATATTATTTTATTTAACACAGTATCTGGTATTAAATAAGTATAATGTATCTCAAATTCTTTCTTCCATGTTTTCTTTGAGCTAAAAAATACCAAAGTATAACTAGATAAAATATAAGATGCGGCAAATACAATATAAGGACTAGTCGAAGGATCTATAATTTTAAATATAGTACCAAATATCATAGAAGATAAGAAATATATTATCATCCTTCCATATTTACTAAGAAAGCTGACTTTCTTTAATTCATCTAATTGCTTATAAAAAATTGCCTTTGCAAATCTACCTTTTGTCGAAAATTCAATATCTTTATATTCATTTTTTTTACCTACAATTTTTATCCCACCATCTTTCTTTGACTCTTTTATTGCTTTAGTATAGTCTTCAGAAAAAGATAATGCTTCTTCATAATATTCTCCAACTATTTTCATTCTCTTTACAACTATTAATAATCCCACTGTTGAAGCAATATATAAAATGGTAGATATTGTACTGAAAATATCCCCTCCAAATAATATTAATCTTAAAAATCCTATTTCCCATCCTAAAATTGGTACCATTATCATTAAATTTCCTGTTAATATATTTTTAAAGTTTTCCATGGTAAAACCTTCCATTGCTAATATTAATAAAATAAATATAGCTAATATTATCAAAACTGTATAAACCAAATATTGTATCTTTTCTTTGGTTTTAATAGATATTTTCTCACTTCCATACATTATAATTCCCATAGATATATCTATTGTATTAGTTAGAATTATCCCGCCTAGACAAATCAATAATGATTTTATTATAGATATTTTAAAAATATATAAGGCTGCAATAAACAACACTATATATTTAAAAACATTCTGCACTATATTCTTAGTCATTCCATGAACTATAATATCTTTAGGTGAAATAGGAGATGTAAATAATAGATTTATATCCGATTCATTAAATACAATTCCTTTTCTTTTAAAATAACTTAATTTGATTGGCAAACTAAAAAATATTATTATAACTGCAAATATTGTAATATAACCACTTGGGTTATCTAAACCCATATCTACAATTGTTCTTTTGAAAATAAAAGGATAATATAGCCATATCATGGATAATAATATTGCTCCTATACTTTTAAAAGGCTTTCTTATAATATTTTTAAGTCTATTTTTAAAAGTTATTTTATAATAGTAAATTAAACCACTATTCATTATCATCACCTGTTAATTCAAAAAATAATTCTTCTAAATCTTTATCTCCCATTCTTTCTTTATAATACTGTCCAACTTTTTTACCCTCTTTCATAAGTATCATAACATCCCATAAATCTTCAACCATCTCTAACATATGAGTACTTATTAAAATAGTACAATTTTTATCTTTAAATTCTCTTATAATAATTTTTAATTCCTTTATTGCCTTTGGATCCAATCCTACCATTGGTTCGTCTAACATTATTATTTCTGGTTCAATAATTAATGCACAGCAGATACTAACTTTCTGCATCATACCCTTTGACAATTCATCACCTAATTTATCCTGTTTATCTAATAAATCAAATCTATTTAAAAGACTATCTATTTTTTCATCATCTATTTCCATTCCATAAGCTTTCATAATAAATATAATATGCTCTCTCACTGTTAATAATGGAAACATCGCTGGCATTTCAGGTATATATCCAAATATTTTTTTACTTTCCAATTCTCTATTATCTACTCTATTTATTCTTATCTCTCCATCATATTTTAAAAGTCCTGCTATAGATTTTATAGTTGTAGATTTCCCCGAACCATTTGGTCCTATTAGTACTCCAATCATCCCATTTTCTACATTAAAACTTACATTATCAACTGCCAATGTTTTATCATATTTTTTAGTTAACCCAATTACATCTAACATATCTCACCTCTTTTATTTTTATAAAATAAGAGGATAATTATTATAAACTATCCTCTTGAAAATCATCTTCATTATAACAATAAATCAGCCTTTCAACTAATAAATTATCAATAAAATATATTAAATTTTTATTACATTATGCAGAATATATTAATTATGATTTAATATTTATTTATCTAAATCAATATTAAAATTAGATCTACTCCATAACCACATTGGAGTATGGATATCAATTGGAACTAAATCTGTGTCCTTTAAAATTTCTTTACATCTTTCTGCAACTAACAATTGAACATCCTTACTATTTCTTTCTTCATTATTTATAATCCCTATCTTTTCACTTGATTGTATTACATTGGTATCTGGAGCAACTGTTATATTTTCACTATCCTTATATTCTATATCAGTATATTGTTCCAATACATATAGCCAATAGTTGAAAATTTTATTTCCTCCTATATAAGGAAATTCTTTTTTATGTTTTTCTATATATTTTTTAATCTCAAGGACAGAATAATTATTTACCTCAAATAATATTCTTATATCACCATTAAAATGTTTTTCAATTGTATTTGATAGTGTTTTCCAAATATTAGTTTGTTTATTAGGTTGTAATGCAAGTTTATATTTTACTAAATAATCTCTCAGTATATCTTCATCTAAATTTGCAACTATAGCGCTATTAAACATATCTCTACCAATTTCATCATTATACATTTTATTTGCACTTTCCCATAATTTATAAGAATTTCTTTGATAGTTAAGAGCCATTGGCAAAGTAAAATACATATAGTTTTCCTTAGATGATTTTTCTAAATCTGGTTTTTCATCTTCTGGCATTTTACTTCCACCAAGTAAACCTAGACTATGTGCTTCTATTAATTTATATAATCTATCTAATATAATATTTGAGTCCATATTAGCTCCTTTTTAAATTTTAAATACAAAATACACTATATCGTCTATTTTTCTTTCATTGTACAATTATTCCTTGGATATTATCCCACCCATATTTTTATAAAACTCTATACTATCTCTATTCCAATAGTTACAAGTACAATAAAATTTAGTATAATCATTTATATCACAAAAATCACTATAATCTTTATTGTTTATTGAAAATATAAGAAAACCTATTGCTTTTTCAGCTCTATAAATTAAATATGAAAATATATCACTGTTTTTAATATTTTCCATATCCATTTTATTATATTTTCAAAATTATAATCATCTATCATACTATCTTCCATAATATTTCTATATGTAGTATTCCATATTTCTTTTCTAAGATTAGTTAGTGTAATACTATCTTCTATTTTCATCTTTCTAAAATCAATCATAATATTCTCACTTTCTACAAGAAATTTTATAAATAGGTATTTCCATCTTTTTAGTTTTTTTAGACTACCTTATAAAAAGAATACCATAAATAATATAAAAAAGCTTTTTAATAATAAAATAAGGTTTGATTGTTACCTAGCGTAGTATGATAAAGTGTATTAAAGGGAGTTTTGGTATGAATAATAAAATGACTATTGGTATAATAGCTAAAAAAGCTAATACTACTATTAGAACTATACAATACTATAATGAAATTGGATTGCTTTATCCGTCAGAATATACTGAGGGTGGAAATCGATTATATAATGAAGATGATTTAAATAAATTGTTAAGAATTCTTTTTCTCAAAGAAATTGGATTAAGCTTAAATGAAATAAAACTAAATTATAATAAATACAATAATCCTGTTCTTTTTAAAAAAATTATTGAAAACCATCAAAAGCAACTTAATAAAAAATCTATAGAAATAGTATCTACTATTAATTTATTAGATGAATTTAAAGATAATCTAGAGTCTAATATAAGCATAGAACCTAGTTTCTTTACTGAACTTATTTCTTCATTTAAAATTGTTAATGATTACAATTGGGTATTTGAAAATATTGATATTAATTTTAGTTCTGAAATAACAGATATGTTTAATAACTCACCTAAAGATATTGAATTGTTCTTTGATAAATGGAAACAACTTAATAATAAAATACTGGAACTTAAAAATAAAAGTTTATTGCCAGAATCAGAAGAAACACAAATTGTTATTGAAAAATATTGAAATTTAGTAATGAGTATAACTAAAGGAGATCCTACTATCTTATCTAATTTAATTGAATTTGAAAAAACTCATGATAGTTGGGATTCTGGTATAAAAGAAACTCAAGAATTAATAAGTGATTATATATCCCAATCATTGTCTATTTATTTTGAAAATAATAATATTGAATTTAATATTATTAATCAGGGGGATTAATAATGGAAAGAAAAAAATTAATATTTATTGTTACTATTACTCATATATTTACATATATACTTTGTGGACTAATATTTTTAAATATCTTTAACTATACTCCATCATTTGAACAAAGTGCTCTATTTAGAAATATGGATGAATTAATTGTTGGCTTAGCACCATTATTTCAAATTTTAAGAGGTTTATTATATTCTTTAATTTTTATATTATTGGAAAAATCTATGTTTATATCTAAAAATAGCTGGTTTAAAATTTGGTTAGTTCTAATTATTTTAGGGATTTTTAATGTACCAATTACAGCTGATGGCTCTATAGAGGGATTTATATATCTTAATCCTACTAATGAACCTCTTAATATTAAAATCGGAGGATTGATTGAAGTACTCACACAAACTCTGTTGTTTAGTGTTATAATTAATTTTTCATATTGGAAAATACTTAAAAAATCTAAATAAAAATTTGATTTTAAATATAATTAATTATAATGAATTAGTTTTAACTACTTTTAAATTTTGAGTTTAGGATAGAGAGCGAATATGGAGTTTTATTATAACTTGATATTTTACGAGAAGGAGCTATGGAGGCTTGCGATTCTCCCTCATGCTCCCTCTCGAGCTCTCCCTCATTACACCACCCAAACGCTTTTTTTACTTTTTATTTAGCCGTTTGCTCAGAATATAGAAAGTTTGATTATTAGTGTACTTTTAGAAATTGAATTTACTATTTAAATTTAAAGTTTAGATTTATATGTAATTAATTATAATGAATTAGTTTTAACTACTTTTAATTATTAATTCTAGGGTAATAAGCGAATATGGCGCTTTATTATAATTTGATATCCTTCGAGGGAGAGCGAATGGAGCTTGCGCTTCTCCCTCATGCTCTCCCTCGAGCACCCTCTCATTACACCCTCCAAACGCTTTTTTTTTTTTTTCTATTATCGTTTAACGAGAAATTTATAAGTTTAATTTGGATATACCTACTTAGATTGAATTCTATACTTTATTGTAATATTACCTTAGATAAGTGGTTTTTAACTGTACACTGTCAACTATATACTGCTTTTGTAGCTCTCAACTCTTAACTGATTTGATTACCCCATCTAAATTTACCTTGTATATGCTCTATTTCAATTTTAAATACTTTTGTATAGTTTCCTTCTTTTTAAATGGATATATCACCTTTTTCTTTAAAGTCTACAGCATATTTAGAAACTAAATCTCTAAGGGCTTGGATTTTTTCTTCTCCATCAACTTCTACAACACTTCCAAAGGCAATTATAGATTTATAATGATGATCTAGATTTTCTGGAACTATTTCCGTATCATATACTATATTAAAAGAAACTTTGTTAGAGTAATTAAAATTATCTATTTTATGACCATTTTTACCACAGTGGAAATAAATATTTTCATTGTATACATAACTCATTGGTATTCCATATGGATAACCATCTTCACCAATTGTTGATATAATACCATACTCTCCATTTTCAAGTATATATTTTATATCTTCTTCACTAACTTGCATATCTTTTCTCTTCATTGTTCTAAACATATAATCCCTCCAAGTTAATATTTATCTTATTATATCATTTAGAAGTTTTAGAGCAATGAATTAAAACTATATTAAATCCAACTTTCAATCTTCGCTGCCATTTTTTCAAGATCCATACTGTTAGTTTTTTCAACAAATTCTATATCACTTTTATTAAAACTCTTTAATCCATTTAATACCCCTGTTATGCATCCACATATCATTGCTATTTTACTTGTTTCATCACCAATATTAACAGCATCATATATGCTCTTCATGGTCTCTCCATTATTTGCAATAATAATTCCTAGAGCTACTGGAAGTGTTTCAGAAACTGCTGGTCCAGATCCTATTATATCTGCTAATTTTTTGTATACTATTTCTTTTGGATAAGATATTGCTATGTTTTTTGCTAATATTATTCTTTTTATTACTGACGGTCCTGGGTATTCCAATGCATTTTTAGGCATTATTTTTTCAGCATAAATTCCTCCCTCTATTGCTTTATTCAGAATACTTTCTACTGTTGCATCTTCCTCAAAAGCGTGTGATACTGCTGCTGCTGCACATGCTGCTCCAATGATACTATAATAATCGTCATGAGATGACATAGTAATTTTTATAGCTGATTTTACAGTTTTTTCTAAATTCATAGGATATAATAATCCTGCTACTAATGCTTTGGTAATGGCGCCATTTGATGACAATGCATAAAAATGACTCTTAAATAATTTATTACCTAATCTCCCTGAATAGTCCCAGTAATTTAATGCTTCTTTATCATTTTTATATCGTCCAATAACATTTTTCGTAGTAAGTCCTCCATAACGTTTTAGCATATCTTCATTTTCGCTCCATCTTAATAAGCTTTTAAGTGCTAATATTTCTGTTATTTCTCCTTCTTCTAATATATCTTCAATCAAATAATAAAAAATACTAAATGCTCCTGTAAATTCTCCAGCATCTTCACCAAATGAAATAGTTCCTTCTGCAGGTTTATGAAAGCTTTTAACATAGCCATTATATTTATTTTCTATAGTTCTATATGACATACTCCCAGTTGCAGAACCCATGGAATCTCCAATTAGTCCACCATATAATCCTGATAAAATTTTATTTTTCATAATTATTCTCCTTACTATGAATATCCACTATTTCTTTTGATAATTTTTTTAAATCAAATTTATTGGCATCTTCAACAATTGTTAAATAATCCTTTGGAAATGACCTTGCTCCATTATAAGTTCCAACTATTGCTCCTGCTATTGTTGCTAATGTGTCTGTGTCATATCCTGCATTAACACAATCAAATATAGTTTCCATTGTATCACCATTATTTGAAGCAATATAACCAAATGCTGCTGGAACAGTTTCAGATATATGTAAACCTGTTCCTATTACATCTCGAATCTCTATAAACTTTTCTTCTTTTGTCATATTTGAAAAACCTATTTCAATTGCTATTTTCATTTTTTCTACAACTGTTGGTCCAGGTACATCTTGAGATTTATCAAGTCCATATAATTCTCCTTGTCTAGCTCCATAAAATCCAGCTTGTATTATTGAATATAAACTAGAATTTTCTTCTAATGCTTTATTTACTGCACATGCTACTGCACATGCTCCAGAAATAGCTAAATAATTATTATGAGTTAATTTTGTCAATTTAATTGCAGCATCAATAGTTTTATCTAAGTTATTGAGATATAACAATCCAATAGGAGCAATTCTCATTGCAGCACCATTCGTTGCTTGCCTGGATGTTAAGTTCATCCCTGTATATTGAGGCTCTTCTCCTTCTTTAAATAATTGAATCGCTGCTCTTGTTGTTGGACCTGCAAATCTATCAAAAAAAATTTCGTTTTCTGACCATTCTATTAAAGCTTCTTTTAATGAATCTGTTAAAATATCTCCGCCATCTTCTATAATTCTTTTTATTACAAAATAAGCTGAACTAAAATCATCTGTTGCTTGTCCCGGTTTGTTTCCATAACTAAAAGTATCTTTTGGTGGTGCGTAAAATTTTTCTACTCTTCCTCCAAATAACTCTATTATTTGCTTAGTAGTTCTTGCTTCTGTAGCTGCTCCCATACCATCACCTGTTCCTGCACCTAGTAAGCAACCCAGAACTTTATCTTCAATTAATAATTTTTTCAATTATTTCCATCCTTCCATTTCATTTAAGTTTTCTATCGTAACCAATTGAATTGGTGTCCATATAACATCGGTATCAATCTCATGTCCTTGTATAACTTTTAGTGACATTATAAGTCCTCCTTTTCCAAATAAATATGGAGACATAGCTACTGACCCTGAAAGTTCTCCTTTCTCTATACTCTCTTTTGCTTCCTCTATAAAATCTACTCCTACAACTACAACATCTTCTAATTTACCTTTAGATTTCAATGCCTCAACTGCTCCTAAAGCCATTACATCATTACCACAGCTTATTCCTTTTAAATCTGGGTTCCCTTCTATTAATGCCAATGTTATATCATAAGCTTTTTGTCTATCAAATTCTCCTGTCTGTACTTCTAATATATCCAATCCTTCTTTTTCAAATATTTCTAATGCACCATTTTTTCTTGCTTCAGACTGAGTTGCTCCTGGTATCCCTTCTATAACTGCAACTTTTCCTTTTCCACCAATTTCTTTAACAATATATTCTGCTCCAATTTCTCCTTGTTTTTTAAAATCAGATGTAATATGTGCTTCTACAATTCCATTTGCTTTATTTAATGCCTCTTCATTAATA
>RRZU010001765.1_pt1 | contig 12650 bp, 9 predicted proteins | sample 2165561 | NCBI WGS metagenome assembly RRZU01 (sample SAMN10456909, study PRJNA506462) | wastewater metagenome | isolation source: wastewater sludge | place: USA: Moscow, Idaho | reverse complement strand
TCGACGCGGCCGAGGAGCCGCGGGAGGAGGCTCCCCAACCACCGATAGACCACAGTTCGAGGCGGCTGCGCGGCTGAGGTACTGCAGTCCTGTTCAAGCCTAAGGTTGCCGCAGTCTCCTAAGGTTGCCGCCGATCTTGCGAATTACGGGCAACCTTACGCGACCGCGGCAACCTTACGTGACTGCGGCAACCTTAGGCCGGGGGTGGGGGCTGCGGTCCTGCCGGTGGGCGTTGACCGGTGGGCGTTGGTCGGTGGGCGGGGGTGGGGGGCGAGACCCGCGCCCGCGGGCCGGCGCGGCGGCGGCGCGTGCCACAGCGCGGGGCACGCGGGCAGCAAAACGCCCCAGGGCGTTCACAAGAACGATCCCCGGGGCGCTTGGTGCTTATTTACTGCCTACTTCAGGAAGCCCACGTTCTCACCCTGAACCGAAGACATACCGAAGGCGCCGTAGTTGGCCAAGTTGGCCGGAACTGCGGTCATCTCCATGCGACGGTACAGCGGCAGAACCATGGTGTTCTCCCAGATGATGGCATCAACTTCGTTGGCCATCTTGAGGCGCTCTGCGTGATCGGGCTCAACCGCGATCTTCGCCGACAACTCATCAATCCGCTCATCGCAAACGCGAGCGTAGTTCTGACCCTCAGGTGCGAACTGCTTGCACGAGTAGATCTGGTTGATGTTCGCCATTGGGTACGGGGTACCCTGCCATGCGAATGTGGTGGTACCGAAGGAACCAGCAAGAACCTCATCGAAGAAGGTTGCCGACTCAACGTTGCGGATGTTCACCTGAACGCCGATTTCCTTCAGCTGTGCCTGCATCAGCTCACCCTCATTCTTCGAGGTGGGGATGTCGGGCATCATCATGTATTCGAATGCGAGGGTTTCGCCATCCTTGGTGCGGTATTCCGCGCCATCTTCCAGGACCCAACCCTGCTCATCCAGTTCCTTCGCTGCGCGCTCAGGATCGTAGGAGTAGTCCACTCCATTGTCCTCATAGCCTTCCTGACCCGGCATGAAGAAGTGGTTGCCGAGGACGAGGTCAACGGGAACCAGATCCGGGATACCGGCGAGGTCGGACTCAGTGATGGCAACACGGTCAATACCGCGAACCAGGGTTGCACGCAGATCCTTGTCCTGGAGTACGCCTGACTCACCATTGAAGGTGACGTGGCGCCACTGCAGACCACCGGCGCGACGGATTTCACCATCGGCGCGGGTTGCGGCCTCAAGGTATTCCTGAGCGGAAATGATGCCGGTCAGAACGTCGATCTCACTGCCAGCAAAGGCGGTGCCGTTTGCCGAAGGATCCATGACGCGGAATGACAGCGAGTCAAGCATTGGCTCTTCGCCCCACCATGCGGGGTTCGGCTCAAGGCTGATGACCTGCTGTGCAACGTCAACGCCTGCGACCTGGTAAGGACCAGCCAGCCAGTCGTTGTTGGGCTCGTTCCAACCTTCGTTGAAGGTCTCTGGATCTGAGACAGCCGCAGCGGGGGACACAGTCGAAAGTGCTGCAGACCAGTCAGGGAAAACATCCTTGTAAGTAACAACTACTTCGAACTCATCCGCGCCCTGTTCGACAGAGGTAATGTGATCGTATCCGTCGGTGGAAGCGCACAGGAAGTCTGCATTCTCACCGTTGCAAGCGTTCCAGGTGGCCTGGTAGTCGGCAACGGAAATCGGGGTTCCATCTCCCCAAACAGCGTTCTTGTTGAGGTGGAGGGTAACGACCTGGGGCGTATCTGCGCCGTCGCCATCCTTCACGTCAAAGCTCTCGACATAGTTGGGGTTGACATCAAAGGTGCCATCGCCCTGGTAGATCCAGTTGGCGGGTGCGATGAAGGTTGCCATCGTCGAGGCCAAGTCAACCTGGTTGCCGTTCACGTTCATGGTGTTCCATGACGTGGGCATCGAGCTAATTGCAAAGCGGAGCTGGCCGCCCTTTTCGAGATCAGCGCGGTCGTGAGCGTTGATTGCCGATGCAGGTACTGCGTCGGTGGCGCCTTCTGCGGCACCTTCGTTGTTGCCGGACTGGTCACCGCTGGTGCCGCTGGAACAACCAGCGAGGCCCAGGGCCAGAACGGCGGCAGTTGCTGCGAAAACACGCATTGAGCGTCGCATCAATTAACCTCCAAATTTGATTATCAATAGACCGTTTCACAATAGGACGCAAATGTGCCCCGCCGGGACCCAGCGGGGCACATTCAATCGTTTTGAGCCTAAACCGTGACCAAAACTGGCAATTTTGAGAGCGTCGCCACACCGATCAGGATGCGGCCGCCTCCTCTGCGTCCTCGTCCAGTTCCGCAACCGCGTCCGGTACGAAGGGGTTGAGTGGCTCGGGGTAGTGGCATGCAGTCTGCATGTCAAAGGACCCCGCACGTGGCTTCAACTCTGGGCGTTCATCAATGCACAGTCGCTGCTTCTCTTCCGGCAGAAGTTTGAAGAGTGGGCAACGCGTGCGGAAGCGACATCCCGAAGGGGGGTCGGCAGGTGACGGAAGGTCCCCACTGAGCAGGATGCGCTCGCGGGACCGTTCCAACCGCGGATCCGGAACGGGAATCGCAGAGAGAAGAGCCTGGGTGTAAGGATGCTGCGGGGCGCGGAATACCTCTTCAACATCACCCTTCTCAACAATGACGCCCAAGTACATGACCGCAACACGGTCCGCGATATGGCGAACAACTGAGAGGTCATGTGCCACAAACAGGTACGACAAACCCAGTTTGGCCTTCAACTCATCAAGCAGGTTGATGACACCCGCCTGAATCGAAACGTCCAGTGCAGAGACAGGTTCATCCAAGACCAGCAGCTTCGGTTCGAGGGCGAGGGCGCGCGCAATGCCAATACGTTGGCGCTGCCCCCCGGAGAAGTGACGCGGATAGCGGTTAAGGTGCGCCCGCTCCAAGCCGACCAACTCGATGAGCTCGGCCGTCCTCTCCTGAATCTGCTTCTTGGAGTACCCGTTGTATTTCAGCGGTTCCGCCAGGATCTCTGAGATCGGCATGCGCGGATCCAGAGATGCCATTGGGTCCTGGAAGACAACCTGCAGGTCGCGGCGAACCTCCTTGCGTCCGCTGCGCCCCAGCTCCCCAGTTTCCTTCCCGAGGACGACGATGGTGCCCTCTTCTGGAGCTTGGAGATCAAGGATCTCCAGCAGCGTTGTGGTCTTCCCACAGCCTGACTCCCCGACCAACCCCATGGTCTCGCCAGCCTTAATACGGAAGGAAATCCCATCGACAGCGTGAACAGTGCCAACCTGCCTCTTGAAGACAGCGCCCTTCATGAGCGGGAACGTCTTGACGACATCCTTCAGTTCAAGAATGTTCTCGCGATCCGCGCGCCCTCGGCGACCAACCATGCGGTCAATGTGACGCGGAATCGGGTAAATATCCTTGTAATGCCACCCCTTCTCAGCAATCTCCGCCTGGCGAATGCAGGCTGCGCGATGAGGAAGGTCGGCGTCAGGTCCACGGTCTTCGCCTGTCTCCGTGACTCTCTCATCCTCGATGGCGAGGGCGGCCGCAGGCAGAACTTCCAGGTCCGGTTCACCGTCAAGGCAAGCCGCGACGGCCATTGGGCAGCGTGGCGCGAACGGGCAAGCCGTCGGCACCTGCAGCATCGAGGGCGGGTTCCCGTCCAGGGTAGCGAGGGCGGAATCCGACTTCGCATCCGGCCTCGGCAACGCGCCGAGCAGACCGATTGTGTACGGCATATGAGGACGGTAGAAAACATCGTCGACAGGACCGGACTCAACAACACGACCCGCGTACATCACGGACACTTTGTCGGACATTCCCGCAACAACACCCAGGTCGTGGGTGATCATGATGACTGCCGCGCCAGTCTCCTTTTGCAGGGTGCGCAACAGGTCAAGGATCTGGGCTTGGATCGTGACATCCAAGGCCGTGGTTGGTTCGTCCGCAATGATCAGATCCGGGTCATTGGCAATCGCCATGGCAATCATGACGCGCTGACGCATGCCCCCGGAGAACTCGTGGGGGAAAGACTTGAAACGAACCTCAGGATTGGGGATCCCCACCAGTCCCAACAGCTCCACAGCGCGTGCTTCCGCCTGCTTGTCCGTCATCTTCTGGTGGATCTGCAGTGCCTCAACCAACTGGCTACCGATGGTGTAAACAGGTGTCAGGGCGGAGAGCGGATCTTGGAAAACCATCGACAAGACCTTGCCGCGGACGTTGGACATGTAGGCGTCTGAGCGGCCGAGGATCTCAGTCCCGTACATCTTGACTGAGCCCTCAATCTTGGCGCCCTCGTCCAGCAGACCCATCACAGCCATTGAGGTAACAGATTTGCCGGACCCGGATTCACCTACAATCCCAAGAACTTCCCCGTTGCGCAGTGTGAAGTTGACGCCACGAACAGCGTGAACCGCACCGTCCTCGGACGGGAACGTAACCTTGAGGTCTTTGACCTCAAGAACTGGAACGTCGTCCTTCTTCTCTGGTAGAGCATTGCTTTCGAAAGTTGGCTGGTTTTTGTTTCGACGACTCACAGTGTGCCTCCGGACTTTGAGGTCGGATCGATCGCATCACGCAGACCGTCACCGATGAAGTTGATGCACACCAGCATCAACGTCAGGACGGTCGCGGGTGCCAGGAAGGTCCAGGGGAACGAGGTCGCCATCGCCTGGCCCTCTGAAAGCAACACGCCAAGAGAAGTCTCTGGCGGCTGCACACCGAAACCGAAGTACGACAGGAAGGTCTCCATCATGACAGCGGCAACCACCGCGAGCGTCGCATCAATGATGAGGTAAGACGAAACGTTGGGCAGGATGTGCTTGGTGATTGTCGCCCATGACGGAACCGACATGTACTTTGCGGCCCGCACGTAGTCAAGGTTGGTGACAGACAGCGTCATTGCACGGATCACGCGGGCCGTCAGCATCCAGGAGAATGCTGCCAACAGGAAAATGAACGTGATTGTTGAGCTCTTACTGCCAGACATGCGCTGAGTGATGATTGCGATCAGAAGGAACGCGGGGATCACCAGCAGCAAGTCGATGATCCACAGAACCACCTTGTCGTACCACTTGCCGAAGAAGGCGGCCGACGCGCCTACCAGTGCTGCGACGACCGTTTGAATGGCGGCGACGGAGAGGCCGATAACCAGCGATTTGCGGAGGCCGGCAACGGTAAGAGCGAACATGTCGCGCCCCGTCTGTCCCGTGCCAAGCCAGTGTTCAGCAGACGGGCCCTTGAGGAAGTTTCCACTGTCAACCTGGCGGTATTCCCAGGGGCTGATGTAGGGGCCGATGATTGCAAAGACCACGATCAATATGAAACCGATGAGGCCGAACATCGCGGTCTTCGAACGGGAGAAACGACGCCAAATCAGCTGACCGCGGGTCAGAGGCTTCTTGTCGAGGTCCTCGTCCTCAAACGCCTGGTTCGCGACCTTTTCATCCTGGACGGCAACTTCGGTCCGAACGCCCTCCAGGCCCTCCTCGCTAGCGCTAGGCGTGGTTAGACCGTCCGGGTCAATCCCCAGTTCACCGGCCGGGTCAGGCTGGCTGCCCTTAGTGTTGAAACCGTCCTCTTCACGACGAATCGGGTCGCGGGAAAAGTATGGGTGCGACGGATCGCCACTAGATTTGTTATCTCCAATTGCCATTGCTCTCCCCCTTCCTAACTAACGCGCACGCGCGGGTCGGCCACGACAGTAAATACATCTGCAAGCATCAGTCCAAAGAATGTTGTAGCTGCGGAGAACGCCACGACGGCCACGGTGCCGTTAACGTCATGCTGGGTAATCGACATGACTGAGAAGATCCCCATGCCATGCCACGAGAAGATTTGCTCCGTGATGGTCGCCCCCGTAAACAGTCCGGCGATCACGAACGCGAAGTACGTCGCCATTGGGATCAGCGCCGTGCGGAGGGCGTGCTTACGCACGGCGGTCCCCTTGCGAAGGCCCTTGGCTCGGGCGGTGCGCACGTAGTCGGCACCCAGCGTGTCCAGCATCAGGTTGCGCTGGTAACGCGAGTAGGTGGCAATGCCACCAAGCGACATGGAGATGGTTGGAAGTAGAAGGTGCTGCAGTCTATTCACCATCTCAGCGCCCGGATAGTTGCCAATGTTTCCCGTTTCGCCAACAAACTCAAAGAACCCGGTTCCGGTCGCCTGATTGAAGCGAACCGCCAGGATTTGCAGGATTGTCGCGATGACGATGGTGGGAGTTGAGATGACGATGAGGGCGAGCAGGGAGACGACTCTGTCAGACACCTTGTACTGTCTCGTTGCGGTCCAAGCACCCAGAGCGACACCGCCGATGATGCCGACGAAAGACCCAATTGTGATGAGTCGCACCGAAACCCAGATGCGAGTCGCCAGAATACTGTTGACAAAGTCACCCTTTGGGGTACGGCCCCAATCCCAGTGGAACAGAACATTCTGTAGCCACGTTGAGTAGCGCTCCAGGAGGGGAATGTCAGGGTTGATGTTGTAGGCAGTCAACATTGCGTTGACGGAATCCACATCGAGGTTGGGGTTGGTGAAGTCAAACTGGGTGCGCGGGTTCAGTGCGGTTCCCGCCAGTAGGTAGGCAAGCGAAACCGCAATAAACAGCAACACCAGGTAGTTGAGCAACCGCCTGAATAGGTACCGGTACATAAAAAATCTTTCCGTGGTCCCCGCAACTTCATCTCTGACCCACGCCAAGGCACAGAAATGCGCCCTAACAACAGGACAGGTTGCGAAGTGCCCCAAGAATAGCGCGCTGATACACCGCACGGGCAATTGGTGGAATTTCAAGAAGAATTCCACTGCGGGCGAGGACGAATTAGGCTACAGAGCTATGTCGAAGATCCCCGAGACTCCCGATTTGTTCCAAATACCGAGACGAAACCGCCGCAGTGGCGCCCTCGTTCTGGTGTTGGTAGCGGCAGCGATTGTCACTGCAGCAAGCCTGCGTCCCGGGGCTACTTCTGTCGGGCCTGTACTCCCCGAATTGATGGACTCCCTTGGAATGAGCGGTGGGCTAGCGGGTCTTCTCACTGCCCTGCCCGGCATTTGCTTCGCCGCGATCGGCATCATTTCTATCCGACTTGCATCGTGGAGTGGACTAGTTGGGGCACTACTTGCGGGGTCGGTTCTAACCACTCTTGGGCTGGCGAGTTGCCATTGGCGTGTGGGCGGCGATCAGCCTTGTGGCGTTTGCGCTGTGGTTACACCTTCATTTGAGGGACGCGTCTCTGCGTAAGAAGGAGCACCTCCAGCCGGTCCGCGGCCAGGCTGGTCGCCAGAAGATCTGGAAGTCGAAGACAGCGGTCGCCCTCATGTTCTTTTTCGGTTTTCAGTCCATGCAGGCATACATCCAGTTTGGCTGGGCACCAGTTGCCTACAGGGCAGGAGGTTTGGATGCGACCTCTGCGGGAATAATGATTTCAATCATCGCCCTCGGCGGCATACCGGGTGGACTCCTCATGCCGTGGCTGGTTTCCCGAGGGCGTGGGCTGCAAAGCCTCATTACTGTTTTCGGTGCCCTGCTGGCTATCGGATACCTGGGGATAGCTTTTCTCCCAACGACGCTCCCCTGGCTGTGGGCGCTGTGCCTGTCAGTATCCGGGTTTTGCTTCCCCACCGCCCTCGCCCTCATCATCGACAAGACACGTCACGCTTCCATCACTGCGGCCCTGTCCGGATTCGTCCAACCGGTCGGCTACCTGCTTGCTGCCGTGGGCCCATTCCTTGTCGGGATTACGTTCGGTGCGATTGGGAACTGGGAGCCCATCCTCATCGTCCTCGCCCTCACCGCAGTCCCCATGTCAGCGGCCGGAATCGTTGCAGTTCGCGGGGGGACTGTCGACGAACAGCTCAAGGTGACGAAGTAGGTACCTAACTCGTTCTTCCGAACCAGCGCCTCGGACTCGCGGACCTGGTCTGACAAAAGGTGGCGCTTAGCTCACCGTGGGCGTAATGCGCGAAGTTGCACGCCACGTTCGGTAACGTTTGGTGTGTGCCAAGACCACGAGGGGGTGGCAGGAATGATGCAACTGATGACCGTCCGCGCTGTGCCGTGGGAAGAGGGTCTGTGGACCCACGTACCCGAGGACGTCCGGAGCAGCCCACTGGGCCTTACCATCACGGCAACAGAGATGTCGGATGCATGGAATAGCACCGATCCCGCGAAGACGGTTCACACCGAGAACGCCCTCGTCACCGACCTTCATCAGGGCCAAGCGGTCGAGGTCGCATTCATTGCGGACATGACCGAACAGTTTGACCAGGCCGGCATCTTCATCGTTTCAGACGACGCAACGTGGGCAAAGGCGGGCATGGAGCTCTCCGACGGGCTCCTGCAGCTCACTGCGACTCTGACCCGGGGACTTTCCGACCGTTCGATGTGTCAGGTGGCCGACTGGAACGGGCGCCCGGTGCGAGTTCGAGCCGCGTGGAAACACGAGATGATGTGGATTTACGCCAGCGTTGATGGTGAGCCGCTGCAGCTAGTGCGCATGTTCCCGTTCGAGGGCGCCCTGAAGGTGAAAGCCGGTCCCTACGTTGCGTCACCACGCCGCAAACGGCTTTCGATCACGTTCACAGAATGGCTTATCACTGATGCTGACGATGCCGGAATCGACGACTGAATCAAGCTGGTGGAAGACGGGCGTCGTCTACCAGGTCTACCCGCGCTCTTTCGCGGATTCTTCGGGGTCAGGAATGGGGGACTTGGCGGGTATCACCTCGCGGCTCGCATACCTGAAAGACCTTGGCGTTGACGCACTATGGCTTAGCCCCTTTTACCCATCGCCCCAGGTGGATGCTGGTTACGACATTGCGGACTACCGCGACGTTGACCCAGTTTTTGGAAGCCTGGAGGACTTTGAGGCGCTGCTTCACACCGCTCATGAGCAGGGTTTAGCGGTCATTATCGACTTGGTCCCGAACCACAGTTCTTACCAACATCCCCTCTTCCAGGCCGCTCTGCGCGGTCTGCCCGAGGGTCCGGAGCGGGCCATGTACCACTTCGTCGAGGGCGACGGTGCGAGTGGGGAGCTACCCCCAAACAACTGGAAGTCGGTGTTCGGGGGACCAAGTTGGACACGCGTTGTCGAGGCCGATGGCCAGCCGGGTCAGTGGTACTACCACCTCTTTGACCCCACTCAGCCTGATTTCAACTGGGGGAATCCCCGGGTCTTGGAGTTCTTTGAGGGCGTGCTGCGCTTCTGGCTTGACCTGGGTGTAGATGGCTTTCGTATCGACGTTTCCGATGCCCTGATCAAGGACACGGCGTGGCCAGACACCGAGGGCGGATGGCCGGTCATCCCCAAGGATGCTGCGAGCCCAGTTCACGACATTTACCGTCATTTTCGCGCCGTGATGGATGAGTATCCAGAGACCATGGCAGTCATTGAGACAGGCGCTGATGACGACATCGTCGCCCTGTTCTTGAGGCCGGATGAGATGCACCAAGCGTTCAACTTCCGCTTCCTGAAGACGGGGTGGGACGGGGGAGAGATTGCGCGGGCTATCTTTGAGTCAGCTCGAGCCTTCGCCGACGTCGGCGCCGCGACCACCTGGGTGACGGACAACCACGATACGGTCCGGTCCGTCACGCGGTACGCAAGTGGTGGGTCGCTGAGCGGGGCGTATGTTCCGCAGGCTGCCGCGGCAGGCGCTGGCATCGCGGACGCTGCCTCTGACATCGGGGTTCGTCGGGCGCGGGCCATGGCGGTTCTACTCCTATCCCTTCCCGGCAGCGCATACATCTATGCGGGTCAGGAGTTGGGCCTTCCCGAGGTGACGGATTTGCCTGATGAGGTTCTGACAGATCCATCATTCTTCCGTACAAATGGGGCCGTTCGAGGGCGAGATGGCTGCCGCGTTCCTCTCCCCTGGTCAGGATCTGAACCGCCGTTCGGGTTTTCTCCCACAGGACCCGGGGCGCCCCCACCGCAGACCTGGCTGCCCCAGCCGGATCAGTGGGCGTCACTGACGGTCGCTCAGCAGGCCGATGATCCGTCCTCCATGCTGAGTCTTTACCGCAACCTGCTGCGGATACGTAGGGAAGAGGCTGCCCTGGGGTCTGGGGCTTTGGAATGGGTTTCGCCAGTTGCTGAAGTTGAAAGGACCGGGTTCCTGCATCTGCGCCTCTGGGCACCGCAAGCCGCGGAGCCCGGCGGGCAAACTGCTACCGAGACCCCAACTCAAACCACCTCAGCTGCCGCCACCCCAGCCCCCTCAGACCCACACACCCTAACTCAAACCACCGTTGACCTGGTTGTTAACTTCACTTCGACGCCGGTTTCCCTCCCGCACGGGCTGTCTCGAGACCGGATGCTGCTCAGCAGCGCAACCCAACCCGGTAGCACCCGGTCTACCAACGCAACCCAGGCCACCAGAGCCGCAGACAGCGACGTTCAACTTGGCGGTGCAACGCTGCCGGGCCACCTGCTGCCGGCGGAGTCGGCTGCGCTGTTCCGTTCGCCCGCTGCCGGCGACTGAGGCTACTGCTCTGTTTCGTTCGCCGGTTGGAGCCGACCGAGCCTGCCCGAAAGTCCACTGCGCGCGACCCAATGGAGCACCCTGCCACCGATCTTGACTCGGCGGAGCGCCCCGCCATTCCTAAGGTCGCCGATATCCACTAAGGTCGCCGCTGTTCTAGCGAATTATTGGCGACCTTAGCGGATATCGGCAACCTTAGGTCTGCGGCCGCTTCTAGGCGCTAACCTCTGAACGCAAGATCGAACTCACCTCAATAACCGATGCGCTGTCGTTCAGGTCTGCAACCACCTGCTCCAAGGAACCTTCCGTGGCGCGGTGAGTGAGAATCGTCAGAACAGCAGTCTTGAGATCGCCGCTCCCCTCACTGACCTCATCGTTGGCGTCCCGCTGACTCACCGACTTGATAGAGACCCCGTTCGCAGCGAAGATGCCCGCCACTTCAGCCAGCACACCTACCCTGTCGCGAATCTCTGCCTGCACCTGGTAACGGGTAACTGCTTCGGAACGCGGCAAAATCGGCAGGTTTGCATACACCAGTTCCCTTGGACCGTTCCCACCGTTGGCAATGTGCGAGGCCGCAGCCACAACATCTGAAAGTACGGCTGTCGCTGTCGGAGCCCCGCCTGCACCTTGACCGTAGAACATGAGCCGACCAGCAGATTCACCATCCACAACAATCGAGTTGAAAGCACCGTTGACATTGGCGAGGGCGTGATCACGTGGGACAAGCGTGGGGTGAACCCGCACTGAAACCCATTCGGTGCCATCATCCTTCGTGACGCGTTCAGCAATTGCGAGCAGCTTGATGACGTTGCCCCCGGCCTCTGCCTCAGCAATATCGTCAGCCGTGATGCTTGAAATCCCCTCAACCGCGACGTCGTCGATAGACACCCTGGTGTGGAAGGCGAGTGACGCCAAGATGGCGCACTTCGCCGCGGCATCTAGCCCTTCAACATCTGCCGTGGGGTCAGCCTCCGCAAAGCCAAGCCGCTGGGCCTCAGCCAGGGCGTCCTCATACGAAGCACCCGTCGAGGTCATCGAGTCGAGAATAAAGTTGGTCGTTCCATTGACAATGCCGAGGACGCGGAGGATCTTATCTCCCGCCAGAGACTCGCGGAGCCCATATACAACCGGAACCGCACCCGCCACGGCGGCTTCGTAGTAGAGGTCAGCACCATTCTGGGCTGCGACCTCGTACAACTCTGGGCCGTGAGCTGCAAGGAGTGCCTTGTTACCAGTCACCACGGTCTTGCCCTGGCTGAGTGCGCGCAATACCAAAGTGCGCGGCGGTTCAATTCCGCCGATCAGCTCGATGACCAGATCCGCGTCGTCAATGGCCTGGTTCGCATCCGTCGTGAGCAACGCGGGATCAATCTCTACATCGCGGGGCGCAGACACGTTGCGGACAACGACCGACTGGATGTTCAGATCGGCACCGGCGCGGGCCGCAAGGTCGCCGCCTTCCTCCTGAATAAGGCGAATCACCTGTGAGCCAACGGTCCCTGCCCCAAGTACTGCGACGTTTACGGTTGCCATCTCATGTGCTCCTCTAAGGGTGGAAGTTGTGAACCTCTGGGTAGTGTCCGGCTAGATTACGCGTTATTTACCGGGTCGTGCAGTAGCGGATCAAGTTCTGGTTTACCCAGGTCCTCCGTCACCTCAAAACCCGCGATTGTCGCAAAGTAATCCCGCGGCGTTTCGGCGCGGCGAATCATGCGGAAAGACCCGTCTTCTTCAAGGAGCACCTCGGCGGAGCGAAGCTTTCCGTTGTAGTTGTACCCCATGGAGTGTCCGTGGGCCCCGGTGTCGTGCAGCACGACAAGATCGCCAATCTCAATTTCTGGAAGAGGACGATCAATGGCGAACTTGTCATTGTTTTCGCACAGTGACCCGGTCACATCGTAAACGTGGTCGAGGGGCGCATCTTCCTTCCCGGCAACCGTGATGTGATGGTACGCGCCGTACATGGCCGGGCGCAGCAGGTTCACAGCGCTGGCATCCAGGCCGACGTACTGCTTATGTGTGTCCTTGTGGTGCAGGGCAGTAGCGACCAGCCACGCATTCGGCCCGGTAATGTACCGCCCCAACTCCGTGACCACTGCAACCGGGTCCATTCCCGCGGCCACGATCGTCTCTTGGTACGCCACCTCAACTTGAGCCCCAATAGCTGTGAGGTCCGCAT
>RRZU011546214.1_pt1 | contig 12652 bp, 16 predicted proteins | sample 2165561 | NCBI WGS metagenome assembly RRZU01 (sample SAMN10456909, study PRJNA506462) | wastewater metagenome | isolation source: wastewater sludge | place: USA: Moscow, Idaho | reverse complement strand
GATATTTTAAATTAATAAAATAAGACTTTATAGAGACTAAACAAATTTTAAATATAATGAATCTTATATATTTAATAGGATTTATTATATGAAAATTTTACTATTAGAAGATGATGTAGCTTTAAGTGATTTATTAAATGAGCACCTTGAAGATAGAGGTTATGAAGTAACTTTATGTACAAATGGACAAGATGCTTTAGAAAATTTAGTTGATAAAAAGTATGATTTAGCACTGCTTGACATAAATACTCCTACAATAAGTGGAATTGAGGTACTAAAACGTGTACGAAATGAATATAAAATAAATATTCCAACAATAATACTTACAGCATATCAAGATACAAAACATTTAAAAGAGTCATTTGAAAATGGCGTTGATGATTATATTAAAAAACCATTTGACCTTGAAGAGTTAGACCAAAGAATTTTAAAGCTTTGCAGACATTTTTTAATAGACCAAGATAGCAAGATAAAAATAGATGATAATATATTTTTTGAACCAAACTCTTGTCAAATAATTAAAAACAGTAAAATAATAAGTATTGCACAAAAAGAAAGAGATATTTTAAAATATTTTTGTACACACAAAAGTAGGGTAATTTCTAGTGAAGAATTACTGCAAAATATTTGGGCGTATGATGAGATGCCAACTGATGCAACAATTAGGGTTTATATAAAAAATTTAAGAGAAATAGTTGGAAAAGAGAAAATTACAACAATTAGAGCAATAGGATATAGATTTGAATAGAGATGAAAAAAATGCGTTGATAAGTTTTTTATCAATTTATATTGTTTCTACAGTTTTACTTTTGGGATTTATTTTATATATCTATTATAAGAATGAGACAAAAATGCTTGAAGAGAGTTGTAGTATGGAATTACAAAATGTTTCTATGCATATTAAAAGTGAAATTTTAAATAAACACATGAAAAATCAAGAATTCAATCCTAAAAAATTAGAAAATGTAAATATAAGATATGGATTATTTGATAAAAATAGAAATGTAATTTTTTCATATTTAGATAAAGATTTTGAAGTAGATTTTTCAAAAAATAGATATGAAAATGAATATTATAACTATTTTATTACAACATTAGATGAAGATAAAATTGCTATAAAATACATAGTATTAGAGACTTGCGAAGAAGTTAGAGATAAAAATAAATTACAAATTTTTATGTTAGTTGTATTGTTTTTAAGTGCCTTATTTATTACCTTTATTGGGTATTTATTATCAAAGATTTTATTAAAACCAGTAAGACATAGAGTTGAATTAATGGACAAATTTATAAAGGATTCAGCACATGAATTAAATACACCAATATCAGTTTTAATGACTTCTGTTTCAATGCTAAAAAGTGGAAAAAATCCACAAAAAATGATGAAATATATTTTAAGTAGTTCAAAGCAAATTTCTCAAATATATAATGATATTCATTTTTCAGCATTTAATGAATTAAATGAAGATGTTTATGAGGAGTTTAATTTAAAAGAACTTGTAAGTGAAAGTGTTGAATTTTTTAATGATATTTCAGTTACAAAAAATATAAGTTTTAATTCTGATTTAGAAGATTGTCTTATAAAAATGGATAGAACAAAAATTCAAAAAGTTATAAATAATCTACTTTCAAATGCTATAAAATATAGTAAGAAAGATTCTATCGTTGAAGTTGTATTAAAAGATAATATTTTATACGTAAAAGATTTTGGTATTGGAATAAGCATAGAAGAACAAAATGAAATATTTAAAAGATATAAAAGAGGAAATAATATAGAAGGTGGTTTTGGAATAGGTTTGGATATTGTAAAAAGAATTTGTGAAGAGTATAACCTAAAATTGGATTTGAAATCTGAAGTAAATAAAGGAAGTACTTTTAGTATTGATTTTTCAACTGTTTTAAATAAGGAGTTTATCCAAAAGTAAAATGAATAATTTTTCTGTTAGAATACGAAAAAAATTTTATAAAGATTATTTATGATAAATAAAATTGAGAATTTAAAAATTAGTGAATTAAAAGATATAAAATTTATTCATCCAATTAGAGTTACTTTTGAACAAAATGGTAAAAATAAAAGTTGGGAAGCAGTAAGAAGCCATGATAGTGTAGCAATACTTTTATATCATGAAGAAACAGATGCTTTTTTATTAGTAAAACAATTTAGAATACCAGTATATTTAAATGATAGTAGTAAAACATTTACTTATGAGTTATGTGCAGGATTAATTGATAAAGATAAATCAATTGAAGAGATTGTAGTTGAAGAGATAGATGAAGAGTGTGGTTATAGTGTTGATATAAAAGATATAAAAAGAGTAACTTCTTTTTATACAAATGTTGGAATAAGTGGTGGATGTCAATATTTATACTACGCTAAGATAAATGAATCTATGAAAATTCACGATGGTGGGGGAATAAATGATGAACAAATTGAATTGTATTTTCTTCCAACTGATGAGATAGATGATTTTATTTTTGATGAAAATAAGGCAAAAACACCAGGTTTGATATTTAGTTTGTATTGGTTTTTAAAAAATAGAAAGGAATTAGGGGTTTAAATGTATAAAATTATTTCATTATTTTTTTTAATAATACTTACTTTAAAAGCAGAAGAAACAGCACCACCACAAGCACCAACTCCTGAGCTTATGGATATTAATAACTCATTTATTACAAAATATGAGTATGGAAAAATGCTTTTTAATAACCCAAGGGGAATAGGGTGTAATAAGTGTCATGGAGATGATGCGAGAGGTAAAAGAATAGTTAATTTTAAACATGAACATGATAAGAAAATTTATGATTGTAGTTTAGTTGCGCCTGATATTAAAGATATCGAATATGTAATTTTTTCTGAAAAAGTTAATTCAAAAAAGAATCCAAAATGGAAATTTGAAAAAGAAGAAGTTTGTGATAAATTGATTTATTATGCAAATGTTATGCCTACTTACTTTTTAGTTGAAGAAGAGATTGAGGCGATTTTTTATTATATTAAAAATATGAAGAAATAGTTTTATACTTTTATCTAGTAAAAGCTATTCCTAATCCAAATTTATGAATCTCTTTATCATAATCAATTAAGTTGTTTCCATATCCTGAATATAATTGTAATAAACCATAAGAGTTTTTAGTTGATAAAAATTCAGGCAAAGGAAAACTCCAGTTTAATTCAGCAGAACCTTTATTTGCTTCATCTAATTTTAAATTATTTCTAAGCATTAATTCAAAAGTATGTTTTTTATAAGCATATAAGAATGTCAAGTCACCATAACCATAATAGTCTTCAATATTAGGATTATCATCTTCACCATTTGGTTCTGGAATTCTATACCAAATTTTTGGAATCAAAAAAAGATTTGAGAATTGGAAATATCCTTCTAAATATACTCTATTCCACGAACGCGATTCTTCATTGTTTCTTCCATTTGATGAGTGTAAAAGTGAAATTTTATAAGCTTTTAAAACAGAATTTTCTTTATATGGAAATTGTACAAATATTTCTGGCTCATAATTTGTTTCTCTAAATGGAGATGAGTCTTTTGCAGTTTGCCAAAAAGACCTTTGGGTATAAGCTCCACTAATTGATTCGTTTAATCCAAAGAAATTATATGAAATTGGTTTTTCAACGCTAATTTGAAAAGCAGTTTCTAGTTTTTCTCTTCCTTCAATATCATTTATGCTGTAGGTCGCTGGAAGTAGATAATTTTTTTTATAAGGATAAAGATTAAAATCTTTTGTTATTAGTTGTTCTAAACTCTCATCGGTCTCTTTATCTTTTACTTTGTCTATTTGTTTTTGATAAAAATCTTTTTTCATAGTAGAATATGTATCTACCTTATGCTCCTGATTTTTACTTAAATCAAGAATATACTTGTCCTCTTTTGAGAAATTTGATGATGCAATTTTTTTGTATAAAAGCATTGCCTCTTTATAATTTCCTTGATTTTCATATTCTTGTGCTTGTTCATATAAAACATTTGAATCTTCTGAAAAAGAAAATGTGACGATAATTAGTGGAATAAATTTCTTCATAATGAACCATTTTATTTTTTTGATTATATTCTATCTCAAAAAGAATTATAGGATAATTTTTTATAGATTATAAAAGAGTTTTAATGATATAATCGCCCAAAAATTAGTTTAAAAAGGTTGAAAAAGATGCTTGTAGCACCTTCAATATTATCAGCAGATTTTGGAAATTTAGCAAACGAAATAAAAGCAATTTGTGATGGTGGATGTGATTTAATTCACGTAGATGTAATGGATGGACATTTTGTTCCAAATATGACAATTGGACCAGTTGTTGTAAATCCTGTTGCAAAAGTTGCAACAAAACCACTTGATATTCATCTAATGGTTGAAAATAATACATTTTTCGTAGATTTATTTGCACCATGTAAACCAGAATATATTTCATTTCATATAGAGAGTGAAAAACATCCCCATAGACTTATTCAAAAAATTAGAGATTATGGAATTAAACCAGCTATTGTATTAAATCCACATACTCCACCTGAAGCTATTGAATATTTATTAGAAGATTTAGATATGGTTTTATTAATGTCTGTTAATCCTGGATTTGGTGGACAAAAGTTTATTCCAAGTGTAATTGAAAAAGCAAAAAAATTAAAAGAGTTAATCAACAAAAGAAATCCAAACTGTCTAATAGAAGTAGATGGTGGAGTAAATGACAAAAATATCCATGAGTTAAAAGAAGCGGGTGTTGATGTTGTTGTTGCTGGATCTTACGTATTTGGTAATGAAGATTACAGTAAAGCAATTAAAAGTTTACAGGTATAGTATATGAGAGTTAAAATTTGTGGTATTACAAATTTACAAGATGCACTTGATGCTATAAATGCTGGTGCAAATGCTTTAGGATTTGTTTTTTACAAACATTCTGCAAGATACATAGAGCCATTAAAAGCAAGAGAAATAGTTGAAAAACTTCCTCCTTTTGTTCAAACAGTGGGGCTTTTTGTAAATGAAAATGAGAATTTTATAAATGAAATTTGTAAAGAATCAAAAATGCAATTAGCTCAAATTATTGATGACCATGATTTAATTCATTATGGGCAATTAAATACTAAATATATAAAAGTTGTAAGAGTAAAAGATAAAAAGGATTTATTAAATTTAAACAAAGAGTATTATTTAGTAGATGCTTTTGTAGATGCTTTTGGTGGAGAGGGAAAAAGAATAGCTTTAGAGTGGTTTGAGAATCTTGATTGTTCTAGATTTATAATTGCTGGTGGATTAACAAGTAAAAATTTAAAAGAATTAGATGGATATGGTTTTTATGGTGTTGATGTAAGTAGCGGTGTAGAATCTGAAATAAGAGGGAAAAAAGATAAACAAAAAATGATTTCATTTGTAAAAGAGGCGAATGAAATCAAATAAAAGGATAATAGTTCCTAAACCTCAAATAAAACTTCAAAATATCATACAAAGATTGTTGAAAGAGCCTATTTCATATGATGAATTTTTAGAATTACTTGAGAAATGCAGTGATAGTTTGTATGAAAATCCTGAACTTGAATTTGAACTGTTAGTTTCAAATGGCTTACCTTTGGATTTTCATGGAGATTTTATCTGTTTAAAAACTTCAAATACTTTAATCAAAGATCAAAAATTTTGTATTGTTGATATAGAAACAAATGGTGGAAGTGTAAAAAAAGGTTTTCAAATAATTGAACTAGGAGCTGTTAAATATAAAAATGGTGAAATCATTGATAAATTTGAATCCTTAGTTCATGCAAAAGAGATTCCTCCTTATGTTCAAGAAGTTACAAAAATAACTCCTAAAATGCTTGAATATGCCCCAAGATTAGAGAGTGTTTTAAAAGATTTTAAACTTTTTTTAGAAGATGATGTTTTTGTTGCTCATGATATCAAGTTTGATTATAACTTTATTTCAGACTCATTTGAAAAGTACAATTTAGGAAAACTTTTAAATAGAAAACTTTGTACTATTGATTTAGCAAAAAGAACTATACAAGCTGAAAAGTATGGATTAAGTTCTTTAAAAGAGGTATTAAGTATTGATGTTGAAAATCACCACAGAGCCTATTATGATGCCTTAACTACTGCAATAGTTTTTGAAAAAAGTTTGAATAGTTTGAATTCTGAAATAAAAACTGTAGAGGAATTAATAGGTTATTCAAAAAGTGATAACATAATAAACAATCATCAAAAAAAGGATTAGTATATGTTTTGTCAAGAAAATTATATAAAAACTTTAGAATTTGCTGCCCTTGCTCATAAAGATCAAAAAACACCAAAAGGTTTACCTTATTTAGCTCATATTACTTGTGTAGCTATGGAAGTAATAAATGCTTGTGAGAAATCAAAATTAGATGAAGAGAAAGCAAATTTAGCAATATCTTGTGCCTTGTTACATGATGTGATTGAAGATACAGATTTTACTTATGATGATATTTTTGTAAATTTTGGTTTGGAAGTGGCTGAAGGTGTTGAATCTTTAACTAAAAATAAGGCTTTGGGTTCTAAACAAGAACAAATGAGAGATAGTATTGAAAGATTACTGGCTCAACCATACGAAGTTCAAATGGTAAAACTTGCTGATAGAATTACGAACTTAACAATTCCACCAAAACATTGGGATAATGAGAAAATAAAAGCTTATCAAAAAGAGGCTAGTTTTATTTTGTCTTGTCTAAAAAATTCAAATATTTATTTGGCTCAAAGATTAGAAGAAAAAATCGAGAGTTATAATCAGTATTTAAAGTAGTTAAAAGAGTTTAAACAAAAGCCTAAGGCTTTTGTTTATTAAGCAGTTACAACAGCTTCTGAAGCGTATTTAAGACCTAAATCAAATGCTTTATTATTAATTTCATGTACTTTTTCAGGTACTTTTGAAAGCATTGTTTTTCTTAATACATCGTTTGGTACAGTTTCACCTGTAAAATAGTTTGCAATAGCTAAAGCTAAAACAGATTGAGTAATCACGTTTCCTACTTCTTCTTTTGCAACTGTAATAATTGGAATCTCATAGATTTTCCATTTTTTTCTATCTTCTTCTGTTGGTGTTACAAGATTTGGCTCAACAACGATAACCCCACCTTCTTTTACACCTTTTTTGAATTGGTTATATGAAACTTGTGCAACTGATAACATGAAATCAATTTCTCCATCATTTGCATAAGGATATAAGATTTCTTCATCTTGTAAAGTAATATCAACAACTGTTGGACCACCTCTTACTTGAGATGTATAAGTCGCAGTTTTTAATCCATAACCACCATTGTTGATTTTAGCAGATGCGAAAATCGAACCTGCTAGAAGTACACCTTGTCCACCAACACCTGTAAATCTCATTAATGTTCTATTTGCTGCCATGTGTGTACTCCTTAATTATAATTGAACCATAGTTTTGTTTTTATGAGCTTCTTTTACTTTTTCGTAAGCTTCACAATACTCTTGTGCATTTTCATCATGTTTTAAGATACCAGTTGGGAAGATACCTTTTTGCTCTTCTGGCTCTAATTTCTCAAATTTAGCTTTTGCCATAGAGATTGAATCAATCCACTCTAAGTTAGCCATAGCAGTAGCCATTTTGTTTTTTCTTCCTAAGTTAACGTGACAGTTAGAGAATACTTCAACAAAAGAGAAACCTTTGTGCTCAAATGCTTTAACTAACGTTCTTTCTAATTTTTTAGGATCTAACATTGTTTCTCTTGCAACAAATGAAGCTCCTGCTGCTTCAACTAATTTACAAGCATCAAATGTAGGATCAATATTTCCTCTACTCATAGTAACTGTCCACATTCCTTGAGGAGTAGTTGGACTTGTTTGAGAGTTTGTTAATCCATAAATGAAGTTATTGATAATAATATAATTTAAGTCAATGTTTCTTCTTGAAGCGTGAATTGTGTGATTTCCACCGATTGCTAGACCATCACCATCTCCACCAACAACGATTACTTTTTTAGTTGGATTAGCTAATTTAATTCCAGTAGCATATGCTAAAGTTCTACCGTGTGTTGTGTGAACTGTATTACAGTTGATGTAAGAAGAGAATCTTCCAGAACATCCAATTCCTGATACAACACAAACATCATCCATGTTCCATCCAAGTTTTTCAATAGCTCTAATTACAGATTTTAGGATAACTCCATCACCACATCCCCAACACCATAGTGTTGGCATTTTGTCTGTTCTTAAATATTCATCATAATTAAATGCCATGATTACATTCCTTTCACTTTTTCAATAATTTCTAGTGGAGATAAAGGTCTTCCGTTTACTTTAAATAATGTATCAAAATCAGATCTTCCAGATACTCTTTGTACTTCGTCTGCAAATTGACCCATATTTAACTCAGTAACTAATACTTTGTCAAATTTTTTCATTAATTCATTGATTCTTTTAGCAGGTGAAGGCCAAACAGTTTTTGGTCTGAACATTCCTACTTTGATTCCTTCTTTTCTTAATCTGTTAATTGCTTCAGTAACACCTAAAGAAACAGAACCATAAGCAATAATCATAATGTCAGCATCTTCTAACATATACTCTTCATTTAATTCTAATTCATCTAAGTGTGCATCAACTTTATTAAATAATCTTTTCATTAAAGCATCACAAATTTCAGCATCTTCAGTTGGATGTCCTGTAGGTCCGTGGTGAAGTCCAGTAAAGTGGTATCTATAACCTTCAAACATTGGATTTAATACTGCTGGTTCATCAGCTCCAACTCCGTAAGGTTTATAATCTTTTTTATCACCATCAAATCTTTTTCTTACTATTCTATTAGCTTCAACTTCTTCTAAATCTGGAAGTGTAGCTTTTCCACTCATGTGACCAATTGTTTCATCTAATAAAACAAATACTGGTTGCATAAATCTATCAGCTAAGTTGAATGCTCTTACAACTTCAGTATAACACTCATTTAAGTTTCCTGGAACTAACGTAATAGATTTAACATCTCCGTGAGTTGGGTTTTTTGCTTGAATTAAGTCACCTTGTGCAACTCTTGTAGGAAGACCAGTTGATGGACCACCTCTCATTACGTTTACAACAACTAAAGGAACTTCAGAAATATATCCAACTCCTAAGTTTTCAGCTTTTAAAGAAATACCAGGACCAGAAGTCGCAGTCATTGATCTTTTTCCAGACATAGCAGCACCTAATGCTGTACAAATACCTGCAATTTCATCTTCCATTTGGATACATGCATGTCCTCTAGCTGGTAATGCTGAAGATAATACGTGCATTATTTCACTTGAAGGAGTAATAGGATATCCACCAAAAAACTCGCAGTTCGAGTCTAAAGCAGCTTTAGCTGCAAGTTCGTTCCCTGTTGAAATCAGTTCTCTTGCCATCAATTCTCCTTACAAATCTTCATCTAATATTCTGTAGTTATTTTTAATAACTTTCTCTTTTCTATCTTTTGCTTCATCAGTTAGTTTAGCAAATTTGAACTCTTTTTTATCTGCTACATAAATAGCAAAATCTGGACATGCTAATTCACAGTCCGTACACCCAATACATGATTCTGGATGAACAACTTTAATCATTGAACCTAAAGTAGAATGAACTTCTTGTCTCATTGCAAGTACGCCAGCAGGACAAACAGAAACGCACTTATCACATGCCTTACATCTAGCCTCATTTACCCATACAGGAGTATTCGCAGGAGCTTCCATATTAGACATAATTTCTCCTTAAATTATTTTATTTATCAATAATTGAACAAACTCAATATATTACGTTGAATGATAGCCTATAATCATTCTAAAGATTAATTAATTTTAAGAATTTATTAATTGAATTTTACTCTTGTTACTATTTGCTACAAGAAAAAAAATTACATCTAGAATGACCTTATAATCTATGTTTTTGCTTAATTTATATAATTAGTTTTTATATTGAAGAGTTAATTAAAATAAATCAATAAAACTAAAATTTTATTAAAGTTGGATATAATTGCATCAAATATTAGAAGGAATTTTTTTGGTTTTATATCAGCCTATAAATGGTTATTGTTATAATAGTGATACACACTTTTTATTTAATTTTATTTGTGAAAATTTTAAAAAATATAAAAATATAAAAGGTGAAATATTAGATATAGGTAGTGGTAGTGGAATTTTAGGTTTATTAGTTGCAAATGAATTTAAAAAGTTGAGCTTGAATCAATGTGAAATACAAGAAATGTTTCAATTTTTCACAACTAAAAATTCTCAAACAAATAAAATATCAGCGAATTTATACAAAGGTTCATTTGATATTATTAATTTTGATAAGAGATTTGATATTTGTGTTTCAAACCCTCCTTTTTATCATTGTGATGTAATAAAAAGTGAAAATGAGTCTTTAAAAATTGCAAGATATAATGATTCTTTACCCTTGGATAATTTTATAAAAAGAAGTTCAGAGATATTAAAAGAGGATGGTAAATTTTTCTTTTGTTATGATTGTAAACAAATAAATGAAATAATTATTACTTTAAATAAATATAAATTTAATTTAGAATCGTTGCAATTTGTTCATCCAAAAAGTACAAAAGATGCAACATTGATTTTAGTTTATGCAAGAAAAAACTCAAAATCATTAACAAAAATATTTAATCCATTGTTTGTATTTGATGAAGATAATAATTTTACAAAAGAGGTAGAATCAATTTATAAAAAATCATCTACGTATAGTATAAAGGCAAGTATTGAGTAATTTGATAAAAAAAGAGGGATTTAATTTTTCATTTGATCCAAATGGTTGTAACTCTTGTAATGGCAATTGTTGTATTGGAGAAAGTGGTTATATTTGGATTAATGCTCAAGAAATTCAGGCTTTAGCATTACATTTAAATTTGTCAGTTGAAGTATTAAAATCGAGATATTTAGATAAAGTTGGATATAAACACAGTATAAAAGAGGTAAAATTAGGTTCAAATAACTTTGCATGTTGTTTTTTCAATTTAGAAAAAAAACAGTGCTCAATTTATGAGGTAAGACCTAATCAGTGTAGAACTTTCCCATTTTGGGACTATTTTAAAGAAAATGAAGAAGAGGTTTATAAAGAGTGCCCAGCTATAAGAAATCTTTAATTTTTTGTTCATTACTTTTTATTTTAAATGGTTGTGGTACAAAAGAGATTAATTTAAAAAATAATGATTCACAAAAATCGACTTTTAAAAAAGTTGAAATAAAAGAGTTTGATTTAGAAGATCAATATATAATGTTTGCAATAGAATCTGAAAATCAAAGATTTTATTATGATGCAAAAGAGTTGTATCTTCGATTATTTGAAAAGACTAATAATTATGAATATTTAGTTAAGTATTTAACATTAGCAACTCAATTAAAAGAGTATGAAGCAGTTAAAATAAAAGCTTCAAAGTATATGATTGAGAATATAAGAGAGGAAGAAGTAATATTAAGACTTTATGCTTTTTCATTATTAAAGTTAGGTGAAAAAGAAGAAGCTATTATAAATGCAGAGAAATTAATTAATTTATATAAAAATGCAATAAATTATGAGTTATTAGGAAGTATTTATTTAGAAGATAAACAATATTCAAAATCTTATAATGCTTTTGATAGTGCTTTTAATTTAAATGGTTCAAGTACAACTTTACTTACATTAACAAATGTTCAATTTTTTAGTTTATTGCAAAAAAATGAAGCAATAAAAAGAATTGAAGACAATATACAAGCTAAAGAGTTTGATTTTAATTTATCTGTACAATTGTTAGCATTTTATGATGTAGAAAAACAAAAAGAGAAAATAATTGACCATCTAAAGAGAATGTATTATTACTATAAAATGAGTGATAATCAATTGTTGGTTAATAAAACTAAAGCACTTTTTGTGAAATATGTAGTAAATGATAACCTTGCTTTTACCATAGATTTTTGGGAGCAAAATGGTGAAGAAGATGAAATTCTATTAAATATGTACAAAATAGCGAATCAGAACCAAAAGGCTTATGATTTGTTAAAAAAACTTTATGAATCTACAAATAATCTAGATTATTTAGCTCAACAAGCAATAATTGAATTTGAAACGGCACCAGATAAAAAAAGTGTTTTATCTAGTGTAATCTCAAAATTTGAAAAAGTATTAGCTGTATTAGATAATGATATTTATCAAAATTATTTAGCTTATATATTAATTGATTATGATGTAGATATTAAAAAAGGTGTTTCTTTAGTAAAAAAAGCACTAGAAAAAGATTCATCAAATATAGCATATATTGACACTCTTGCATGGGGTGAATATAAACTAAAAAATTGTAAAGAGGCTTTTATCAATATGAAAAAAGTAGTTGATGAGGTTGGCTTAGATGATGCAGAAATAAAATTACATTGGGAAAAAATTAAGGAGTGTAAAAAGTGATTTTAGATGAAATTATAGAAAGAACAAAAGCAGATTTAGAGATTAGAAAAAAAGAGATAACACTGGATTTATTAGGAAGAACACTTTCTTCAAATCCTTATGCGCCAAGAGATGTAAAACCATATTTAACATCTACTAAAGAAGAACCAATTAGAATTATTGCCGAAGTTAAAAAAGCAAGTCCAAGCAAGGGAATAATAAAAGAGGATTTTGACCCACTTTTAATTGCTCAAGCATATAGTAATAGTGGAGCAAATGCAATTTCAGTTTTAACAGAACCTCATTATTTTAAAGG
>RRZU010573178.1_pt1 | contig 12652 bp, 11 predicted proteins | sample 2165561 | NCBI WGS metagenome assembly RRZU01 (sample SAMN10456909, study PRJNA506462) | wastewater metagenome | isolation source: wastewater sludge | place: USA: Moscow, Idaho | reverse complement strand
TTTCGACAATATCCATATGGTGGAACACCTTTATAGTTTCCTTTTGCCATACGTTTGCGATTTGCCCACTTCATGTTCTCTGAATGTGAGTAAGATTCGCTTTCAGCTAAACTCGATAGAATTGAAAGTAATAATTCGCTTTCCATATCACTGGTATTGATGTTTTCTTTCTCAAAAATCATAGTGACACCGATTTCAGTTAATTTACGAACCAAATTCAAGCAATCAACCGTATTTCGTGAAAACCTAGAAATAGATTTCGTAAGTATCAAATCTATTTTTCCATGTTCCGCATCATTGATTAGACGATGCAAACCATCGCGTTTATCCGTTTTTGTTCCGGATATCCCCTCATCGTAATAGACACCAACGTACTCCCATTGATCGTTTTTCTGAATGTAGTTCTCGTAATGAGTAATCTGAGTTTTTAAGCTCGATAATTGTTCATCACTCGCTGTTGATACACGAGCATAGGCTGCCACCTTTAATTTAGGAGTCTCTGGCAACTTTGGTCGTTCTAATTTGTGTATCGTTTTCATCAACTCACCGCCTTTCTATTAGGTGACATATTAGCTCTAAAGTGCCGTTATATCAACGATTCACGCCATTATCCGAGATAAAAATGGTTTGAAAGTTTCCCTGTTTTTCTGTTCAATTTTTGTATATTCTTCCTCGGTGATTTTGCCTTCTACAAGCAAGCTCAGAAGGATTTGTTGAGAAATGTAGTATGCTGCCTCATTGGAATAATTGATGCTAAGTTGTTCTTTTGTTTTATCTTCCATCGCTTTTCGCCTCCTAAATCTAAGGCAAAGGATTTTTAAGAAAGTACACCCCTTCGCCTAATACATGACGAAAAAGTCAACTCCTTGAAAATCCATTTATCCTTTATGAGTTACAGGCGAACCAAAATCCTGAAAGTAAACCCTAAGCATCAAAAAAAAGCCTAAGCATCAAAAAAAAGCCTACAAGAATGAAACTAATCACTCTCGTAGGTTTAAAATTTGTTTCTATGAAATTAATATATAATCATCTGATTCGGTCTTACCAGTATTCTTTCCAACAGCACAATAACCAATCGGGCAACGTGCCCAGACCCAACCATCAGCTATAGTTTGTTTTTCTGTTTTAGAGAGAGTCCATGTTGCTCCTTTATTGTATGATCCAACAACTGTGCCACTAAGGCTTGGTTTATTACGAACATTCAATCCATTTACTTGAACCACTAAAGTTTTCACGTTTGATGTTGATGAACTCGTTGGATACACTTGATTGCCGTTCGGATCATAGACTTTATAACCAGAATGACTATCTGCTGTTCGCTTAGCATTGTTCAAATCTTTATACGCACCAACTTGTGATTTGGCATCAGCCCATGATTTGCGAACACGATATAAGTCACTTGTTGGTGTACTTGGTGTTGATGAACCTCCGCCATTATTTATTGCATTTGCTTTGTCTGCAATTTCCTGTAGTTTACCAAGCAGCTGCCCCGGACATGATGTTGCTGAGAAATAGGAATGTGGGAAGATATTCTTGTTGACCACAAGTTTCCCTAAACCATATCGTTTGGCAATATCCGCACAAAGCTTAGCACTGGCATCAATCGTTGCTTGGTTGATGCTCCAAGATGGTGAACCAGTTGAGTTGCAGTTTTCAATCCCGATACTCGAGATATTGGCATTCCAGTTTCCAGCGTGCCATGCTGTATTGTTCTCATCCACGTAAGCACGAATTTCACCGTTCTTGCCTATTCCGTAGTGCGCTGATGCCTCACGAGTCTGCCAGATACTTGGCACGATGTCGTAGTTCGTTCCTGCCATGTGATGAATGACGATTTTGTTAACTTTCGCTCCACTACGTCCTGTTGAGTAGTGAGGGAAAGTCTGAAAGCCATATTTTGTGGCTAAGCTACTGGTTCCCATTTGATTCGTCCTCCTTACCATGTAGTTGTTTAAGTGCTTCCTTGATTTTCTCTGGCACAGGCAAGCCAATGCTTACGGCATTTTCCAAAAGCGAAATGCCTTCGTTTGAGATATAGAAGAAAATCACTGCATCACGCAGCACATTTCCCGTCCCCAACTGCACATCCAACATGTGACCAACTCCGACCAACAAGAAAATCAACACTTTCTTCGTGATCCCCTTCGCCCCGATACGGCTTGAGACCTTCTTCTCGTTTACTGCACGTAAGACGCCTGTGATGTAATCGACCACCACAAAAGCAAGCAAGGTATAAAGCGATGGATCGACACCGCCCAAATACCAACCAACGAGTCCGCCTGATGCGACAAAGCCTGTCTGAATCAAGTTCCAAGTCTGTTTCATTTTTCTGTTCCTCCATTTCTGTATTGAAAAAGGCATCTAGGATTGCTCCTAAACGACTTTCACTTCTGTTTCCAATAATCCCAAGATGAGTTCTAACGTCTCAGCCTCTTTACCTGAAATCGTAACCTCGCTATCTTCCAAGCCACCAATCAATAAAGGAAGTTTGTCGTGGAGTTCTGCCATATCAATGACGGAATCCTCATCTAACAAAACTGCCTTTTCTTTATGATATTCAGCTGCCGTTTCAGGCAAGAGTGAGAAGTTCCCATTGTCTTGGATGAGGTTGCCTTCCTCGTCTTTCTTCCCAAAACGCTCAAGCAACTCCACCTCGTCCTTATAGAGTTCATCAATCTTCTCACGGATCAGCTTGACGAGTCTGGTTCGCACTCGACTGACTTTTGGTTGAAGTTCAAATCCCTCAAGGAAGGTAATCACATTAACCAGTTCTTCGTTCTTAATTTTTAGCATCCTTCATCTTCTCCTTTAATTCGCCTACCTGAACACAGAGGTCATCCACCACCATTACGAGTAGGTCGACCATATCAGTTGAAACACTCTTTGGCTTCTCAACCTCTTCAACGTGTGGCAAAACCACTAATTCTTCTTCATTTTCCATCATGTCCTCCTATCCGTAGGTCGTCATTGAATTAAACGCCTGTGGGTTATACCAACCGCTGGCTGTCCCGTTACTGTTAAAACCAGTTGGCAAGGCGATCGTTCGCCCCGCAAGTTTCCTACAAATCTCGCGGATAATACCAAAGTCCACCCAAGTGCCATCATCACCAATAAACAAATTCGAACCATTAAATGCAATCCCGGCATCTCCGGTACTTGATCCAATTCTTGTGTAAAGCGTGGAACTGAATGTTATCCCTCCGAATGAAATCGTATGACCTCCTGCCATCTTTATTGAGCCATTGAGCCACACGTCATCATCAAAATGAAACCCTTTCTCCTTATAGGTTTCAAGCGTTCGTGAATACCAGATGAGCTTAGTGGTATAACTTGTTGCTCCTGAGCTATCCTTATGTGCCCAAGCCATATACTCTGTGCCATACTCAAGGTCAAATACAAGACCTCGCCAATCGGTATGACCACTGATATTATTCGCACCAATCGTTCCAACCGTTGTACCACCACGTCTAATGGTCATTCCTTGAGAGTTGATTTCTGTTACAAGTGTGCTACCTGAGTAGTAACCGATAGTCGTTCCTGTGATTCTAATCGAGCTACTTGCGGTAATGGCAGTGAGGATATTGGCTGCGAGCTTATCAGCCGTAATCGAACTTGCGGCAATGCGACTAGCAGACAATGTTCCTGTCGTAATCTTTCCAGCATCAAGACTCGCAATCTTGGCACTCGTGATGGCGGCATCTGCAATCTTCGCTGTGGTAATGGCGGCAGAACCAATCATGGCGGAGGTGATGATGCCATTATCAATGGTGGTTTGACCGGTGATATGAACCTTATTCCCCGCAATCAAGATGCTTTCAGGAGAAATGTTAATTTGGTTAATCACATCACCTTTTCCAACTCGGAGGTTGATGATGTCCTTTTGCATCATGATGGCGGAATAAACGGTATTGGCTTTTGAGTAGTCCTCTCGGGCAGATGCCGAGAACACATTCCCGTCATAATCATCAGGCTTAGTTGTTGTATTCACTCGAACTCTGAGTTTCAAAGCATTCGTTGGAACAGTCACTGTGCCAGATGAACTTTGGTAGGAAATCTGCGTATAAGCTGATTCGTCCATTGGGTTCATGATAAATGGCGAGGTGGTCGCATTGTAAATCCCTGCATAAGAGCCGTTCCTGATTGCAAAGAAAGCAATGTAGACGTAGTCACCAAGCATTCCCGAGATTTGTTCAGGAGTGATGTTCCACGTATGAATCGCATTACTTGAGTTCGTGACCGTGTCAATTTGTTGCCACGTTCCTCCTGCATAAAGCAAGACGATGTTGTCGGACGTGTCTTTCCGACCGTTCCAAGTGATGGTGCTTGGCAGTGCTCGTCCACCCATTGGGAGTTTGTAAATCACGAGGTAATCTTCTGCCGAGGCATAGGGATTGGATGTGACTGAACCTGTGATGGATAAGGTTTCAACTGCCTTGGAGTTAAGGTAGTCAACGATTGTGGTGTTGTCATAAGTCCCAACCGCCAACTTTTCCACGTATTGTTTTGCAGCTGGCACATAGTCCACATAAGGCAAGGTAAAACCATAGTAATGGTAGTAAACCGTCAGTGCCGACCCATCACGCCTCTGCCCGATGAGTTTATCCCCTTCTGCCACATCAATGTACTCGGAGCGGATATAGTTGGTTGCAGAAATCTCCGAACCATCACCCGTGCTGAGTGACCCTTGTTCCCAGTTCTTCACTTTGAACGGCACACCGATTTCGTCTTGGAGTTCAGATACTTTCAAAAGCATAGTGTTTGATGTTTGTTGGATGAGCGTTTCAGCCGAAGTCACTCGCCCCGTTAGTCCATCCACTGAACTCTGACTTGCCTTACTTGCAATTTGTCCTGCTTGAACCGTTAGACTTGCTTCAGCACTCGAGATTCTGCCAGTTAGCGAATCTACCGAAGTTTGACTAGCTTTGGCAGCTATCTGACCTGCCTGAACGGTAAGTGTCGACTCAGCTGTTGTCATCCGTCCTTGGAGGTTCGTGATATTGGTCGCAGCCAGTTCAATTTTTGTGGCATGTTGATTTACGGTAGTGGTCAAGGTCTCAGTTGCCGATTTTGCTTCAAGAGCTGTCACAAATGATTGATTCAACCCTTGGTCTAGAACTGCCATTGAAGTTGTGGTTGTGCTATCCGAATAAGTCGTTACAACCCTAGTCCAGTAATACTTGCCATTCGACCAAGTCGGAATGGTGTTTGACCATGACCCTCCTGTTTGACTGGTACTTGAAGTCGACAGATAAAACTGTTCACGAACTGAGGTAATAGTTGGCGCATTTTGACCGGGAGTGCCGTTCGCACCTGGACTACCTGTTGCACCAGTTGCTCCAGTGTCGCCTTTATCTCCTTTATCCCCTTTTGCTCCTTGTTTGGACACCGAATAGGAAGTGGTCGTGGAGTTATCTTGAAGTGTAAACACTGTTCTCGTCCATAGATACTGGCTTGCTGAAACAGACGGGACTGTGCTTTGCCAACCTGACGTTGGTGCTGTTGTACCACTTGTGCCGACCGCATAGGTTACAGAGGATGATTTAATCGACTTGTTGAAAGCAGAGTCGGCAACTTGACTGGCATTATTTGCAGTTGAGTTCGCTTGATTCGCATTTTCCAAAGCGGTCAGTGCCTCATCAAAGGCGCTGTTAGCTTTCTCCAATGCATCAGCCGATTCCTCTTGAGCCTGAGCCACTGCTTGTTTCACTTCTTCTGCCGTCAGGTCATTGGACAAGGCGTACCACTGAGTGACCCCATCACGAGTTTCATAAACCCACATTTCTAACTTGTCACCATTTTCCTTGTACCAAACATCACCCTGCTTGGGATTGGCAGGTGTGTCTGGACCATAGAAGTTGGTGTTCTTCCCATTGGCAGCAGTCAAAGCATAATTGGCATCGTCTTTTACTTGTTCCACCTTAGTGTCGACTTTCTTGATGTCCTTTGCCACATCCGTAAACTTAGGCATAACGCTCCCAAGTGTGATGGAAATGAAAGCCTTCAAAAGTGGATCATACTTGTATTCAACCATTCGAGCCGTCACATTAAATCTGTCTTCTGCGTGAATGACTGAAACCGTGTCACCAAGATAGATGGTTTCAAGGCTTGCGAAATCTTTGTATTCCTCGGTTCGTTCCAGTGGGGCGAACTCCACATCATAGGTGGCGGTGGGCAAATCAATATGTCCCACCGTAAATTCCTGTGCTGCAAGTCGCCTGAGTTCGGCATAGGCTAACTCTTTGGTCGCAAACTCGCCTTCCTCATCACCAACTTTGACGTTGTCGTATTTGATGACCTTGATTTTCGGACTGACATAGTAATTGATGAGGGGGCTATCAACATATTTCTCTGGTAAGAACAAGCCTTCATAGCCCTCTGGCATAATGCGAGTGACAATAGATGAATAGTCTAGATCAGACTCGTAGCCTGTGAGGTTCTTCTTGTCTCGAATCTGAAGGCCATTATCACTCCCTCGATGAGCAAGAATGTAAATCAAAAAGTTATCTCGGACAATCTCCCCGCCGTATCGAGCCTGAAAGCCATTATCCAAATCAGCATCCAACAAGACCTCTACTGGATTCAGTCGAACCAAGCGGACATTGTTGACGGTAGAGATGTTAGAAGTTCCCGTAAAGGTATGAGGGATAGCCGTTGCTCCGAGTAGTTGCGTTAATGCCCCGCTACCGTTCTTGTTCACGATATAGGTATCTTCAATGAGATTCTTTGCTAGGTCGTAAAAGATATGATGCGCCACGATATGCAAAAGACCACCAATCGAATCATCACGTTCAACGATTCGGAAAAGTTGGTCTTGAAGCTCAGGCACTGGGCATTTGACTATCATCTCAGGTCGCAGTTTATCGCTTGCCTTTGCATGAATGGGATAATCAAACTCCAAAGAAAAAAGCCCATTGAGTTGTTCGGAAACAACCGGGCTTACCACAAAATCATCAAGGACAGCGAGCCCATTGTGATTAAAGTTTGATTCAGTTTTCTCATATAAAATCATCATAGATAGCGCCACCTCGGTTCAATTTCTATTTTGGTAATCCCCGTGCCAAGGGTCACAGAATTACTTCCCACTCGAAACTCAGGAAAATCACCAGTCATCAAGTTATTCGCAGCCACATCGCCATAAAAGCATTCCTTCAACTCCGAGTCGATCATCAGATATTCTGACTGCAAGTTGAGTATGATTGGCTTGCCATTAATGGTTAACGTCCTCGTGCCACTGCCGAATACTTTAATTCGTGGCAAGGAATAGACATTTCCGCTATTTGTTACCGTACCTGATGAGGTTCGGTTAATTAGTGGAACATCCGCTTTATAACGAAATGGCGAGGACGTTATTTCAAGTTCAAACTCCCACATGGTCGATAGTACTTGAGATAGCCCACTCGCCTTAACAGTTTTCATTTTATAAAAGACAGTCGGATCATTTGAAAAGCTGACAGTCTTGGCATTCAAGATTTGTGGAAAGATAGTTCGCCAGACCGTCCACACGTCCTTTGCCCAGATGACGGCTTTCAGGTTAAACGTCATGTCTTTCCAACCCTTGAACAAGGTCAAATCTCCCTCTCGCCCATCCACCTCAATGTTTTCAATCACACGTTCCGTTGTTAAAATCACAGGAACTTGCGTAATGCGAAGGCCAAGGTCAGTCCGTGAGTTGATTGTTCCATCTAAAATAAACGCATTCAAGCTACCACCTCCTTTTGGGCATAAAAAAAGACCGCAAAGCGATCTTTGGTTATTATTATGAAGCACATTTAAACATACTTCTTCAAATCATGATGCTTATTAGCAAGCTTTTTACGATATTCGTTTGTAGCTAGAATCAAGCCTCTAACATTTTCTCTTTCGTCATTGGCAAGTTGTTTTTCAAATTTGATTGATTCTTTAAACAGTCGTTCCAACTCATGACCTAGCTTATTCTGATTGGCAACGTGGAACACACCTCCACCTACAATAACGATAGGCGCAGCCACTACAGCAGCAATACTTGCGATTCCTCCAACTGCTCCAGCAACGCCAAATCCAGCAAGCGCCGCCATAATCTCCGCGCCGCTCATTCCGGCAAACACGGCAAACACAACCCCTACTCCAACAGCACCAGCACCCAAACCGCTAATTGCTCCTGCTAATTCCGGTGGGAAACCTTCTGAAAACGTGATTTTATCACGATTTTCTGTCAGAAATGCCTCCTCTGATACAAGCAACTTAAATTCATCAACTTCTTTTTTGTCAATTGGAGTAATATGCCCCATGACATCATCAATAATATTCCCCATAATAACTCTCCGTTTCCTATTTCGTGTATTTAAATTATACATCAAAATAGAAAACGGCGCTTTTACTCCTTAATTAGTAAGCATAATTTCTACGCTTCAAAACAGCTAAACTCTTATCTATTTCAGGAGCCAAGCGACCAACAAGCGTTCCATCATCAAGAGTAATCTTGATGTCCATAGCTTTAAGCAAGGCTGGTAACATTTCACTCGTGATATTAGTCAATGCATCCACCTTAGCTCCTAAATCAAGCATAGAGAAGTTGCTGTCGATTGCTGTATGGATACCCGTATCAATATCGAAGTTTGGCATATCAAGTTTCGTTGGAATAGCATCTTGCATGGTTTTTGCCACACCAGTCATTTCCTTATCGAAACCAACACCAATCCCTAGCGCCATGTTCTTCCCAATTTCATCTCGGAACAAAGTAGAAGGCGAGTGAATCCCAAAGAAATCCTTGATACTGTCTACCACGCCACCAAAGAACCCTGAGATTTTACTTCTAAGCCAACCCGCTGCATCAGCAATACCATTCCACAAGCCTTTAATCAGATTAAGACCGATATTGCCCATTGTCGAGATATACTCTCCAAAGGCATTCACGAGTCCAGTGATAATTTGAGGGACCGCCTTCACAACTGCCGAGATAATGGCTGGCAAGTTCTGAATCAGCGCTACTAACAGTTGCACACCGGCAAGGATAATCTTGTCGATATTTCCAATCAACGTGCCTGTAATAGCATTGATAATCTGGGGCAGAGCGTTCGCAATGGTTGTGATGATTTGTGGTAAAGCACCAATCAAGGCAACTAACAGTTGAATCCCTGCATCAATCAGCTGAGGAATTGCACCAATCACCGCATTGATGATGTTTTGAATAATCACTGGAATAGCTGCCACAATTGCTGTGATAATATCAGGTAATGCTGATACCAACGAGGTCAATAACTGAATCCCTGTCTGAATAATGACTGGAATGGAACTGATAATAAAGTTCACGATACCAGTGATAATCAGTGGCAACGCACCAATCAAGATAGGTAGTGCCGTTATCAATCCCTGAGCTAGTCCCATGATAAGTTGTAAGGCAGCATCCAAAAGCAAAGGCAAGTTCTGAATCAGTCCATTCACAATCGTGATAATTGCTTGAATGGTGATTGGAATCAGCTCGGGCAACGCCTCACCGATACCTTGAATCAGAGTTGTCACAAGTTGAAAGGCCGCGTTGATGAGGAGTGGCAGATTTTCAATTAAGGTCTGCACAATCGTTAAGACGGCTTGAACAACTACTGGAATCAGTGTTGGTAACAGTCCCAAAATTGTCTGCAATACCTGTGAAAATAAAGACGTTACTGCTTCGAGTAAGGTTGGCAATAACTGTCCGATTGCTCCAATAACCGCATTAATCACTGCAGGTAAAGCAGAGACGATATTTTCAATGACTGGAATGATGTTCTTCAGCACATTTTGGAAAGATTCAACAACATTCCCAATCAGTGAGCCAATATCCGCATTGGCATTTCCGAGTCCTGCCATGAGGTTGGAAATTGCCGATTGCATTCCGTCAATCGAACCGCTGATGGTTTCAGTCGCCTCTTTGGCGGTCGTTCCTGTGATGCCCATTTCAGTTTGGATTGCGTGAATCGCTTCTGTCACATCCGCAAAGTTTGAGAGGTCATACTTCTTGCCCGTGATTTTCTCCGCATCAGCAAGCAATCGTTCCATCTCGCCTTTTGTACCACCGTACATTTATATTCGCCATAGGTCGTTAGGCTATGACCGTTCTTTTATGAACTGCTGCATATTTCTATGCAGATTAGACTATCTCTTATGCCATTTCGGCATCCTTGCACTTCCACGCACTTGCGTGTACTCTACTCCATTAAGCAAATCTTTGCTCTGTTTCGATAGTCGTTACACTTTTATGAGTTTTTCTTGAAGTCTGATACATGAATTGATAACCCCTCATCAATCCTCGTCTACCAATTGTTCCAACTTTCAGCATTTGAGAAATATTCCCAAGTGTGCAATCGAAATAATCTGCTGCCTCGGAAATACTAGAAAACCGAAGAACTTCTGAAACACTGAGCCACTCAATGTGACCTCCACCACGGTTCTTCCGTCTTTCCTCGTAGTGCTTGACCACGATTTCTTCACTTCTTACGCCAACAGTTCCAAATCTTGAGTTTTGTTCGCTGTAAGTTGCCCATCGAAGATTTTCAACAGAATTGTTTTGACGGTCGCCATCAATGTGGTCCACCGTTGGTTTACAAGCAGGATTAGAAATAAAAGTTTCAGCCACTAAACGGTGAACTGAGTATTTCTTACCTCTGTTGTTTTCCCACAGATCAACAATGAGATAACCTGTATTCTGATTCACGTAAGGTTGCTTGAGTTGATTGGTATTGTCGTTTCTAATTACTCCGTTCTGATTGATGGAGTAATTGGGGTTTTGTGTTATCTTCTTCCAAGTTAAATTCTCATACTTAGCACGGTATTGTCTACGCCTTGACGCGTTTAGAGTTTCACCGTTTTCACAAGGTTTAGACTGGGCTAAACGGTTCGGTCCACCCAGTTTTAAGTTGTCCAACATCGTGTAGTTCTGCTTAGCAAATCCTTGATAGGCATTTTGAATGTCAGACATATTTGAGCCCATTTTGTTGGCATTATCGCTCATGTCGGTGATGGCTTGGTCAGCGACACCAGCAGCTTTTGCCGTGTCACCGTTAAGTGACTGGATCAAGCTTGCAGAGAAACCAGTCACAGTTTCCATGTATTCGTTTGCGGACATCCCTGCCGTTTTGAAGGCATTATCTGCTGATTTCTGAACTGTCTTTGAAGCATCACCAAAAAGGGTATCACCCCCACCGACTAATTGTTCATAGTCAGCATAAGCTGATACCACTTGTTTGCCTAATTCAATTGCGGCAGCACCTGCTGCAAGAGCAACTGCTCCCATGGCTGCACCAATGCCTTTAAGGACACCGCCGAACTTCTCGAACTTGCCACCAGACTTTTCAGCCTCATCACCTGTATCCTTGAGTTCATTGCCAAGGTTATCCGTTTCTTTGGTGACATCCACCTCTTCTTGTCCCATGGAATCGAGTGTTTTCTCGTTGGTCGCAAGTTCTCGCTCCATGCCATTCAATTGGGTTTTGGCATTGTTGAGTTGGATTGCCCAGTTTTGGGTTCGCTTATCGTTTTCGCCAAAACTGTCGGAGGCGTTTTGAAGGGCGCTTTCAAGGGTAGTGATTTTCTCTTTTTGGGCATCAATTGATTTATTGAGGACAGCATTTCGCGCTGAAACCGCCTGAATGCTTTTGTCGTTCTTATCGAATTCAGATGATACCAACTTCATCTCTGAACCTAGTACCTTAAAGGATTGGTTGATTTCACGAAGAGAGTTCTTGAACTCCTTCTCGCCTTCCACTCCAATCTTCAAACCAAAGTTATCTGCCATTAAACCTCACCCCCTTCCTGTTTTAAGCATGAAAAAAGCACCTGAAATACTTCAAGTGCTCCCTATATCAATTGCTCAACCAGTCATTCAAGGCATTCGTGCGCTGAACACTTAACCTATCACTAATACCGCTTTGACTGATTGGTCGTTTCTCTTTTACCAATTCTTTCTCTCTTGCTTTTCTTGTAGCCATATCATCTTCAGACTCCAGAATGCTAAAAATCAAAGAAATGCTTGGATCATCGATTGTCCTACTAGTAAATCCGAAGTATTCCGGATTATTTTTCAAATTGTACAGATGTTCAGCACATCTTACATTTGGGTATACTGATTCTCCAATATATAAAACGTCTTTTCTCCCGTTACGTTCAACTTCAACTTGGTAAATTCCACTTTCAAGTGCTTTCAGCATGTCTTTTGAAAAGAAATCAATATTAAGTCTCATATAAATCACTCCTCCATAGGAAAATTGTAACAAAATTATATCACACTCGGAATAACATCATCAATGAATAACTCAATTTTCGGCTTGCTGATGCCCGTGAACTGCTTATGGCATTCCCATAAATCAAGAAACAATCCAAGTGGGCAAAACCAAAAATCATCTGGTATCATGCCCATTTGCACCGTTCCGTAATAGTAAAGGCGAGTAAATGTTTCAACGTCACTTACTCGCCTGCTTTGTTTTTTATCTCAAACTCACTCTCAATGTTCCGAGCTGTGCCTTTGAACATCGCTTCCGTGATTGCTGATTTGTATTCAGCTAGTTCCAGCGGTGATGTCAACAGCTCCACATACTCAGTAGTGAGTTCGTCTTTCTTGTCATCTTTATTTTTCAGGTTATGAATTTTAATTGACTGATTGGCCAACAGCGTAATCAGCCAGATGATTTCATCAAGGGCT
>RRZU013004382.1_pt1 | contig 12653 bp, 12 predicted proteins | sample 2165561 | NCBI WGS metagenome assembly RRZU01 (sample SAMN10456909, study PRJNA506462) | wastewater metagenome | isolation source: wastewater sludge | place: USA: Moscow, Idaho | reverse complement strand
TCGGGGCACGATTGGCATCGACATGACAGCCCATCGTCGACCGGAAAAGCTGCCGCCATTGAACCTTACCGAACTCCTGGTACCGGAGAACGTCGTGCCGGTGCCGCGTTGGGGCATAGAGAGTGGCCGTTACTGGTGGCCCGGTCGCGCCGAAGAGGAGTACGGCGCGCGCCTGTTGCTGCCTGACGAAGCTGCGCCCGAGCCACCACAAATCTGGGCGCCCGACGCGGGGGACTTCGTGTACGACGAAGAGCTTGACCGGCTGGCGCTTTGAACCAGCAACTGCTGTTGAATTGGCGCTGGATGACCTCCACGCAATTTGCTGATCGTCATTGGCTATCAATAACAAGGAGGTCCATCATGTCTGTTCGTCTATGTCGTTGGGGTAACTCTACGGGGCTGCGATTGCCCAAGTCAGTTCTGGAAATGGCAGGCCTAGCCGCTGGGGGCTACGTGTCTTTGCGAGTCCTCGACAACGGGGATATTCGCGTACGGCCTATGAACGGCTGCGTGCCCGCCGAGTCCTTCACTAGTACGGTGGGCGCCGCCCCAATTGAAGGTGGAGACGACAGTTGGGGCGAGGTGTGGTGAGTGCGTCGTTTCTGATGCAGGGCTTCCCTGCTTCTGTTTAGAGGACTCTGACCAACCTTTGGTGCAGAGGTATAGATGATCGCTTTAGGCTGGGAGCCGACACTGAGGACTGGCAGCTCTGCAGCATCTCAGTGTGTTGCTGCGCACGGCAACGACCTCTTGTTACGTCAGTGTTCGTCTCCTGCATCTGGGGGTTCATCGTTGGAAAGCCTATGCCAGACTGTATTTGGAGACTGGTGCTTTGCTGTTTCGCGAGGCGAGCTCCAAGGTCATCATCGCCCCGAAGGTTGATGAGGCTGATTCAGTTGAGCTCGACCTCAAGCACCGACAGGCCCAAAACGGCTGGAGCGCGACATGCATAGTCGAAAGGTCCAAGGCCAAATACCGCTAGGTCAACAGTCGGCTCAGTAGCTGCTGCCCTTCTGCTGTCAGGTGGGTGATAAATGATGCGGGAGCCAGTTGCTCAATCTCTTCTCTGATTTCCTTGTGCCGCCTCTCAGCGTAGTCCCTTGTCTCTTTCGATACCTTCGGAAGGTGGTCGAGCCATTGGTCGATGACTCGGAAAACGTATAAAGCATGCATCAGCCCGGCGACAGGGCGCTGAGAGCGCTTCCAAGGCGAGTAGTGGAGCCCTTCTTGGTTGACTTTCGCGATGGGAACAATCCGCTCGATCAGGGACAGCTGAAGGTGCATCGCTTCGTGCACTAGAGCTTCGGCTGTCCGGAGGTCAGCGAACCGACCTTCTGAGATGTTGAGAAACACCGAGAATGGTATGGACGGATCGCTATAGCTGACATCAAACCCCGGTTCGGACGCCTTCAAAATGTGAATGCTTTTGGCAAGATCTTCGAAGGTTGCCGCCAATGATGGTACTTGCTGAAGCAGGGGAAGGGCTCTTCGTAGCCCGTCGAGAGACCGAGTTCGGATCATCGTTGCATCAGCAAAGGCTGCGCCCTTTGATGACAGTTTCTGGGCAGCTACGGGGTGGAGCAACTCCACATCGAGATGGATATCAATTGGTCCCTGGAGCGTGACACGCCAAACCTTCGCAGGCGATGCCAAAGCAAGCCACTGGGACGTCGAGTATTCCTTTGAATACATCCCCGATTCGTACACGAGTTGCTCGGCAAGACCAGGCCACCACAATGGAGCCGCAAGGTCTCTTAGACAGAGCTCGATATGTTCTCGGGCTGTGAGCACTTCGCACGCGGAAAAAATGAAAGGACAAGCGTATACCGATCACCAGTTTGAATAGGAGTCACCGCATGCAGGGACGACTCGGAGATCTCGAACACAACTCCAGTGTTGTGTAAGGGGCGAAGAACGCGATGCACATCAGCCGGATCGTTGCTGTTGAAGAAGACCAACAGCCCGCCGTTTTCATCCTCCCAGCCTCTATTTAGCTGAATCAAAAGTCGATGAGACTCTTCCCCGGGAATGAAGTCGTTGTGGATTTTGATGTGTTGCCCATGCGTTAGCCGATGCGCTGTGATGTCGATTCGCGTTGAAAGCTCGACACCAAAGCGGTCTTCCATATGCCGCCTGAGCTCGTGCAGCGCACTAGGCGAGAACGCATCCGCTAGTGCGTTCGGAAGCGTGACGTCATCAAAGCTGAACTCGTGCTGCACATAGAATTCTGCGACTCGGAGCTTCCAGGGGGCGCTTTCCTCAAGCCATTCGAGCATTGCGCTTGCAAGGCTCTGCTCAATACACCCAGCAATCAGGCCGTAGCGGAATGGGGTGAGCTCAAGCGCTTTGGATTGCGATGCGAGGATCAATTTTCAATCCCTCGTTCTGAAGGCGGGAGGCCACCTTAGAGATTAGTGCCTTCTGGTCGTTGCAATAGACAGACGGGTTGTTGTACTCGGCCCCGCTCTTCCAGCGGTGTAGCGGCATTCCGCCGCCGCAAACTCGCAGGTACGAGCAAGCCTTGCAGGCATTGGACGTCGGCCGTTGAAGGTCATGGTACCGCTTGAATTCAGCAGACCGAAAAACATCTGCCAAGTTGCTCGCCTTGACCGACCAAGCTTCTGTGAACTTGTCGGCACCGTTGAAGGAGCTCTTCAATGTGTCGTTCTTGCTGATCGTGCCGTCGGTCTCGATGATGGCAATTCCGTACTCGGCATCGCCGAGACCTTCTTTAATGCCATTACCGCCAAGTGTCAGCTTGATGATGTCATCCAGGAAGCGAACGCGAGGCGGAGAGGGATCGGCTAGATAGATGTCTAGCAACCGCCCCAGCCAGTCTCCGTACTCGATCGATTCGAACGACTCCTTGCCATAAGGCATGTTGCTGTGATTACCATCCCTGTACAGGAAGTCGATCGACGGAGCTCCTAGCGCTTTGAAGTAATCGTAGACAACCTTTGGATCGCATGCTGGGTCAATGACCGACAGCAACCCTGCATAGAGGAATACGGCGTTAGGATGGCGTCGGAGTACTTCGATGCCGGCAATCACGCTGTCGTGAGTGCTTTCCCCCTTCTTGCCCAAACGAAACCGGTCGTTCACTGGCTTAGGGCCGTCAAGGCTTATGGATATCGATACCCTGTAACGAGAGCACAGATCGGCAATCTCTTGCGTTAGCAGCATGCCATTCGTCTGCATGCTGATAGGGTAGTGTGTCGGTAGGCTGTCCCGCAAAGTAACCAGCAAGAACTCAAGGCGCTTAGCCCCCATCATCAATGGTTCGCCGCCATGAAACACCGTGGCGAAGGGCTCGCTCTGCTGGGCGGTAAATTCCTTGATTGCATTTGCGAGAGCAGTGATGGTCTCGCGAGAGATGAGGGCGGGCATGTCCTGCCACCCGTCGTCGCCCATGTTGTAAACGTAACAGTAGGTGCAATTGATGTTGCACCTACTAGCCACCTTCACTAACAGGGTGTCGATGCGCACGGGCGATCAGCGGTTGTGGCGGTTGTGCGTGCGGTCGTATGACTTGCCAACTAGAGGGTCGTCGTGACGAACTTCTTCGACCAAGCGAGCCAGCGCAATGCTGGACAGCGACCTCACATCAACGTCGCATAGCCCGCTGAACTCAGATTGCGGCGCAGCCTCTACCAGTACTTCAAACGATGCTTCGGACACTTTGTGTCTCCTATGGTGGAACGTAGCTCTACTTTAGATTGTCACGCCAAGAAAGGCAAATTGTTTTTTATTTATATAAATCAACAGCTTACATTTCCACAATGACTTTCGTGGAGATCGATGGATTGAAAAATGTTTAATTAAATCAATAAGATAGATGGGTTTATTTTTTTCATCAGGTGATAGCTCTTAGGCCGATAGAAGTCGCTGGCGCCAGCCTGCCAGGAAGACGCCCATCCAATTCCAACTGGCGCCACCTCGGAGGCTGTTCTGCTTCAAGGAGTGGCGGCGCCGAATGGCGCCTATTGAGTGTTGATTTCAACTACGCGACTGACGGTACCCGCCGCGAAGCAGCCGATTTCCAGAGTTTGCCAATGCTGGCTACGTGTCGACTCAACCAAATGAGGGCCATTGCAGCTGCGGGTGCGTCGGTTTGCTGACTATCGACAAGTGCGTGTTATCGCTACTCGGCTCACGCACGGCCGACAATGGTAGGCTGGCAAGCTGCACGTTCTGTCGGTCGGCCCTCATTGGCACCTCGGTGAGCACCCAAGAGGCAGCGATGCCGGTTTGTGCTTATCAGGTGGTCAGCAATCGCTCTCTATCGCCTTACAGCCAGTCGTAACTGATCCGCACTTAACTCAGGCAACGATGTTTGGCTATGATTCCAGGAGTCCTCGAATGTATCTTCTTCGCTACCTTTCTAGGAAAGCGAGGCTGAGGCTGATGTGACTCCCTTCCGTGCGTCGCTGCCTCCCAATATACCGCCCCAATCTCAAATTCCATAGTGCGGAACAACAGTTGACAGAGGCAAATCAATTACTGTACATAATCACAGCTGCGTAAAAGCGGAACTGACGCGCGACCAACATTCCCTTCGTTAGTGCAGTGTGGCGCGATATCTGAATGCGCTCATTACACGAAGAACCACCACAGACCAAATGAAGATGCAAACCTTCCGCTTCGTCGACCTGTTCGCTGGCCTTGGCGGCTTTCACCTTGCACTCGACCGTCTCGGCGGTCAGTGTGTTTTCGCCGCTGAATGGAAGGAGCACCTACGGGATCTGTACGAGGAGAACTTCGGACTGCGTCCGGAGGGTGATATCACCCTGGTAAACCCGCAAGACATCCCGGATCACGACGTACTGACAGCGGGCTTTCCCTGCCAGCCATTCTCCAAGGCCGGTGAGCAACTCGGCTTCGAGTGCACAGAACAAGGCAACCTCTTCTTCAACGTCGCTGCCATCCTCAAGCAAAAGAAGCCTACTTACTTCATCCTTGAGAACGTACCCAATCTGCTGAAGCATGATGAAGGGCGGACGTGGCATGAAATTCAGAAAGTCCTGCGTGAGGAATTGGGTTATCACATTCGTGCGGAACGGTTCTCTCCGCATCACTTTGGCATCCCGCAAATTCGGGAGCGCCTTTATATCGTTGGTTCCCGCCTACCACTCGACAGGTTCGAGTGGCCTGAGACGAGCGATGCTGAAACCAATATAGGGACAGTCTTGGACGATAACCCACCCAACGCGAAGACGCTATCGGCTCAAGTGAGGGAGTGTCTGGAGGTATGGGATGAGTTCCTTAAGGCACTTCCTGCTAGTGTGGAGTTGCCGTCATTCCCGCTGTGGTCTATGGAATGGGGGGCGACCTATCCGTACGAAGAAACGACTCCTTACGATCTGCAGGAACAATTTGGATACGACGGCCTAAAAGGCTTCAAAGGTAGCCACGGTGTAAAGATTGGTTACCTGAAGACCTTTGAAGAGCGATGGGCGGCGCTTCCTAGCCACGCTCGCACGCATCAAGTGAGGTTCCCGAAATGGAAACAGGACTTCATCCGCCAGAACCGTCAGTTCTACGAACACAACAAGGCGTGGATTGACCCGTGGCTGCCCAAGATACTCAAGTTCCCTTCGAGCTTGCAGAAGTTCGAATGGAACATCAAGGGCGGCGAGCGCAACATCTGGGACTACGTCATCCAATTTCGCGCTTCAGGCGTGCGCGTGAAACGCCGCACAACAGCCCCCAGTCTGATTGCAATGACAGATACGCAAATCCCAATCATTGGCTGGCAGAAGCGTTATATGACACCCCACGAGTGCGCGCGTCTTCAGAGCCTTGATGGTCTAAAGAAGCTGCCGAATAGCCCGACGAAGGCGTTCGCAGCTCTTGGCAACGCAGTGAACTCCGATGTCGTAGAGATGGTAGCCAAGGCTCTCCTCCGGCAAGGGCTGCCGAAAGCCATAACCCCAGCGCGAGCTAGTGACTTCGCTGGAGTGCCCGAGGAATGCTGAATCGCACTAAGGTTCAAGAAGTTGCGGCGGTCGGGATTCGCCCCAATTCGTCCATACTTTCGGTTCTCTCTCACCTTAACTACAAAGCTTGGTACGCTGTTGCTGAATTCGTTGACAACAGCATTCAGAGCTACCTGTCCAATCGTGAAGAGTTGCGTGCACTTCACGGAGTTGGGTACAAGTTGACGGTTCGGGTGTGGCTCGATCAGCAGAACAAGTTGATTGAAGTCACTGATAACGCTGCAGGCATCAAAGGCGCCGACTATCCCCGTGCTTTTCGTCCTGCCGAGATACCCACGGACCGCACGGGGCTATCGGAATTCGGCATGGGAATGAAGACGGCTGCATGCTGGTTCACTCACACTTGGAACGTGCGGAGCAAGGCTCTAGACGAGCCAGTTGAACGTCTGATTCGGTTCAACCTAAATGAAATTATCGACGGTCGGCTAGAGCATCTTCCTGTCCTCGAAACGCCTGCAAGCAAGGACGCTCACTTCACTGTTTTGCGCCTTGAGAACCTAGGCAAGAAGTTCCCAGTCAAGCGAACGCAAAAGAAGCTGCGGGACCACCTCGCAAGCATCTATCGCATCTACTTACGCAGCGGTGAGATTGAACTCTACTTCGATGAAGAGCGCGAGCCAATGAAGTTCGACGAGCCAGACGTACTCGTCGCACCGCCCTACAACTCGCCAACCTCTCTTCCGATTCGATGGTACAAGGAAATCGAAATTTCGCTGAGCGGCAACCGCCGCGTGCACGGCTTCGCTGCAATTAGGCGAGAAGCGTCGACGACTCACGCAGGGTTTGCATTGTTCCGCAGGAACCGACTGATTTTGGGTAGTGACGACGAAACCTATCGTCCACAAGACATCTTCGGCAACTCCAACAGCTTCAGATACCAGCGTCTGTTTGGGGAACTCCACGTAGAAGGTTTCGAGGTCAGCCACACCAAAGACGGATTTCGCTGGGATGACCTCGAAGAAGAGTTGCTTCAAAAGCTTCGAGACAGCCTACGCGACGGAATGGATTTGCTGAAACAAGCGGACAACTATCGCGCTCGCCCCTCCAAGAGTGCATTGCAGCCAATGCTGAGCCGAGCAGGCACTGCCATGGCTGCAGACTTGACCAAGTTCGGGGGTGATGCCCTCTCAATCAAAGGGTCAGGCGCCGGGGTCCTATCTGCTACCACCGGGACGGCACCAGCCGACGTCTTTATAGCCACTGAGACTAAGTTCAGCTTGCTAGTAGACAGCCAGAAATGGAACGTGACCGTGCGTGCCGCCGTCGACCCGGCGCTCAATGAATGGGTTCGCATCGGTAAAGGTGACAACCGGCAGCTTGAGGGAATGCCTATACGGGACATCATCGTCGACGTTTCGATGGCGCATCCGTTCGTGCAGCAGTTCATTGGATCGAAGAATGAGAATGCGGAATTATTCCTACGTTTCGCCGTTGGCTTGGCGTTGGCGGCCGAGAAGTCAGCGAGGGCGGGGTACCCCGTCACCCTTGCCATGCATTGGTTTAACAGACTCCTGAGAGAGTCACTTTCGGGAGCAGTAGATTGACCATCACAGTGCGAGAACTTAAAGACGTCAGGCCGCCGCTGCTTTGGGAGCCTCGGGAAGGCGCAGAAACCTCACGCTTTGTTGAGCGCAAGCACGTTCAGACTGGCATTCCCAAGAACGCACTTGAGAATGTCGTCTTCGAAGCTCAGCAAATCCTTGGCAGATGCGTGGACCCGAAAGGCCCTCCTGGACAGCGCACCGGCCTTGTGGTGGGATACGTGCAAAGTGGTAAGACCCTTTCATTTACGACGCTGACGGCACTCGCGCACGATAACGGGTTTGCGCTCGTCGTTCTAATCGCGGGCACGCTAGAGAACTTGAAGCAGCAGACCCTTGACCGACTGACATCGGACCTAGAACTGACGGCGAGCGGAGTCATCCGTCCCTGGCTTCTGGTGCACCAGCCTTCCGAGAACACCTCTGACGCTGCACTGCTACGGCAGCATCTTAAGAATTGGACTGACCCGTCCTACCCTCAGCACAAGAAGCGAGTTTGCGTCGCGGTTGTCCTTAAGCATCCCAAACGGATAGCAAACCTTCGTGACTGCTTGAAAGGCGTAGAACTCGCGAAAATCCCAACACTCGTGATTGATGACGAGGCTGACCAAGCGAGTTTGAATACGTTTGCTGCCTCAAACCAAGCAAAGGGCACTAACCGCACGAGCGCGAATTACCGCGAGGTACTCGCGCTGAAGCAGGTGTTCCCGCATCACACGTACGTCCAATATACGGCTACCCCGCAGGCAAACTTGCTCATCAACCTCGTCGACCACCTGTCTCCGGAGTTCGCCGAATTGGTATCGCCTGGCGCTGGCTACGTCGGCGGTGCGACGCTGTTCAAGCCGATGGGGGGCTATGCGAAGACCATTCCCGACTCGGAAGCTTCAGCCAAGCTTTCAACCTCGTCAGCGCCTCCAGCTACATTGGTGAATGCGCTACGAATGTACCTCCTCGCCGCATGCGCATCGGAGGTGAAACGGGAAGGCGCCAACAGAACGATGATGGTTCACCCGTCTCAGCAAACAGGGCCACACAACGACTATCTTCATTGGATTGACGAACTCATCGATGCGTGGCGCGCAATCGTCTCGACTGATGACCACCAACTCAGGCAAGACTTCTTTGATGGATTCCGTGAGGTCTACCAGGATCTTGAAGGGACCTCAAACGGTGAACTGCCTTCTTTCGATGAGTTGATTGCTCAGTTAGGGGTTGTGCTGCGCACCGTCATGGTTCGCGAGGTCAACTCCACTGGCTCTGGCTCAGCACCTATCAACTGGAGTGCGAGCGAATACTGGATTTTAGTTGGTGGCGCGAAGCTCGACCGGGGCTTCACGGTCGAGGGGCTGATCGTCACATACATGCCTCGGCCACTAGCGACTGGGCACGCGGATAGCCTGCAGCAAAGAGCTCGCTTCTACGGCTATAAACAGCGATACCTAGGCTACTGCCGCGTCTACCTTCAAGGAGATGTTCGTGTGGCGTTTGAAAAGTACGTCGAACATGAGGCGGACATCCACCACAGCCTTAATGGCCAACGGGGCTACGAACTCAAAGCTTGGGCACGGCAATTCATCCTGGACAGCAGCATGAAGCCGACGCGCAAAGGTGTCATCGGAATTCCACTCCAGGAGTTCCTCGCTTCAGGCTGGATTGAGCCGGCCGCCGCCCACATCGACACACAGTGTGTGAAGTTAAATCGTGAGGTTTTCATGGAGTTTCTGGGGCAACTGAAGGCATACCCTCCTGGGAAGCCAGCACAGGAAGCACATCCAGATCTTTTTATCGACAAACGGGTCAAGTCGGAACCCAACCTTTTATATGAAGCGGTTCCGTTGGATGTGGTGGTTCGGGATCTCCTCAGAAAGCTGCAGATGGGGCTTCAAAGTGACGAACTTGAAAAGTCTGCCGCTATCGTCGCGCTTGAGCGTCTACGAGATGAAGGGCAGACACATGTGGATGTGTTCCTGATTGGCAATGGGGTATCGCAGACTCGTAGCAAGAAGAAGTCCGACAACGTCATCAACCAGATTGCTCAGGGCAAATCGCCCGCAGGAAAGGTTGATCGCTCGCTTTTGACCTACGGCGGTGACCGTAGCTTTGTCGCACCTGAACGCGTGTCGCTTCATCTTCGCTACTTCACGCTGCTTAACGCGGATACAAAAGCGCCCGAGGAGTCGGATGTGCCGTGGTTCGCGGTCCATATCCCAGAGAAGCTGGAAAAAAACTTCCTGCTGCAGAAGGATGCGTTATGACGAAGACTACTTCTCTGTGGGAACGCTTTCAGGCCTTAAAGCCTACAGAAGACGCGAGCGCCGTCACAGCAATCCCTTGCGGCTCCAGCAAGCAACATTTGCTTGTCCGCGGCGTCCTTGGAGAGCCCGCACTGCTGCTCGCGACCGAAACCAGAGCATCCCCAAGAGTTGATATTCGTCTCAAGCACGTAGGTGTGCAGTTCGACCGAAGGTTTGAGATTGCAAATGGAGACGACGGCAGTACGGTGGTGGGAAACTTCTGCAAGTTCATCTGTGATCCTTCGGACTTACACCTCCACCAGTACTTTGTGGAGTTGATGTCGGCAACAGCCAGTACGCATCCCGGTGTGCTCTCTGCGCAAGCGACAGACGAAGTGGTAGATGTGCTGCTGGAGCTCTTTCGCAAGCTTTCTCTGCCGGCTGACCAGTCGGTAACAGGCTTGTGGGGGGAGTTACTGCTCATGCATTTAGCTGTCTCGCCAGAGAAGTTTGTAGATGCGTGGCACTTACGGGCGACAGATGGTTTCGACTTTGCGTTCCCCGACAAGAGGATTGAGGTGAAGGCAACCGAGCGCCCCTCTCGTGAGCATGACTTCTCCCTCAAGCAGGTCCGTTCTGGCCGTGAGACCGATTTCGTCGCGTCCATCACCCTGGCTCGCTCCTCAGCGGGCCTATCTGCGCTAGACCTAGGGCGACTTATTGCAGAGAGATTAGATGCAGCGCAACAAGCCAAGCTTTGGCGGCTTGTTCTCGAAACACTCGGAGGAGATGCTGACGGTGAACATCGCTTCGACGCGAAGAGTGCATCGGACGGGCTAGTTTTCGTCCGCGCCTCCGATGTACCAGCCCCAGAGGTCTCTGCGAGTGTTGCTGCCTTCGTGACCGAAGTTCGATTCCGCTCTAACATCAACGTTCTGTGCTCAACGTCGGCCATCGATAAAGCCAAAATTCTCGGCGGCTGAGACCACCGTCAGCGAGAGGATTGACCGATGTCGGGGATACAACGGTCAGTAGTGGCTACACTTTTTACGCGGTCGGTGTTTGTGGTTGCTGTCACTCGGGCCTCTGAGCACGAGTGCCTTGACTAAGGTTCGACCTGCCACTCACAGCAAACTCGGCGTTTTGCTCCTCACAATCGGCCTTATGTACTTTACCAACGTCGTACTGGACCGGTGTCCTGTTTGCTCCATGATGGTATGGGTAGCAATCCCAACGCTAGCCGCCTCCGTGCAATAGCCCGCTCGCAAACTATGTCCTGCCACGGATTTTGCGGCTTCTATATTCTTTGCGAGGCTTGTCGTCTCCTTGAGTACAAGAGCTACCGACTGCGGCGTTAGCGCCTTTCCGCAGGCGATCTGGTCATGCCGGTTGATCGCCCTGAACACCGGCCCTTGTTCTATCCCGCTGAGTTTTAGCCACTGCTCCAACGCCTTGACCGGGCAGCGCGAAGACTTCGCACAGGGTATGAACACCGTATGCCCTTTTTCCTGCTGGGTCTTGGTGCGCCGGATGTGAATCTCGATGCCATGGTCTAAAGCAGTGATGTCCTCCTTGCGAATGCTGACCAACTCCGAGCGCCGAAAGGCTCCTGCGAAGCCCACCAGGATCAGCGCCGCATCGCGCGCCGCCTTCATTGGTTTCTGCTTTTCCGCCGTCAACACCAGTTCGATGATGTCGTCCTTGACCAGCGCCTTGACGCGCCGTTGGGCTGTTCCTTTGGTGCGCCGGATGCCCTGCATGGTGCGCTTGACCAGGAAGTCCATGGCGGGTGATGTGTGCCCAGCCTCCAGGTGCGCCCGGTGGATAGCGATCAGCCTGTGCTGCAAGGTGGCCACGGCCAAAGTGTCTGCAAAGTGAGCAAGGTATTCGGCCAGTTTCACCGCCGTCGTTGGGATCGTGCCCCCGTGCGCACGGAAGTGCGCCAAATCGGCCTTGTAGCTCCGGTGCGTGTTGTCGGCCAGCGCCGCCTGGGTATAGCGGTTGACCTGGGCCGAGGGAACTGAGGTCGTTGTACGCTTACCCATGACGTCGCCCCGTGAAATCTGCAGTCGCCCTTCGGCACGGAGCAGCCAGTTCGACGCAGGCCGCAGCTGCATCCCCCAGTTCTGCCAGTAACCACCCGAGTGCCTCGACCGTATCTTGGTCAAACTCCCCGACTTCCACCTGCACCGAGGCGTGAGCCAGCAACTGCCCAACAGCGGAGATCCCCAGTTGCAGGATGCGCTGGAGCAGCTCAGCAGCTTCCGCAAGGCTCACCAGTACAGTGGAGTCGCTGGCATCGAAATCGGGTTGCCCTTGGTCATTGACGACCAGCTTGGGCAGAAGTGCCATCAGGCTACGGCTTGGCCGTGGAGTTTCTGAAGCCCGCATGTCAGTACTCCGAGGGCAGCAGGATGCAAGTGTTGTCCCGCTGGCCATTGGCCTCGCTCACCGCTTCAGTGATGACGTAGAGTCGAATGCCGTCCACGATGTAGAGCGACAGCAATCGGCCTCCACTCAGCAAGGCTTGGTCGTTAGCAGCCTTATCGGCTGAGCACAAACCATCGGGGTCAGACCAGTCTCCGCATTGATGACGCTGAAGCAACCGCATCGGGTGGCATTGCGCCTGAGTGAGCAGTTCCAGCGCCCCTGGCGTGGCGACCAGTCGGCCCAGGCCGAACAAGGGCTTGCCAACGAGTCGGCGCAGTTCGATGTCCTTCAGGTGTTTGTAGATCAGAGGGTAGTCGTGCATCTGGAGTTCTCCGCAAAGAAGGAAAAACTCCGGCGCACGCAGCCACCATCCCTCTGGGCTATGCATAACCCGAGGAGTTGGTCAAAAAGAAGGGAAAGGAAGAGGTGATACGTGCTGACGCACGCCG
>RRZU013495288.1_pt1 | contig 12655 bp, 9 predicted proteins | sample 2165561 | NCBI WGS metagenome assembly RRZU01 (sample SAMN10456909, study PRJNA506462) | wastewater metagenome | isolation source: wastewater sludge | place: USA: Moscow, Idaho | reverse complement strand
TCGCGGCAATGCGGGAAGGACCGGCTACGGCGGCGATGGGAGCATCCCGACCCATCTGCACATTGAGATGTGGCTGGGTCCTTATGACCGGTCGCTGGATGTCCGCAAACAGCGGACACGGGACATTGTCCCGCTCTTCAATTGGTTTTAGCTCAGCCCCTGTGCAATGGAGTGTGCTCGAACGGGCTTTGCGCTCACTTGAACGCGGTACGGTCAGGGCGCCGGCATCAGGAAGCGCGCTTGGACAGTTGCCAACGCTATTTGAAACAAAAAGAAAAAAGGCCCCAATCGGGGCCCCTGGACGGATTCAGCATTTGAATGTGGCGGACAGTGAGGGATTCGAACCCTCGAGACGGTTCCCCGCCTACACACTTTCCAGGCGTGCGCCTTCGACCACTCGGCCAACTGTCCGTGGCGGCCCGTCTAGCGTGACGGAACGCGCTGTGCAAGCCGCTGTTCGCTCAAAGCTTGGAAATCCGCTTCTGCAATTCGGCCAGCTGGCGACGGATCTCGGTCATGTCCTCGGCTTCGGCCGGTTTCTTGCCCGCACGGCGCGTGGCCGGAGCCTCGGCCTCTTCCTCGGGCTCGGGGCTGCTGCTGCCGGGCCAGCCCGATGACATCGCCTTCAGAAACAGCCGCTGCTGGCGCTGCAGCGCCTCAAATCCCGGCATCGAGGACATCGGGTTCGGAAAGGTCGAGAGATTCTCCATCATCTTCGACTGCCCGTCGCGCAGCATCTCGAAGCTGGCCGCCAGAAACTGCGGGACCACCGATTGCGCCTGCGTGGTGTAGCTGCGCACCAGATCGACCAGAACCTCGATCGGCAGCACGCTCTCGCCCCTGCCCTCATGCTCGGCAATGATCTGCAGAAGATACTGGCGCGTCAGGTCATCCCCGGTCTTCAGATCGACGATCCGGACCTGACGGCCAGCACGGATGAACCCGGCAATATCGTCCAGAGTCACATAGTCGCTGGTCTCGGTATTGTAGAGGCGACGGCTCGCATAGCGCTTGATCAGAAGCGGTGTCGTGTTCTCAGCCTCAGCCATGGATCCTCCGGGAATGCATTTGCAGCATGATGGAAAATACACCGCAGAAATGCAAAGAAAATCGCCATGCTGGACGGCGGCACCCTGCGGCGCGCCGCATCGCAGAAATACCGGCACGAAAAAGGGGGATGGTTGCCCATCCCCCTTTTCCGAATTCGACCAGTCCTGAAAATCAGGCTTTGGCGGTCGCCGCGGTCGCCGAGCTGGCGGCGGCGGTGGCTTTTTTCACGGCAGCCTGGGTGTCGCGGGTCGCTTTTTCAGCGGCTTTCTGCGTTTCCGTAGCCAGGTCCTTGCCAGCGGTCAGCATCAGGTCGACGGTGTCCATCTGAACTTTTTTCGCGACTTCGGCGAAGGCAGCCATGTGCTCGGCAGCCATTTCGGCAGCGGCAGTGGTGAAGTCGCTGACGGCTTTGGCGTATTCGGCCGGCTCTTCTTTCGAAGCGGTCAGCTCACCCATGCGGGCGATGGTGTCTTTGGCCCACTGCGACGAAATCTCGGTCGAGCGCTCAGCGGCGGCCAGAGCAACCTTGGCCATTTTCTCGCCCAGAGCGGTTTGCGATTTGAAGGCGTCCTGGAACGACGAGGTGTCAACCGGGAATTTCGCCATCACTTCTTGCAGGGTCTTGGTGAAGTCGGGGGTCTTAGCCATTTGCTCTCTCCTTGGTCGGCGCCAAGCGCGGGCACCTGTTAATTCAACTGACCCCGATATACTTTCTGCACCGCAGCATTGCAAGGGACTTTCGCTGCGATGCAGAAAAATTTCTTCACTGCCGCTCGTGGACATATTGTCCGGGCGCCGGGCCAAGCCCCTCGCCGGGATCGCGGGCCGCGACCATGCCGCCCGCGCGCTTGGCCAGCCAGTCGTCCCAGCGCTCCCACCAGCTGCCCTCATGGTGCCGGGCCTGATCGCGCCAGGCCTGCCAGCCATCCGCAAAACCCGCATCCGAGGTGTAATGGCCGTATTTCTTCTTGCTGGGCGGGTTGATGATGCCGGCGATATGGCCGGATTCCGACAGGATGAAGGTCTTGTCCCGGGATGCCATCTGGGCGACGCCACGCCAGCTGTCGGTGGCCGGCGCGATATGATCGGTCTCGCAGGCAATGGCGCAAAGCGGCACGTCCACGTCGCGGATATGCAGGCGCTTGCCCATGACCTCGAATCCCTCGCCCACGAAGGTGTTCTGCTGGCACAGGCGGCGCAGGTATTCGACCGCCATCCGCCCCGGCAGATTGGTGCCGTCGCCGTTCCAGAACAGCAGATCGAAGGCCGGCGGCGTCTCGCCCAGCATATAGCTGCGAATCGCCGGCCCCCAGACCAGATCATTGGCGCGCAGAAAGCTGAAGGTCCGCGTCATCAGATGCGAGCTCAGCATGCCGGCGCGTGCGACCTCGTCCTCGATGCCGGCGACGAAATCGTCCTGCAGATAGGCGGTGAATTCGCCCTGATCCGAGAAATCGGTCAGCGTGGTAAAGAAGGTGGCCGAGTTCACCCGGTCGTCGCCGCGCTGTTTCAAAAGCGACAGCGTCAGCGACAGCGTGGTGCCGGCGATGCAATAGCCGACGGCATTCAGCTTGGGCTGGTCGGTCAGGTCCAGCACCCGGTCCATGATCTCGACATAGGATGCGACGTAATCGTCCATGCCGGTATCTGCATAGCTGGCATCGGGGTTTTTCCAGGCCACGACGAACAGCGTATAGCCCTGATCGACGATCCACTTGATCAGGCTGTTCTGCGGCTTCAGGTCCAGAATGTAGAACTTGTTGATCCATGGCGGAAAGATCACCAGCGGCAGCTCATGGACCTGCGCGGTGGTGGGTTTGTACTGGATCAGCTCGTAAAGCGGCTTGCGGGCGACCACGGTGCCCTCAGTCGTGCCGATATTCTCGCCCACGCGGAAGGCATCGCGATCGGCCAGCGAGACGATCAGCTCGCCGCCGCTGCCCTCGATGTCGCGGACCAGATTTTCCAGACCCTTGACCAGGCTTTCGCCCTCGGTCTCCAGCGCCTTTTCCAGCGCATCCGGGTTGGTGGCCAGAAAATTCGTCGGCGCCATCATGTCGATCATCTGGCGGGTGAACCACTCGATCCGGCGGCGGTCCGACATGCCGGGCAGGTCGAGCGCGCTGGCCGCATCCTCCAGCGCCTGCGCATTGATCTGATACTGGCGCTTGATGAAGTTGAAGAATGGATGGCTTTCCCAAAGCGGGTTCGAGAAGCGGCGGTCCCTCGGCCCTTCGCTGGCCGGCGCCTGCAATCCGCCCCGCGCCAGCGCGGCCTGCGCCTCGGCGAAATGGCGCAGGGTCTCGCCCCAATAGCTGACCTGCTGGCCAAGCACGCGCTCGGGTTGTTCGGCCAGAAGCTTCATCCAGGCGGTGGCGGCGGTGGTAAAGAGTTCGGGTCCGGGGGCCTCGACGCCGGGGCTGCGCTGCTGGCGCTGCGCAAGCGCGCTGATCAGCCGCTGGGTAAGCGATTCAATCCGCTCGATATTCATCGCCAGTTGTTCGGGCAGCCGGCTGTCGGCGCCAAACGCCGCCTCGGCAAAGGCGACCGAACGCTCGGTCGCGCCGGCAACCGTGGCGGCCGAGGGCTGGGCAGCAGCGGCATCGCCTGCAGCCGATCCGGCACCGGTGGATTTTGCGGCCTCTGGTTTCGACGCCGCTTTCGATCCAGCTTTCGGTGCGGCGCGCTTGGACGCGGGCGGAGGCGAAGCCTTCGGCGTTGCGGCTCCGGCCGGGCGCAGCGCGGCGTCGGCGGCATCCAGCGCGGCGGCATCAGGCTTGGCGGTATCAGACCGGGCGGACTTGGCCTTGGCCGAGACCTTGCGATGCGTGCCGGTGCGGGTATCGCTGCGCGCCGCAGCCCGCGCCCGCGCCGCGGCGCTGCGCGACGAGGTCTTGGCCGCAGCCTCACGGCCTGCGGGCTTGGTCGGCGCAGCCGCCGGTTTTGCAGCAGGCTTTGCATCCGGTTTTACTGCGGGTTTTACTGCGGGTTTTCCTGCGGATTTCCCGGTCGCGGTCTTGGCGGCCTCCTTGGCGCCTCCCCGTGCGGACCTGGCCGGATCGGCGGTCGGCACCGCCGCTTTCACGGCCTTGTCAGCGGGCGGTTTCGCGGTCGGTTTACTGGCCCGGCGCCGCGCCGGCTTGGCAGGAGTTTCGGCAACAGATTCGTCCTGCGTGGTATCGTTCTTGCGCGCCATAATTGACATTCCTCCGCTGACCGTAAATTCATTATGCCCAGCACTACTCACAGGTAAAGCCGTGTCCTGCTCCGGCGCGCCCAAAACGAGAAGGTTACAATGGCAACTTACAAAGGGCTCAAAGGGATCATCTCATACGATGCGATGGAGACGATCCGTAACACGAATGAATGGATGGGCGCCAGCGCGCGTGCTCTCGGTTCCTACCCCGCCTTCGCCCTGATTCCCAACCCCATGTTCAAGCTGATGTCCGCCTGGGGCCGGGTGACCGAGCGCAGCTTCGCGCGCATGGTGATCAAGCCGGACTGGGAAATCCCCGCCGTCGTCTCCGAGGACGGTCAGGACCACATCGTCTATATCGAACCCGAGATCAAACGCCCCTTTGGCGATCTGCTGCATTTCCGCGTCGCCCGCCGCGACCCGATGCCGCGCAAGGTGCTGCTGGTGGCGCCGATGTCGGGGCATTATGCGACGCTGCTGCGCTCGACCGTGCGCTCGCTGCTGCCCGATTGCGACGTCTATGTGACCGACTGGCACAATGCCCGCGACATCCCGGTAAGCTGCGGCAAGTTCGATATCGAGGATTACACCCAGTATATCGTCGACTTCATCCGCCATCTCGGCCCGGACACGAACGTCATCGCCGTCTGCCAGCCCGCGCCGCTGACGCTGGCCGCGACCGCGCTGCTGGCGGCCGAGGATCCGGCCGCCCAGCCCCGTTCGCTGATCCTGATCGGCGGCCCGATCGACCCTGATGCCGCCGCGACCGAGGTCACCGACTTCGGCAACCGCCTGACCATGGGCGAACTCGACTATCTGATGATCCAGCAGGTCGGCTTCAAGTATCGCGGCGCCGGACGCATGGTCTATCCGGGGCTGGCGCAGCTTTCCTCGTTCATCGCCATGAACTCGGAAACCCACGCCAAGGCCTTCCTCGACAAGATCTTCGCCGAGGCCCGCGGTGAGGGGTCGGAAAGCGACAAGCACAACGTCTTCTACGACGAATACCTTGCGGTCATGGACATGACAGCGGAATTCTACCTTTCGACCGTCGAGCGCATCTTCAAGGAACGCGAGATCGCGCAGAACGAATTCACCGTGCACGGAAAAAAGGTCGATATCGGCAAGATCACCAATGTCGCGGTGATGACGGTCGAGGGGGCGAATGACGACATCTCGGCCCCCGGCCAATGCGTCGCCGCGCTCGACCTCTGCACGGGTGTGCCCGCGAACAAGAAGACCCAGCACCTGGAACCCGGCGCCGGCCATTACGGCATCTTCGCCGGCAAAAGCTGGCGCCTGAACATCCGCCCGCTTGTTCTTGATTTCATGGACGAAGCCGCGAACCCGTCGGCGCCCGCGCGCCGCCGCCGCCGCGGTCCTAGGCCGGTGGACCTCAACGCCACCCCCAGCACCACCCAGCCCACCGATCTCGACGGCAAGATCGCCGTCTGATCCCCACTGGGCGATAACCGAAAGGCGCGGCCCCAAAGCCGCGCCTTTCGCATGTCACAGCCGCGCCAGCACCTCGTCCACCGTCGCCACGATCAGCCCCAGACATTCATCGGTCGAGAAACGGTGATCGGCGCCCTTGACCAGCAACAGCCGCATATCCTCGCCCGAGGCATGGGCCAGCAGGTCCGTCGCCCAGCCGACCGGCACCTCCGCATCGGCAGTCCCCTGCAAAAAACGCACCGGAAAGGGCAGATGCAGCGGCGCCGTCATCACCAGATGGTTGCGCCCGTCCTCGATCAGCTTGCGGGTGATGGGATAGGGCTCGCCGTAATCGCTGGGCCGCAACAGCCGCCCCTCGCGCTTCAGCTTGGCGCGCTCCAGCTCGGAAAACCCGGCCCAGAAGCCGCGCTCGGTAAAATCGGGCGCGGCGGCGACAGTGACCAGCCCCCCCACCCGCTCGGGGAAAGCCCGCGCCAGCAACAGGCTGATCCAGCCGCCCATGGACGACCCGACCAGCACCTGCGGCCCCTCGGTCAGCGCATCGATGGCGACCGCCGCATCCGCCAGCCAGTCGCCGATGCAGCCAGCCTCGAAACTGCCATCCGACTCGCCATGCCCGGAATAGTCAAAGCGCAGGAACGCCCGCCCCCCGGCGCGCGCCCATTCCTCAAGAAACACGGCCTTGGTGCCCTGCATGTCGGACCGGAACCCGCCCAGAAAGACGACACCCGGCCCCTGCCCGTCGATCCGGTTATAGGCGATCCGCCCCTTTGGCCCGTCAAGAAACTCTGTCATTCATCCATGCCCAAATATCCTGCGGGGGAGTCGCGCAGCGCGCGACGGGGGCGCAAAGCCCCCTCTATTCCCTAGCCGCATTGACATTCTGCGGCAATCCGTTCACATCGACCGCCGCATATAACCCGCAACCGGGCGTTCCGTGGGCGCCAAACCGACGAGGAGGACACCGATGTCCCAGATCTCCCTCACATTCCCTGATGGCAATTCGCGCGACTATCCCGCCGGCATCACCGCCGCCGAGGTCGCCGCCTCCATTGCCCCCAGCCTCGCGAAAAATGCGATCTCGGCCAGCCTCGACGGCGCGCATATCGACCTGCAATGGCCGATCGACGCCTCGGGCAGCATCGCCATCAACACGATGAAGGACAGCGCCCCGGCGCTGGAACTGATCCGCCACGACCTCGCCCATATCATGGCCCGCGCCGTGCAGGACCTCTGGCCCGACGTCAAGGTGACCATCGGCCCGGTGCGCGATTACGGCTGGTTTTACGACTTCGACCGCGCCGAACCCTTCACCCCCGAGGATCTGGGCGCCATCGAGACGCGCATGAAGCAGATCATCGCCGCCCGCGACCCGGTCCGCACCGAGGTCTGGGACCGCGCCCGCGCCCGCGCCCATTACCAGGCTGCGAACGAACCCTTCAAGGTGGAACTCATCGACCGCATCCCCGGGGATGAGCCGATCCGCATGTATTGGCACGGCGACTGGCAGGACCTCTGCCGCGGCCCGCATCTGCAAAATACCGGCCAGGTTCCCGCCGACGCCTTCAAGCTGACGCATGTCGCCGGCGCCTACTGGCTGGGCGACGCCTCGCGGCCGATGCTGCAACGCATCTACGGCGTCGCGTTCAGAAACCGCGACGACCTCAAGGCGCACCTGACCATGCTGGAGGAGGCCGCGAAACGCGACCACCGCAAGCTCGGCCGGGAAATGGAGCTCTTCCACTTCCAGGAAGAGGCCCCCGGCATGGTCTTCTGGCACCCCAACGGCTGGTCGATCTACCGCGAGCTTGAGGCCTATATGCGCCGCCGCCTGATCCGCGCCGATTACAAGGAAATCAAGACACCGCAGGTCGTCGACCGGGTGCTTTGGGAAAAATCCGGCCATTGGGAAGCCTATCGCGAGAACATGTTCATCGTCGAGGTGGACGAGGAAGGCGCCAAGGAAAAGCGCGTCAACGCGCTGAAACCGATGAACTGCCCCTGCCATGTCCAGGTCTACAATCAGGGCATCAAGTCCTATCGCGACCTGCCGCTGCGGCTGGCCGAATTCGGCTCCTGCCACCGCTATGAGCCCTCGGGCTCGATGCACGGGCTGATGCGGGTGCGCGGCTTCGTGCAGGACGACGCGCATATCTTCTGCACCGAAAACCAGATCGAGGCCGAATGTGCCGGCTTCATCGGCCTGCTCTCCTCGGTCTATCGCGACCTCGGCTTCGAGAAATTCGACATCAAGCTGTCGACGCGCCCCGATATCCGCGTCGGCTCGGACGAGATCTGGGACAAGGCCGAATCGGCACTGTCCTCGGCCATCGCGCATCTCGGCCTGCCCTATGAGGTCAATCCCGGCGACGGCGCCTTCTACGGCCCGAAACTGGACTTCAAGCTGACGGATGCCATCGGCCGCGAATGGCAATGCGGCACCTTCCAGTGCGACTTCAACCTGCCGCAGCGGCTCGATGCCGAATATGTCGGCGAGGATGGCGCGAAGCACCAGCCGGTCATGCTGCACCGCGCGGTCCTGGGCAGCTTCGAGCGCTTCATCGGCATCCTGATCGAGAACTATGCCGGCAAGATGCCGCTGTGGCTGGCGCCGCGGCAGGTCGTGGTGGCCTCGATCGTCTCGGGCGCCGACGACTATGTCCACGAGGTCGTCGCCGCCCTGCGTGCCGCAGGCCTGCGCGCCGAAGCCGACACCCGCAACGAAAAGATCAATTACAAGGTGCGGGAGCATTCGGTCGGCAAGGTCCCGGTCATCATGGCCGTCGGCATGAAAGAGGTCGAGGACCGCTCGGTCTCGATCCGGCGCCTCGACCGACAGGGAAGCGAAAGCCAAACCCTTGACGAGGCAATCGGATCCCTGCTCGCCGAGGCCACGCCCCCGGATTTGCGCCGGGCCTGAAACTCGGGAAAACCAGCAATTATTCGCCGAAACGTCGCAAATGCTGACCTTACGTCAACTTTTGCGGCGCTTTGCCGCTTGCGTTTTTTAACGAATCGTTCATCTTCACCCGGGCGTGAGCACGACTTTCTACCGCCTCCCTTCACGGGGCAGCCGGACTTGACGGGAAAGGGCTGCACGGCCCGGGCGCATTTCGCCCCGGGATTACTTGAAGGAGAGACGGTATGGCTACCGGCACCGTAAAATGGTTTAACGCCACCAAAGGCTATGGCTTCATTGCGCCCGATGACGGCGGCAAGGACGTCTTCGTCCACATCTCGGCGGTTGAACGCGCTGGCCTGACCGGCCTGAACGACAACCAGAAGATCGCTTATGAGCTGCAATCGGGCCGCGACGGCCGCAACTCGGCCTCGGATCTGAAACTGCTCTGATCCGCGATCTTTGGAATATTGAAACGGCCCGCCCCGTCGCGGGCCGTTTTCATTTGCCGGATGCGGATCGGCAAAGGGGGCGCATCGAACGCCCGCACACCCCTCTGTCGCCGGCTTCTTTCATGTCGAAATATCCTGCGGGGGAGTCGCGCATCGCGCGACGGGGGCGCAAAGCCCCCCTCTTTCTTCCGGCCAGCCCTGACGCCTAGCGCAGCCCCATATCCGCCAGCGCCCGCGCGATCTCGGCGGGCAGGTCGGGTTCGGTCTCGCGCCCCTGCGGCAGGTCGGGCGGCGCATCGCCGCCGGCCAGATAGCGCCAGCCCTGGAACGGCCGGCGCGGCACCGCGGCCACGCGCACCAGTCCCGGCTCAAGGATCAGCGCGCAGCGGCGGATGCCGTCCTCGCCCAGAACCTCCTCAAGCCCGATCAGCCGCTGACGGGCCTGCATCACGCCCTTGAACACCCAATAGATCGAGCCGCCGTCCAGCAGCTCGGCCTCACGCTTGGGCCACATGCGCGTGACATGCCGGGCCGGGGCGCCGCGATACCGCTGGGCCTGCCAGGCGTCCAGTTCGGCCGGGTCGTCGCAGCCGACGCAAAGTTTCATCAGGTTCAGGGATGCGCTCATAGGCCTGATATAGCTCAGCCGGCGCCGGGCGCAACCGCGCGGGGTTGAGTCTTTCGGATCGCGGGGCTAGCTCCGGACAAGAGCTTCCGGAAAGCACCGAAAACCCATTATGTCCGAATCGATTCCCCGCACCGCCGGCAGGCAACCCCTGCCAGAATTCATCGCGATGCTGGCCCTGATCTTCGCGGTCGTCGCCTTTTCCATCGATTCGATGCTGCCGGCGCTGCCGCAGATCGCGGCCGAACTTTCCCCCCGGAACGTCAACCGCGCGCAACTGGTGCTGACGGCATTCGTGGGCGGCATGGGGCTGGGACTGCTGCTGGCGGGGCCGCTGTCGGACGCGCTGGGGCGCAAGCCGGTCATCATCGCGGGCTTCAGCATCTATGCGCTGGCAGCGATCGCCGCCGTCTTTGCCGACTCGCTTGAGCTTCTGCTGGCGGCGCGCGTCGTGCAGGGTCTGGGTGCGGCGGCCCCCCGCATCGTGTCGCTGGCATTGGTGCGCGACCTTTATCAGGGCCGCGAGATGGCACGGATCACCAGCTTCGCGATGATGATCTTCATCCTGGTTCCGGCGGTCGCGCCCTCTATCGGGGCGGTCATCATCCATTTCGTCGGCTGGCGCGGGGTTTTCGGCGCATTCGTGGTCCTGGCGGCGGTGGGCAGCCTGTGGCTGGGGCTGCGCCAGGCGGAAACGCTGCCGCCCGCGTCCCGGCGTCCGCTGACGCCGCGCAGCTTTGCCGCCTCGGCGCGCGAGGTTCTTTCCAACCGGCAGGTGCAGCTCATCACCGTGGTGATCACGCTGGGCTTCGGCCAGATGTTCGCGCTGCTGAGTTCGGCGCAGCAGCTTTTCGTCGAGACCTATCGCACCGGCGACAATTTCCCGCTGTGGTTCGCGGCCATGGCGCTGCTCTCTGGCACCGGCACGGTGCTGAACGCGCGCTATGTCATGCGGCTGGGGATGCGCAGGATCGTCGCCTCGGCCTACCGGATGCAGGTGGTGGTGTCGGGGGTGATGGCGGTGCTGGTCTTTTGCGACCTGCTGCCCGAGGCGCTGCGCTTTCCGGCCTTCTTCCTGTGGGCGGTCAGCGTCTTTTTCATGGCCGGGGTGACCTTCGGCAATCTCAACGCCATGGCCCTGCAAAGCATGGGGCATGTGGCGGGGATGGCGGCCTCGGTCGTGGCGGCGGTCTCGACCATCGGGGCGGTGCTGATCGCGGCGCCGGTCGGGCTGGCCTATGACGGCACCGCCCGCCCGATCATCATTGCGACGCTGGTCTGTTCCAGCCTGGCGCTGTGGCTGATGCGCCGCATCCACGAGGCCTGAGCGGCGGCCTGAGCGGCCTCAGCCGCATTCGGAATAGCCGCAGCTCGGGCAGGTCTTGCAGCCCTCGATCATCATCAGCCCGTATTGCCCGCAGGACGGGCAGGCCGGCCCCGCCGGGCGTTCGCCGATGACGGCGATCTCGGCATGGGGGTCGGATTTCAGTCCCATCCCCTCGCCCGCCAGAAAGCCGGTGGCGACCATGTGGCGCTCGATCACGCCGCCGATGGCCGCAAGGATCGAGGGCACATAGCGCCCCTCGATCCAGGCGCCGCCGCGCGGATCGAAGACTGCCTTCAGTTCCTCGACCACGAAGCTGACATCGCCGCCGCGCCGGAACACCGCCGAGATCATCCGCGTCAGCGCCACCGTCCAGGCGAAATGCTCCATGTTCTTCGAGTTGATGAAGACCTCGAACGGGCGGCGCTGGCCGTCCTGCACGATGTCGTTGATGGTGATGTAGATGGCATGTTCGCTGCCGGGGAATTTCAGCTTGTAGGTCGCGCCCTCCAGCGTGGCGGGACGGTCCAGCGGCTCGGTCAGCGACGGGGCGCCGGGCGTCGGCGCAGGCCTGCCCCCGACCGAAAGCACGCTGCCCGTCACCGCGTTCGGGCGATAGGTGGTGCAGCCCTTGCAGCCCAGATCCCAGGCCGCCAGATAGACGTCCTTGAAATCGTCAAAGCCGATATCCTCGGGGCAGTTGATGGTCTTGGAGATCGAGCTGTCCACCCATTCCTGCGCCGCCGCCTGCATGGCGACATGGTCAAGCGGCGGCAGCGTCTGCGCGTCCACGAACCAGTCGGGCAAGGGCGCGTCGCCCTTGAGGTCGCGCCAGACGCGGACGGCGTGATCGACGACCTCTTCCTCGCGCCGGGTGCCGTCCTTTTGCAGCACCTTGCGGGTATAGGCATGGGCAAAGACCGGCTCGATGCCGGAACTGACATTGCCGGCGTAAAGGCTGATCGTGCCGGTCGGCGCGATGCTGGTCAGCAGCGCATTGCGCATGCCGTCGCGCGCGACCGCCTGCCGCACGTCGTCATCCATCCGCCCCATGAAGCCCGAGGCAAGGAACGCATCCGCATCGAACAGCGGGAACGGCCCCTTTTCGCGCGCAAGCCCGGCGCTGGCCAGATAGGCGGCGCGGGCGATGGCCTTCATCCAGTCCCGGGTCTGCGCGATGGCGTCGGGCGCACCATAACGCAGGCCCATCATCATCAGCGCATCGGCAAGCCCGGTCACGCCCAGGCCGATGCGGCGCTTGGCCTGCGCCTCAAGCGCCTGCTGGGGCAAGGGGAATCGCGAGGCGTCAACGACATTGTCCATCATCCTGACCGCCACGCGCACCAGATCGTCCAGCGCCGCCATGTCCAGATGCGCGCCCGGGGTAAACGGCGCCTCGACCAGCCGCGCCAGGTTGATGCTGCCCAGCAGGCAGGCGCCATAGGGCGGCAGGGGCTGTTCGCCGCAGGGATTGGTGGCGGCGATGGTTTCGGCATAGGCGAGGTTGTTCATCTGGTTGATGCGGTCGATGAAGCTCACGCCCGGCTCGGCATAATCATAGGTCGCGCGCATGATCCGGTTCCACAGATCGCGCGCGGGCAGGCTGCGCCAGATGCGGCCATCGAATTGCAGGTCCCAGGACGCGTCGTCGCGC
>RRZU011536918.1_pt1 | contig 12655 bp, 7 predicted proteins | sample 2165561 | NCBI WGS metagenome assembly RRZU01 (sample SAMN10456909, study PRJNA506462) | wastewater metagenome | isolation source: wastewater sludge | place: USA: Moscow, Idaho | reverse complement strand
TGTAGTTCAGTAATCTCTGTAATATTTCTACCATAAGAAAAAGCATTGTTTTCATCTCCAAAAATTTCAGAAGAACTCCAAGAAATCCATTTGTAATCTCCGTTTTTTGTTCGGTATCTATTTGCGAAATTATTTGCTTTTCTGTTTCCAGATATGGTTTCTATGTATTCTACTTCCGATTTTATTAAATCATCTGGGTGTAAGAAATAGGTGTAAGGATTGGAAGTTAATTCCTCTTCGGTATATCCTAATAAGTCGCAAAATGCTTGATTTACTTTAGTGAAATGACCGTAAGCATTGGTTATGGCAATAATGTCTGGTGCACTTTCAAACATTAGTGTATTCATTTCCTCATTCATTTTGCGTTTTATCTCTGCTCCAAGATAATTACTTAGCGATAGATAAGGTTCAATTTTTAGTTGGTCTAAAGTAAGGTCTTCTTTAGAAAAGAATACTAAAGTTCCAATGAAGTCATTATTGTTGAATAATGGAACACCAAGAAGTGATTTAACGTCTAATTCATCTGTTAGTTCTTTTCTAAAAAAATAGTTGTTGATGTCATCTTCTTTCCAAAGTTGGTGTTTTTTTTCTTTCCAGATGATTCCTGGAAGTCCTTGGTTTTCTGTGAATCTAGAAAAATTATACGTTTTTTCGTAGCTTCTTTTGATGCTATCGTCTTTGGTTGCCCATTTTTTTAAGGCAATGTTTGTTTTGCAGGAGTTTAACAGCCATAATTCAGTTGCAAGAAAATTGTCGTATTTAGTTAGATATTGCATTATATCTTCAAGGATATCTTCTGTTTTTTTCTCTTCTTTAAAAAATATGGAAATTTGATTTTGTATTTTTATTTGGATGCTAATGATTTTTCTTGCAGAGATGTCTCTTAACAGGCCAATCATTTTTATGGGAATACCCTTGCTATCTCTTATGATAATTGCGGTTTCTTCAACATATGCGTAAGAATTGTCGCTTTTTCGGAATCTAAATTCTTTATTCCATTGATTGGCGTTTGTGTCTTTTAAAAAGACTTTCCATTCTTCACTTAGGCGTTCGTTGTCTGAAGGGTGCATGAGTTGTGCCCAATTTTCTAATCGAAAGGTTTTGTCATTTGGTTGATAACCGAAGATTCTGGTAAAACTTTCGCCCCAATTAAAAACATCGTTTTGTATATCCCAATCAAAAATAACATCTTTTGTAATCTTATTTAAGAGTTCCATTTTTTCATTGGTTTCAACAAACTCTGTAATATCTTGAAAGATTCCTACTAGTTTAATGGGATTGTTATTTTCATCTTTAATTACTTTTCCCGATGAAACGATGTGTTTTATTTTATTATTAGGAGTTAAAAATCTTTTTTTGATGCGATATTCAATGCCTTTTTCAATGGCTTGCGTCATTTTTTCAAATGCTATTTCTCTGTCATCAGGATGTATGACTTCTAATCCTCTGCTAGTGTTTAATTTTTCATCCGAAGGTTCTATTTCTAAAATTCTGTAGACTCCTTTTGACCAATACAGCTCATTTGATATAAGATCCAATTCCCAACTTCCAGTCTTTGCAACTGTTTCTGTTTGGTCGATTATTTCTGTATTGAAGTTGTTGCTTTTTTGCATAATAAGTTTCAAGATAAAAGAAGTTAAAGAGGTTCTTATTATGGTGCTCTGGGTATGTAAAAATACAAAAAAAATAATACAAAAAAATAATTGAAATTGTTAATCAAGTTAAGTTTTGAAAAAAATCTAAGTGTTTGTTTTCTAGTTCTTTTAAAGATATTCTGAACCTCGTAACAGTTATTAATAAAATCTTTACAGTTATTACTTCGGGGTAGGGTATGAAAAAAGGTTGATACAAATTTGTACTAGTTCAAACGATAATTATTCCCTAAAATAAAGAGTTATGAATACAAATTTACTTAAAAAAACTTCAATTTTTCCGCTATTAGTGCTTGTGGTTTTCTCTTTTTTGTTTTGTGAAAATGCATACTCGCAATGTACTAATGGATCAGTAAGACCGGCAGATGATTTTAGTTACAGCTTTGTTTCTCCAAGATGTTTTAATGGTACTGATGGTGAGATTCGCTTGACGAATATTCACAGTACTTTGGGGCAAAATGATTTTACGAATCAAAATTATCAAATTAGAATTTTAAGTGGACCAGGAGGCGCAAGAAACTTTAACCTTTCTCAAAATACTAGTTCATATGTAGTTACTGGTTTGTTGGCAGGTACTTATGTAGTAGATGTGATGGACTCATGTGGTGGTAATAGCGCTGATAAGACTGTTATTATTGCGAATGGTTTAAATAATGCAGTTTCTGTTGTTACTTACGTAAGCATGGTAGATAGAGTTACTTCGCCAAATTCTACTACTTGTGGAGATTCCTATAAATTTAGATTCAAAACAATTTCCAATACAGGTACAGGTAATGTCAATTATACACTAGTAAATAATTTAGGAAACACCATTGAGTTTGTTAGTAATTTTCCTCAGACAGAGCCTTATATCCAAACAAATAAAAGTGTAGATGTAATCATTCCTGCTTCTTTTTTTAATGGAAGTGCTTTAACTTATTCAGGATTTAATAATTGTGGTTCTATCCCTGGAGGAGTTGTTAATATGCCAGTAAATCAGAATATCATTTTTGATGCTCCAAGAATTTCTGTTTTTATCGATCCTAATAATTCATGTGCTTATGGATATGATGTTAAGTTTTTTAGAGATAATGTTGTGAATCCTGTTCAAGTTTCTGTTGAAGAAACTAGTAATCCAGGGAATGTTCCAGTTAATATTTTCGGCAATCCTATTACCCCTCAAAGTGTTGATTTATCTCATATTAATGGTACGCCAACAGGAGGCGCAATTTCTGTAGCTTTAGGTTTGAAATATGGTATTGAATATCGTGTTACATTGGTTGATGCCTGTGGTTTTACAGTTCAGAGGTTAATTAGAGAAGATGTTGTTCCTTTTAATCCTTCTATGGATTCTAATTTTAGTGCTTCATTTATTGATCAGAGTGCGTATTTTGATGATGTTTCTTTAATTCGATTGAATGAACTTCCTGTTTCAAGTTTTGTTGTTGGTCCTGTTACTTTAACTGTAAATTCTGGTCCTGCAAATTATACTACTCAAGCAAGTGCTGGATCTAGTCTAACTTCTAGCTCTATTGTTTATCCTTACTCTATGACATTTACCAATCCATTTGCTGCAAATTCATTATCTTATGGAGGTTCTAGATCATTTCCTCCGGGGACCTATAATTTTACTTTGACTGATGCTTGTGGTAAAACCAAAACCTTTGAACATACAACAGCTCATACTAGAAATTCTGAGATTACTCATGATGTTATTAGCTGTGGCTCTATAACAAATATGGTTCCTGTAGTTTTGACTTTACCAGTTGGATTAGTATTTACTTATGTTGCTCTTTATAATCAGTCTGGAGCTGTTGTTTTCTCAGGAGATATAGGCTATGGTAGTCCATTTAATTATAACAGTACAAATAGAACCATTACTTTTTCAGTACCTAATAATCAGCAATATTATTTTCGTTATGGTGGAGTTCGTAATGGTCAAGTGGTAGAACCTAGACAATTAGGAGGTGTAAATGGTTTACCTCGTTTACAAGGTGGTTTTCTATATGAGTATGCCTTTACCGTAGCTGTTGCTCCTTTTACTTTTGAATCTATAGTTGCTTGTGAAACTACTGTAAATATGGTGGCAACAGGAGGAAGAGCTCCTTATACATACGCTTTATATGATGCTAGTGGCACTCAACAAATTTATAATTATCAAAGTTCAACTGTATTTAGTGGATTACAAGCAGGGACAACTTATTTGGCAAAAACTAAAGATGCTTGTGGACGCGAATTTGCACAGTCTTTTTACGTGTACAATGCACCAAATCCAACAGTTTCGATTGTTAATTCAGTAGGGTGTGACGAATCTTTAGCCTCAGTTTTATTGTCTAATTTGCCTGGGCAGTGGACTGTAAGTGAGGTTACAACTGGAGCACAATATCAAGGAACTACTTCTACATTTTTGGTTGAAAATTTAAGCGTGGGGAATTACCAGTTTATCTGTACTGATTTAACCACTCAATGTACTAGTCAGCAACATATTTCAGTAGCTATTTTAGCTCCTTCATGTCCGGTTGCTAGTGATGATGTTTTGACATATTCACCTAACTCCACTATTACTATTAACGCTTATCAAAATGATACCGTTGGAGCAGTTGTTAATCCTACTCGAATTCGATTTTTTGAGCCTGCTAATGCTCAAAATAAAGCCTATTGCTTAGAAAATAATTTAATTGGATTTGATATGCCAAATGAAGGTAGATGGAGTATTGATATTGTTTCTGGATTAATTCAATTTGTTCCTCAAGCTACTTTTTATGGAACTCCAACTAGTGTTACTTATTTTATACGTGATTATAATGAAAATATCAGTAATGAGGCTGTAATAAGTTTTGATTTATTACCTGTTACACAATCTGATTTCTCTCGTTATATAATGGGGCAAACAGTTACAGTAGACTTGATTCAGAATGATATTCTTGGTGATGTTGTTAATCCAGCTACTTTAGAGTTTGTTACTTCTGCCACTTCAAATACTACTGTTACTCCTAATGGAAATTCCGTTCAAATGCAGGTATCAGGAGAAGGGGTTTGGAATTTGAATACTGTTAATGGAACTGCAACTTTTATACCTGATGCATCATTTACAGGTATTCCATCTGTTCGATCTTATCGTGCACAAGATTTTCAGGGTAATTGGTCTAATGTTTCAGATATTCAATTGGATTCTAGATGTATGACAGATGTCGTTTGTCCTGTTTTTATAGATGAAGTTGTTTCTTGTTCTGCAGCCATTCCGTCTGATACGGAATTAACAGTAGCTGCATTTGAACAATTGGGAATTCAGCCAGGTGAAATTATTGGAGAAGAGTGTTCAACTGTTGTTATTAGTACTGTTAATGCAGGAGCTACCACTTGTGGAGGAACAGTAGTACGAACTTATACAATTACTTTTTATGCTTCTGAAAACCGTAATAGTTCGGCAATTTTAAATCAATTTACTTGTAGCCAAACTTTTTTAATTCAAGATGATCAAGCTCCAGTAATTGTGACTCAAATTCCGAGAACTTTATATTTATCTGTTCAAGATGTGTTACCCGTTTATACTATTGAAGCAACTGATAATTGTGCTTCAGGAGTTACAGTAACGTATGAACAAGAAGTAATTACAGGTACTTGTAGTTCTAATTCTGAAATTATCCGTTATTGGTTGGCAACCGATTCTTGTGGCAATGTTAGTGAATTGAGTCAACATGTGTTTGTTCAAGATATTAAAGCTCCGATCTTCACGACTTCAGTAGCTGAGGTAATTTATTCCGATTGTGAACAAATTGCAGCTATACCCGAAGTTTTAGCAACAGATGATTCTAATACGGTTTCTGTTACGTATGAAGAAACTCAAGAAGCTGGTGATTGTGCTAGTCAATCTAAAATTTTTAGAAAATGGACGGCTACAGATGCTTGTGGTAATGTATCCATTTTAGAACAAGAAGTGGTGTTAAGCTGTGGTGTTAAAATATACAATGCTTTGACTCCAAACGGAGATGGTAAAAATGATATTTTTTACTTAGAAGGCATCGAGTGTTATCCGAATAATAAGGTTGAGATTTTCAATCGTTATGGTGCTAAAGTATTTGAAACTTCTAGTTATGATAATGTAACTCATGTTTTCAAAGGTGTTTCAGATAGTTCTTTAAACGTATCTAGTGGTATGTTACCTCAAGGGACTTATTTTTATGTGATTTCATACGACAATATTGTTGATAATTTAAAAAACGTACAAAAAACAGGATACTTATATATAGCATCTAATTAAGACATTCATTTTATGGATATTTTGGGGAAGCTTATTACTCTGAAAGGAGTTGGAACAACTCCTTTCTAGTAGTAAGTATTTACTTCACTCAGATATCATAAAATTCTTATCATTAAATCCCCCCGAAATACAAAATGAGAAAGTTAATTCAATTATTAGTAGTAACTCCTATGTTGTTGCTGCTAACTGCGGAACCTATGTTTTCGCAACAAGATCCTCAGTTTACTAATTACATGTACAACACTACTGTTATCAATCCGGCTTATGCTGGAACTCGTGATGCTTTGAGTGTATTAGCTCTTTATCGTTCGCAATGGGTTGGTCTTGAAGGTGCTCCTGAGACTGCTTCAGTTTCCATTCATTCTCCTATGAAAGACTCTAATTTAGGATGGGGATTGTCTGTTATTAATGACGAAATTGGTCCTTCGATTGAGCAAACCTTATCTGCGGATTTTTCTTATCGCATCGCATTTGCTAATTTGTCTCAATTGTCATTTGGATTTAAAGCTACCGCTAACTTATTGAATGTGGATTATACTAAGTTGAGTATTTATGATCCTAGTGATCCGTTGTTACAAAATAATGTGGACAATCGATTTTCTCCTAATTTTGGTGCAGGATTTTATTGGTATTCTGATCACTATTATTTGGGATTATCTGTGCCTAATTTTTTAGAAACAAAGCACTACGATGATAATACACGATCTTCAACAGCAACTAAAAGTATGCATTACTATTTTATGGGAGGCTACGTTTTTGATTTGAGTGATACCGTAAAATTTAAACCCGCTTTCTTATCAAAATTTGTTTCGGGTTCTCCTTTGCAAGTTGATTTAACAGCAAATTTTTTATTCTATGATAAATTAACAGCAGGTGGCGCTTATCGTATTAATGGCGCTGTAAGTGCTTTGGTTGGATTTCAGGTATCTGATTCCATTTTTGTTGGGTATTCATATGATACAGAAGCTGCTCAATTGGCTAATTATAATTCGGGTTCGCACGAATTCTTTTTACGCTTTGAGTTTCTTAAGTCAGATGCAAAAGTTTTTTCTCCAAGATTCTTTTAAAAAAATACATTATGAAAAGTAGCTACACTCTTTTTATGTTGATGCTTTTTTTTATTGGATTTTCACAAGAAAAGAAAATAAAAGAAGCTAATGCTGCCTTTGAAAAATTAGGCTATATGAATGCTGTTTCTATTTATATTGAAGTAGATAAAAATGGGTATGGTTCTCCTGATATTTATAAAAAAATAGCAGATTCCTATTATTTTAATGCCAATTATTCGGAAGCTAATGTTTGGTACGAAAAATTAATAAAGTCTACTGAGGATGTTGATTATGAATATTATTATCGTTATTCTCAAACGTTGAAAACGGTTCCAGATCTTGAAAAATCTAATTATTATTATGCATTGTTTTCAAGAATGAAAAAAGCCGATTCAAGAGCGCAACAATTTGAAGCGCAATCCAATTATTTATCTCAAATTAAAACCGATAGCAAACGTTATACAATTTCAAATTTAGAAATTAATTCTGCGTTTAGCGATTATGGTGTTTTTGAATCAAAAGATGGAATTATTTTTACAAGTGCTAGAGCATCAAAAGAATCAAAACTCGATAGTTGGACTAAGCAGCCTTTTTCTGCCTTGTATAGTAGTAAAGTGAATGCATCAAATCAATTCGAAAATTCAGAATCATTTCTTAAGAACACAATCTTTAATAGTAATGAATCTACTGCTATTTTAACAAAAGATGGTTTAACACTTTATTTTACTCGAAATAATTTTAAAAAAAATAAACAAAAGAAAAATAACAAGGATGAGGTTTCTCTTAAAATTTACAGCGCTCGTTTTAAAAACGGTCAATGGACTGATGTTGTAGAATTGTCTTTTAATAGCGATAATTATAATTGTGCACATCCAACTTTGAGTCCAGACGAGAAGACGCTTTATTTTTCTTCCAATATGCCTGGTACATTAGGGCAGTCTGATTTGTATCGAGTAGCAATTTTAGCTGATGGAAAATTTGGTGCTCCAGAAAATTTGGGCGCCACTATTAATACAGAAGGACGAGAAACATTTCCTTTTTTATCTGCTGAAGGCGAACTGTATTTTGCTTCTGATGGGCATTTAGGTTTGGGTGGGTTAGATGTTTTTGTTTCAAAAATGAATGAAGACAGAAGCTTTTCAAAACCTATAAATTTAGGAAACCCTATTAATACCGCTTACGATGATTTTGCTTATGTAATAAATTCAGAAACACAAATAGGTTATCTTTCTTCCAATCGACCAGAAGGAAAAGGAAGCGATGATGTTTATAAATTTATCGAAAACACTTCTATATATTCAATTGAAGCGCAAGTTTTTACAGGTAAATTACAAGATGCCTTGTTTGGAACTCCTATATCAAATGCTATTGTTTCGTTATTTGATGATTCAAGAAAAATAGTAGATAAAACTACGACAAATGCTAATGGAGAATTTATTTTGAATAATAATTATACCACATCGGGCTGGTATTTAAAGTATGAACATGATGGTTACGAAACAAAAGAAGATTATATAAAATCGCAATTAATTTCAAATAAAAACACTTCTATTGTTTTGTTGCCAAAAGAAATACAATTAAAACAGGGTGTTGATTTGGCTAAGTTTTTCTCCATTCAAAATATTTATTTTGATTTAGATGATTCTAAAATTAATGCTAAAGCTGAAAAGCAGATTGCCATACTTTTACATGTTTTACAACAATATCCAGAACTAAAATTGGAAATTAAATCGCATACCGATAGTAGAGCTTCAGCTGATTATAATTTCGAATTGTCTAATAAAAGGGCTTTGGCTACCCTTAATTGGTTAGTAGCAAAAGGAATTCATGTAAGTAGAATTACTAGCAAAGGTTTAGGTGAAAAAGAACCTATCAATCATTGTGTTGATGGCGTTACATGTTCTGAGGCGGAACATCAAATGAACAGAAGAAGCGAATTTATTGTAACGGGATATTAATTTTTTTTGTATTTTAGAGCAATGGAAGAAAATATTTTAAATCAACAAGATTATTTGCGAGTAAAGACTCTAGAAAGTTATAAAATTTTAGATACTTTGCCCGAAGAAATGTATGATGATATTACTCTTTTGGCTTCATGCATTTGTGATATGCCCATTGTACTATTGAGTTTGGTTGATGATAAGCGTCAGTTTTTTAAATCTAAGGTAGGTGTCGATTTACAAGGAACTCCGATAGCGCATTCGGTTTGTTACCATGCGATGCTTTCTAATGAAGAATTATTTGAAGTTCCCGATTTAAGAAAAGATAGTAGATTTCAAAATAATCCACTCGTTGAAAACAATCCTAATTTAGTTTCTTACTTTGGAGTTCCCTTGCAAAATTCTGTTGGTGTAGCTTTTGGAACTTTGTGTGTTATTAGCCAAGATGAGCCAAAAACAATTTCGGAAGAAAAAAAACAAATTTTAAAAAGACTTGCTAAACAAGTAGTTTATTTATTAGAACTAAGAAGACAAAATTTTGAGTTAAAACGATACCAAGAAGAAGTTGAGTATTATTCAAAACAAATGGAAGAATTTGCTCATACGGCTGCACATGATTTGCGAGCGCCTCTTCGTTCTATTAAGTCTTTTTTGCAGTTGATTGAAATGAAGCGAGAAGGTCAATTGGATGAAAAAGAGCAAAAATATTTTCAATTCATTAATACCAATGTGGACACCATGAATCAATTGATTGTTGATTTGTTGGATTATGCGAAATCGGATAGTAAAATTGATGAAAAAGAGTTGATTGATTTGTATGCGTTTATGGAGCAAATTTTTCATAATTTGGTTGAACATCATCATTCCTCGGATTCTAATTTGGTTATTCAGTCATTGCCTGCTATTTATTATTCTAAATTGGCTTTGCACATGATTTTTTACAATTTGATTGATAATGCCTTGAAGTATAGAAGTCAAGATCGTACTTTAGAAATAAAAATTAATTACAAATCAGATTTATTCCATTATTATTTTGAAGTTGAAGATAATGGTATTGGTATTGCAGCTGAATATTATGATTCCATTTTTAAACCTTTTAAAAGGCTTCACACCAAATCAGAATATGCAGGTAGTGGATTAGGTTTGGCCACCGTTAAGAAAATTTTACAAAAGTTAGGAGGTGTCATTACTGTAAAATCGCAATTGGGTAAAGGAACTAAATTTTTAATTACAATTCCTAAAGAATAAGTAAAATACTATAAAAAAATAATTATCTTTATGGAGTTTTAATATCTAAATTCATTCTATGCGATTACTAAAATCCATCGTTATTGATAGTAACTCTGATGTGGTAGCACAACTTTCAAAATTTGCTGATGAAAATTCGGTAATACTCGAAATTTGCGGTTTTGCAAATAGTTTGTCTGAAGCTATGACTTTAATTAGAACTCACAAGCCTGAGCTGATATTTTTAGATCCAACGGCCACTAATTTAGCTGAATTTTATTTGATAAAACAATTGGATTTTAATATTCCTAAGTTCATTTTTGCGTCAACTGATATCAATAAAGCGTATGATGCTTTTCGATTTGGAGCTGCTGATTTTCAGTTAAAACCACTTGATTTTAATGAGCTTATTGTTTCACTATATAAAGTAATTAAGTTGATTGAGATGGAATTGAGTTTTCAAAATCAGAAGGTCAATCAAATTAAAAGTTACGGTAGTGAAACAAGTGAGAATGGTTTTATCGCGATTTAGTCATCTGATAAAATCGAATTGATTAAAGTGGAAGATATTATGTATTGCAAGGCGGAAGGAAAGTATACTGAATTTGTCCTGTCTAATAAACAAAAAATTCTTTCAAGTAAAAACCTTGGAGAATATAATTCCTTACTTTTGAATAATTATTTTTTTAGAATTCATCATTCTTATGTTGTTAATATAAAAAAAATAGTTAAAATTGTAAAAAAAGACGGGTTTTATTGTGAGTTTGATTACGGAATTTCGTTACCCGTAGCCAAGAGAAGACAAGAAGAATTTGTGAAATTTATTAAAATATAAATTGATGAAAACAAAAGTAAAAAAAGTAATGATTGTGGATGATAATGAGTTTGATTGTTACTTTACCTCAAAAATCATAACTAATTTTGATGAATCAGTAGATATTATGGAATTTAATTCTTCCGTAACGGCTATTCAATATTTAGAAGAATTTCAAAATGTAACGGCTAAATTACCGGATTTGATTTTTTTGGATATCTATATGCCACTTTTAGATGGCTTTGCATTTATTGAAAAATTTAATTCACTTTCTGATACTTTGAAAAATCACACCAAGATATGTATTTTATCTACGACTGTTGATGATTTGTATATTCATAAGGCGAAGATAGATGAGTCTGTTTTGTTTTCAAGTAAGCCTATTACAAAGGAATTTATTGCAAGTATTTTTTAATTTCGTTTCACTTCGAAACCTTTTCTTGTATTGTTTCAACATAGTTGTATATTTACTTTTAAATAAAAAGTAGATGAATTTTTTACATTTAATACATTCCGATTACAAAAAGTATAAAAAATACGGTGGAAATTTTTTTACCATTGTATTTTTTACACAAGGTTTTTGGGCTGGTTTTCAATATCGTATCGCTCATGCGGTTTATAAAATGCCTATTCCTATTGTAAAGCAATTGCTACAATTAGTTTGCTTAGTTTGGCAAAAAGTAATTGAAATGACTACAGGTATCTCTATTCCTGCCTCTGCTCAAATTGGTCATTCTTTCTATATTGGACATTTTGGAGGAATTATTTTAAATGCTAAAACGAGTATTGGAAATAATTGTAATTTATCGCAAGGAGTGACCATTGGAGTGTCGGGACAAGGAGAAAATAGAGGAGTTCCAAAAATCGGAAATAATGTGTATGTTGGTGCTAATGTGGTAATTGCAGGGAAAATCAGCGTGGAAGATAATGTGTTAATTGGAGCTTGCTCACTTGTTAATACGAATGTTGCAGCAAACAGCGTAATGCTTGGAGTGCCAGCTGTAAAGGTTTCAGAAAAAAGTTCGGAGGGTTATGTATAGACTGGGTGATTGGGAGATTGGGAGACTAGGTGATTGGGTGATTGGGAGACTGGACGGATCTTACTAATTTTGAATGCTGATTGACGAATGTTGAATTTTGAGATTTTTACACCGAGATGCATTGATATTTTTTGAAGTGGATTGTGTTGGATAGAGCTACACAGAGTCTGAAGTTTCGGACGTTTCACTTGCGGGAGTTTCGAGTTACAGGTTTGATGTCTTTGGAATAAGAATTGATACTGACTTAACGGATTTTGATTTAAGTTAGTGTCCGCTAAAGAGGATAGTTACGGGTTTTTTCTGCGACTGAAAACTAATTTTTAGAGATTTAGTTATCGGGTTTTTGAATATTGAATGGGGAATAAAATGTTGAATATTGAAATTTTCACACAGAGATACATCAAGATTTTTTTGAAATTGATCGTGTTAATAGAATTCTAAAGGGGTGTTATACTTAATTAGAGTTTGAAGTTGATTTTTGAAATTGTAACTTGCACCCAAAATTAAGATATCTTGAAACTTTTAGTTATATCCTCAGCACCTATTGTTGAATTGAATGGCAAATTACATTTGTATGCTCCCTATGAAAAAGAAATGCAATTATGGGCAAAATATGCTGATACAATTCAATTTTGTTGCCCTATTTGGAGAGAAGATAAAAAACTTTTAATCGCTCCGATTTCTTTCAAAGTT
>RRZU010332616.1_pt1 | contig 12655 bp, 14 predicted proteins | sample 2165561 | NCBI WGS metagenome assembly RRZU01 (sample SAMN10456909, study PRJNA506462) | wastewater metagenome | isolation source: wastewater sludge | place: USA: Moscow, Idaho | reverse complement strand
GCCCGGTGCTCAAGGTCAACGTCAAGGGTCGCTACGCGAGCGATGCCCCGGGGGCCGCGGCGTTCGCGCTCGCGTGCGAACAGGCGGGGGTGCCGATGCAGACCTTCGTCGTGCGCAGCGACCTGCCGTGCGGCTCGACGATCGGCCCGATGACGGCGGCGCTGTCCGGCGCGGTGACGGTCGATGTCGGGGCGCCGATGCTGTCGATGCACTCGGCGCGGGAAATGTGCGGCGCGCGCGATCCGGGCATGTACGTCGCGGCGCTGCGCGCGATGCTCGCGCCCGAGAACGGTTGAGCCCGTGTACGTCCCGCACTTCAATGCGGTGTCGGATGACGCCGAGATCCGGGCGATGGTCGCGGCAGTCGGGGCCGGGCAGCTCGTGACGACCGGCGCCGACGGCTATCCGCTCGCGACGCTCCTGCCCCTGCTGTGGGAGGGCGACACGGTGCGGATGCACCTGGCGCGCGCCAACCCGCACTGGCAGGCGATCACCGAATCGCCTGAGGGCACACCGGCGCTCATCGTCGTCTCCGGTGCGCAGGCCTACATCTCGCCGTCCTGGTACGCGAGCAAGGCCGAGCACGGCCGGGTGGTCCCGACGTGGAACTACTCCGGCGTCCACCTGCTGGGCAGGGCCCGGGTCACCCACGACGCCGACTGGCTCCTGCGGGCCGTCGACGACCTCGTCGTCGCGCACGAGTCGGGCCGGGCCGAGCCGTGGGCCACGAGCGACGCCCCGGAGAAGTACGTCCGCGGCCAGCTCCGGGCCATCGTCGGAGTCGAGTTCGCCGTCGAGCGCGTCGACGGCAAGGCCAAGTTGAGCCAGAACCGCTCCGAGGCCGACCAGCAGGGCGTCGTCGCCGGCCTGCGCGCCGAGCCGGTGCCCGACGCGGGGGTCGTCGCCGACCAGATGGCGGCTCGCCTGACCGATTGAGGGGTCGCCCGTGGCGAACTGGGCCTGCCAAAATCTGGTGCCCTGGGGCGCGATGCCCTGACCTGCGGCGTTGCCGAGGCGCTCAGGCATTGAACGCGTTCAATAGCCCACGCTCGCACGGACCGCCGTGCGCGGCGCGTTGGGTGAGGCTGCCGGGGTCCGCTGCTTACAGTGGAAATCCCCTCCCTCCGCGATGAATGACGGTCCCATGAACCTGCTTCCCGACCTCCTCGATGCATTCCCGCCCGACGACGAATCGCCTTCGGTCGCAGGCCTGCTGGGGCGCCGTGTCGTCCTCGCGTCCGCGCTCGCCGCGGCCGGGGCGCTTGCCCTAGACGAGCCGGCGCAGGCGCGCTCGGCGCCGCTGGCCGTCATCTATCGCGGCCCGGCGTCCGAGCCCGGCACGCCGGAGGCGGCGGCCTGGGCGCTGCGTTATCGCGGCGCGGTACGGACGGCTTACGTCGGCCCGCGCCAGTCCCGCCGTCTCACGGCGGCGACGCTGCGCGGGGCCCGGCTTTACGTGCAGCCCGGTGGCGGGTCGGTCGAGGCGGCGTGGCCGCATCTGCTGCCCTACCGGCGGACGATCGTCGACTGGGTCCGCGGGGGAGGGCACTATCTCGGGCTGTGCCTCGGCGGATATCTCGCCGCGAACGACCCGGGCTTCGGCCTGTGGCCCGGCCGGATCGTCGACTACAAGTCGCTGCGCGGCGCCGACATCGCGCGCAGCTCCGAGCGACTCGCGACGATCCGCTGGCGGGGCCGGTCCCGCACGATGTACGTCGAGGATCCGCCGGTCTTCGCGCTGAATCGCGGCGCCCGTCGCGTCACCGTCCTCGCCCGCTACCGCACTGGCCACATCGCCGCCGCCTCCGTGCCGGTCGGCCGTGGTCGCGTCACCGTCGTCGGCCCCCACCCCGAGGCCCCGCCGAGCTGGACGAAGCGCCTGCGCGGCCCCCGCCGCTGGGACCCCACCCCCTGGATCGACACCGAACGCACTGCCCTGTCCTAGGTGAGGCCGATCGCCAGGGACATCGCCAGGAAGAGGGCGAGCTGGTAGGCGGTGTTGATGAGCGTCAGCTTCGCGGGCTTGAGCTCGAAGGCATTGTGCTGCAGCAGCGTGCTGGCCGACAAGGTGAGCCAGGCGACGAAGCCGACGAGCAGGGCCATCCCCACCGACTCGTCGCCGGTCGCGGACCGCGCCATCGAGACGGCGGCGCCGAGCCCGCACGCAGTGACGGTGACGGCGAGGAGGAGTTGGGTCATGTTTCTCGTGCGGGCCGGGCGGGATCGCGCCGGGGTGACGCCGGTCAGCCGCTCCCAGGCGTCCGCGATCGGGCCCTTCTGATACCAGACGAACGCCACGGCCATCCCCGCGACGATCGCGACCGCGACGCCGGGCCAGTCGATCTGCATGTCGAGTCCTTCGCGTCGTGTCGTCGTGGGCGTCGCAGTCGCTCAGTGGTCGTGCTGGTCGCCGATGAAGTGCAGGAGGCGGTGGGCGGTCTCGTCGATGAGGGAGTAGCGCATCGCGCGGCCGTCGCGGGAGGCCTCGACCCAGCCCTGGTCGCGCAGGACGCGCAGGGCTTGGGAGGCCGCCGTCGGGGTGATGTCGGCGGCCGTGGCGAGGTCGCCGACGGCGCTGCCGGGAGCCTGGTGCATGTGCCGCAGGAGCCGCAGACGCGTCGGGTCCGAGAGGAGGTCGAAGCGCGCGGCCCACTGCCTCGCGTCGCGCGCGACGGGGACCTCACCTGCGGTGGACTGCGACGGGGACAACGCCATCACACCTCTCTCGTGATCCGGGCCGGACGGGACTACGATCGTCACGCCTGATCATCTGTTCAGGCGGACACATATCGATAGGTTGCCTCGCGTGCCAGTCTCCCATTCGCTCCGGATCGCCGTCGCCGGAGTGGCCGCCGCTCTCGCGGTCGCGGCCTGCAGCGCGCCGACGCCGCCGGGCACGCCGGCCGGCGCAGGCGGAGAGGCTCAGGCCACGCCGACCGAGCTCGTGCTCGCCGACGGCCAGGAGCTCGGGGGCTACAACCCAGTCCGCGGCTACGGGGAGCTCGGCGTCTCGCCTCTCTACGACGGGCTGCTTCGCCTCAAGAGCGGCGGCGACGATCGGCTCCCGGAGTTCGAGCCGGCCCTCGCGAGGGCTGCGCCGAAGTCCAACGCGGACTCGACGGTGTGGGACGTGACGCTGCGCGACGGGTTGACCTTCCACGACGGCACCGCCTTCGACGCCCAGGACGTCGTCGCGACCTACCGGGCCGTGCTGGACCCGGCGTCCGCCTCGGAGATCGCCTCGTCGTTCGAGATGCTCTCCTCGGTCGAGGCAACCTCAAAGAACAGTGTGCGGTTCCGCCTTAGGTATCCGTACGTCGACTTCCCGGCGCGGCTCCTGCTCGCCATCGCGCCTTCGGAGAAGCTGACGCCCGGGCCGGCCGAGGCCTCGAGCCTCAACCGTCAGCCCGTCGGCACCGGCCCCTACCGCCTGGCCGAGCTCACCCCCGAGCGCGCCGTCTTCACGGCGAACGAGACGTATTGGGGTGGTGCGCCGCAGGTCACGAAGCTGACGACGACCTACCTGCCCGACGACAACAGCCGTGCGCAGCGGATGACCGCCGGCGAGATCGACGGCACGAACCTCCCGCCCGCGCTCGCGGGCACGTTCGCCGACCGCCCCGGGGTCCGCGTCGATGCGGTGAAGTCGGCCGACTGGCGCGGCGTCTCGCTGCCGGCCGACAGTGCCTTCGCGAAGGACCCCGCCGCGCGCCTCGCCCTCAACCTCGCCGTCGACCGGCAGACGATGGTCGAGACGATCCTCGCCGGACGGGGGCAGGTGGCCGCGACGCCGGTCTCCTCGGTCTACGGGGGAGCCTTCGACGCGACGCAGTTCCCGCACGATCCGCAGCGCGCCGGCGCGCTCCTGGATGCCGCGGGGTGGACCCTCGGTGACGACGGGATCCGCCGCAAGGGTGCCGAGCGGGCCCAGTTCAGCGTCGCCTATCGGCCGACCGACACCCTGCGCCGCGACCTCGCGACGGCCTTCGCCGCCGATGCGAAGAAGATCGGCGTCGACGTCCGCCTCGAAGGGCTCGACTTCGACCAGATCGAGAAGCGGATCGGCGACCTCGGCATCCTCCTCGGCGGCGGCGACAAGCCCTACTCGATCGACACGCAGGTCTTCGGCGCCCTGCACACGAAGGTCGCGGGCGCCTCGCCGTGGGACAACCCCGGTGGCTTCGGGACGCCCGCTCGCGACGCCGCCCTCGAGAAGGCCCGTCGCACCGCCGATCCGAGCGCGCGCGACGCGCTCTACCGCGGCGTCCAGGCGGATTACCTCGCCGATCCCTCGGCCGTCTACCTCGTCTTCCTCCACCACACCTACGTCTCGAAGAGTGACGGGTGGAACCGGGGGCCGCGCGTCGTCGAGCCCCATTCGCACGGAGTGGCGTGGGGTCCGTGGTGGGATCTCGCGGCGTGGCGTCGGTGAGCGCCGCGTGAGGGCGGCACGGCTGGGCCAGATGGCCGGGCTCGCGGGGCGTCGGGCGCTCGTCGCGCTCCCGGTCGTCGTGCTCGTCTCGATGGGGGTCTTCGCGCTCGCGGCCGTCTCGCCCTTCGATCCGCTGGCCGCCTACTTGGGTGATCAGTACGAGCGCGCCACGCCCGCCCAGCGCGCCGAGCTGACGCGCGCCCTCGGGCTCGATCAGGGCTGGTGGGCGGCGTGGACGACGTGGGTGGGCGGGCTGCTCCACGGTGACCTGGGCCAGTCCCGCGTCTTCGGGCAGCCGGTCGCGCAGGTCGTCGCGGAGCGGCTGCCGTGGACCCTGCTCCTGTCCGGCGTCGCCCTCGCCGTCGCGACCGTCGTCGGCGTCGGGCTCGGCCTCGCCGCCGGGCTTCGGCCCGCGTCGCTGCTCGGGCGCTCCTTCACCGCAACGGCGGTCGCGCTCCAGTCCGTGCCGCCCTTCGTCCTCGCCCTCACCGCCATCGCCGGGCTGTCGCTCGGGCTGCACTGGTTCCCGACCGGAGGCGCGACGGTGCCCGGACAGCCGGTGACCCTCGCCTCGCTCGCGCGCCACCTCGCGCTCCCGGCGCTCGTCCTCGCCCTGTCGCAGCTGCCGTGGATCGTCCTCGCGCTGCGGTCCTCGGTCACCTCGGCGCTGGGCTCGGATGCGGTGCGCGGCGCCGTCGCCCGGGGGCTGCCGTGGCGAACGGTGGTGCGCGGGCACGTCCTGCCCGTCTCGCTCGCGCCCCTGGTCACCCTGCTCGGTGCGCGGCTACCCGAGCTCATCGTCGGCGCCGTGCTCGTCGAGGAGGTCTTCGCCTGGCCCGGCCTCGCCGCGGCCCTCGTCGCCGCGGCCCAGCAACTCGACTTCGCCCTCCTCGCCCTGCTCCCCGTCGTCACGACCGCCGCCGTGCCCCTCGGCTCGCTCCTGGCCGACGTCGCCTACCTCGCGCTCGATCCGCGCGTCGAGGGCTCGCACCGGCGCCGCGCCACCCGCACCGCTCGCGGCGGGCGGCAGGAAACACCGATTCCGATCCGGGAGGTCCTCGATGCGTGACGCCGACGCCCCCGTCGAGGTGACCCGAGTGGCCGAGCGCCTCGTCGACCCGCCGCGGGCACGAGAGGGGTCGACCTGCGCCGATGGCGTCGGTCCTCCGGCCGACGGAGGGCCGGTCCCGCTCCCGCCCCGCTCTCGCGGTCCGCGCACGGCGCACGGTTCGCCCCTCTCTGGCTCCTCGATCGGGGCGTTGCTGCTCGGGCTCGTCGTCGCGTATGCCGTGTGCGCGCCGCTGCTCGTGCCGGCGGCCCTCCACGGCCCCGACTTCGGGGCGACCCGGCTCGCGCCGTCGCTCAGGGACTGGTTCGGCACCGACTACGCGGGGCACGATCTCTTCGTCCGGGTGGCCCTCGGGCTGCGGGTCAGCCTCGCGATCGCGGTCGTCTGCGCCGTGCTCTCGACCCTCATCGGGCTCGTCGTCGGCACCCTCGCCGCGGTGTGCGGCGGCTGGGTCGACGCCGCGATCATGCGGGCCACCGACGCCGTCAACGCCCTGCCTCACCTGCTGCTCGGCATCGTCATCGTCGCCCTCTACCGCGGCTCGCTCGTCGCGATCGTTGCCTCGATCGCGCTGACGCACTGGCCGCAGGTCGCCCGGATCGTGCGCGCCGAAGCCCTCACCGCGCGCTCGCTCGAATACGTCGACGCCGCCTACCTCGCCGGCGCCTCCCGGCTGCACGTGCTGCGCCGCCACCTCGTGCCCGCGGCCCTCGGCCAGGCGCTCGTCGCCGTGGTCCTCCTCCTCCCGCACGCGATCTGGCACGAGTCGACGCTCTCCTTCCTCGGCCTCGGGCTGTCGCCGGACCGTCCCTCGCTCGGGACGCTGCTGCAGCAGTCCCGCGGCGAGATCCTCCTCGGCGGTTGGTGGAGCCTCGCCTTCCCGGCCGGGCTGCTCGTCCTCACGACCCTGGCCGTCGCCGGCCTCGCCGCCACGATGCAGCGGCGCTGGGCCCCCGAGCCCGAGTCGATGCTGGCGGTGACCACCCGATGAGCCTCGTGACGCGGCGGCCCGGCGTCAGGCCTGGCGTCTCGGACGGGTCCGCAGGCAACAGAGTGCCCACGCTGCCCTCTCGCGGCGCGGTCGCGACGGACCTCGCGGCGGGAGCAGGTGCCGTGGTTCGTGCCGATGGCAGCGCGACGGTCGTGGACATCGCCGGGCTCGGGCTGCGGATCCCGGTCTCGCCCGCGGTCACGGGACGACGAGGGCGCTCGGGGCGACCGGCCTTCGTTCACGCGGCGACCGACGTCGACCTGCGGCTGCACGCGGGGCGAGTCCACGGGCTCGTCGGCGAATCCGGCTGCGGCAAATCGGTACTCGCCTCCACGCTCGTCGGCCTGCTCCCCGCGGGCACACAGGTCGCCGGGACGGTGCGGATCGACGACGTCGACGTCACCGGCGCACTCGGAGATCCCCGCGACCGCACGTGGGATCGGCTGCGGGGCCGCGTCGTCGGGCTCGTCGCCCAGTCGAGCGCCACCTTCTTGACCCCGACCCGGACGGTCGGCGCCCAGCTCGCCGAGACCGTCGCGGCCCTGCGCGGGCCCCAGGCCCCCGAGGCGCTCCTCGCGCGGGTCGGGCTCGACGCCTCCGCGCTGCGCGCCTACCCGCACGAGCTGTCCGGGGGCATGGCCGGACGGGCGGCCCTCGCGTTCGCCCTCGCCGGAAATCCGCAGGTCATCGTGGCCGACGAGCCGACGGCGAGCCTCGACCCCGAGCTCACCGCGCTCGTCCTGTGCCTGCTGCGGGAGGTCGCCGACGCCGGCGCCGCGGTCCTGCTCATCACCCACGACCTCGCCTCCCTGCGCGCGACCGAGGTCGCCGACGACGTGTCGGTCATGTACGCCGGGCAGATCCTCGAGCACGGCCCGGCCGCGCGCGTCCTCACCTCGCCGGCGCACGCCTACACCGGCGCGCTCCTCGATGCGCTGCCCGAGCGCGGGCTGCGGCCCCTGCGCGGCATGCCGCCGTCCCTCGTCGACCTCGACCCCGCCGCCGCGCTGGCAGGCCTCGCCGAGCGGCTGGGGCTGCCGACAGACCTCCCCGGGGGAGCGGCATGAGCGCGAGCTCGTGCCGGAGAACGTGCCGACATGCCGGCGATCACCCGCGTGTCGGCACGTTCTCACGCACGTTATCGGGGGTGCGGCGGTGAGCCTGCGGGCGGAGGCCGTCACGGCGGGCTACGGCGACGCCCCTGTCCTCCGGGACGTGACGCTCACCGTCGACCCCGGGCGCATCGTCGGCCTCACCGGGCCCTCGGGCACGGGCAAGACGACGCTCGGCCGGGTGCTCGCGGGGCTCGTGCCTGCGCAGGCCGGCGAGGTCACGTGCGACGGAGTGCCGGTCCGGCTCCGGCGGATGAGCGGCCGGATCGCGATGCTCTTCCAGTCCCCGCGCCGCTCGTGCAGCCCGCGAATGCGCCTGCGCCAGATCATCGCCGAACCCCTCGACATCACCCGCGTGCCCTCCGGCGAGCGCGACCGTCGCGTCGAGACGCTCGCGGCGAGCGTCGGCCTCACCTCCGACCTCCTCGACCGGCTCCCCGGTCAGGTCTCGGACGGCCAGCTCCAGCGCGCGGCCCTCGCGCGGGCGCTTGCCGCCGACCCCGCCTACCTCATCTGCGACGAGGCCACCGCGATGCTCGACGCCGCGACGACCGCCTCGCTCGTCGCGGTGATCCGGGAGCGGGCTGCGGCCGGCCTCGGCGTCCTCGCGATCAGCCACGACCACGCACTCTTGCGCGCCTGGGCCGACGACACGGTCGACCTCCGGCATCTCGCGACGACGTCCTGAGCCCGACGGGGCGCCCCGCGCCGCTCAGGAGAAGAGCGACTCGTGCCGCAGCGCGAACCGCTCGACGGCCGCGAGCACAGGCAGGGCGTCGCGCCCGGCGTCGGTGAGCGCGTAGGTGATCCGCACCGGCGGGCCGGGTTCGACGGTCCGCGTCGCGAGGCCCGCGGCGCACAGGTGACGCAGTCGGGTCGTGAGCGTCGCATCGGTGATACCCGGGATGCGGTCGCGGATCTGGACGAAGCCCCACCCCTGGCTGCCGGGCCCGACGCCGAGCGCCCGGATCACCGCGCCGGCCCACCGGCTGCCGAGGAGTCGCATCGCCTCCTCGAAGGGGTCGCACCCGCGGTCCTGGCGCGGTCGCCGAGGCGACGGCGCATCCGATGCGCTCGGGGCCACCGATGGCGGCGTCGGCTGCGGGGCGCGTGATCCCGCCGAACCCTTCATCGCTTGCACCTCGCTCGGAATATCTGAGTCACTCCACTGTTGAGAGTCACTATAGATCTCATAGTGGGATCGACGAGGGAGGAGACGTCCATGACGACCACGACGTCCATGACGATCGGCACGACCTACGACCGCTACCGCGGGGCGCAGGACCTGCTGGCGCACCGCGACCCGAACGCGGCCTACCGCGTGCTCGCCGAGCTCCTCGACGAGGCGACGGCCGACGCGAGCCGCGCGGACGACCTCGGTGGCGCGCAGCTCGCGGCGATCCGCGCCGAGCTGGCCCGCGCGGCGTACCACTCCGCCCGGCTCGACATCACGGCCGACCTCGCCCGCGAGTCCCTCGCCGACGACCCGACCGACGTCGACGCGCTCGTCCTGCTCGTGCGCGCGTTGCAGCGCCTCGGGCGCGGTGCAGACGCCACGATGGCTCTCAACCGGCTCGCGGCGATCGTCGGGCCCGACCACGAGACCGTCACCGAGCTCCAGGAGCGCATGCGATGACCGACGCGATCGACTACGGCCTCGACGTCGAGTTCGGGCTGTTCCCCAGCCCGGACGCCGCGACGGCCGGCGACCTGCTCGAGCTCGTGCAGGTCGCCGAGACCTCCGGCCTGGATCTCGTGTCGATCCAGGACCACCCCTACCAGCCGAGTCACCTCGATGCGTGGACGCTCCTGTCCTTCCTCGGGGCGCGCACGAGCACGATCCGGCTCGCCCCGAATGTCGCGAGCCTGCCGCTGCGCGACCCGGTCGTCCTCGCCAAGTCGGCGGCCACGCTCGATCGGCTCACGGCCGGACGGGTCGAGCTCGGGCTGGGCGCGGGGGCATTCTGGGACGGCATCGCCGCGGCGGGCGGTCCGCGCCGCACTCCCGGCGAGGCGGTCGACGCCCTGACGGAGGCGATCGAGGTGATCCGCGGCGTGTGGGCCGGCGGCCGCGTCGACGTCGACGGCACCCACTACCGGGTCAAGGGGTTCAAGGCCGGACCGACGCCCGCGCACGACATCCCGCTGTGGCTCGGCGCCTACAAGCCGCGGATGCTGCGCCTCACCGGGCGGCTCGCCGATGCGTGGGTGCCGAGCATGGGATACGCCGACCCTCCCGCCCTGCCCGAGCTCAACGCCGCCATCGACGCGGCGGCGATCGCGGCCGGGCGCGACCCGCGCGACATCCGGCGGCTCTACAACGTCTTCGGATCCTTCGGCGCCGGCGGCGGATTCCTGCGCGGCCAGGTCGTCGACTGGGTCGAGCAGCTCACCGGCCTCGTCGTCGAGAGCGGCATGTCGACGTTCATCCTCGGCACCGACGACACCGACACCCTCGCGCGGTTCGCCCACGAGGTGGCCCCGGCGGTCCGCGACGAGGTGCGCCGACACCGCGAGACGACGAGTCGGGTCGCCGACGAGCAGGCCCGCCCCACGATCGAGCTGACGCCTGAGGAGAGCGAGGTCGCCACGCACTTCGATCTCGCGCCCGAAGCCGGCTCGCCGTCCGGCCCCCGGCCCACCCCCGACGACGGTACCCGCCTCACCGGCGACCTCGCCTGGGACGAGCCGGCCCGACCGACCCTGTCCGAGGCCGACCACTCCCGCTACGCCGAGCGGGAACTGGCGAACCCGCAGCATCTCGTCGACATCCACGACCACCTGCGGGCCGAGCTGGAGCGGGTGCGCGACGTCGTCGCCCAGGTGCGGCAGGGCCACCTGTCGGTCGGTCAGGCGCGCTCGATCATCAACACGATGGCGATGCGCCAGAACAACTGGACCCTCGGGGCCTTCTGCGAGAGCTACTGCCGCATCGTCACCGGGCACCACACGCTGGAGGACCGCAGCGTCTTCCCGCACCTGCGGCGCAGCGAGCCGGGCCTCGGGCCGGTGCTCGACCGGTTGGCGGGCGAGCACGAGGTCATCGCCGACGTGCTCGACCGCCTCGACCGGGCACTGGTCGCCCTCGTCGCCGGCGACTCCGTCGGGCGCTCGGGGCAGCAGCTGCTCGACGCGCTCGAGGCCGAGGTCGACCTGCTCACCGACACCCTGCTCAGCCACCTCTCCTACGAGGAGCGCGAGCTCTTCGGGCCGCTCGCGCGGCACGGATTCGGCTGAGTCAGACCCGGTCCCGCGGGCCCGCCGGCGTCGGCGAGGAGCTGAGCTTGGCCGCTTCGGCGGCGATCTGCTCCTCGCTGACCTGGTGGTTGCGCAGGGACATCGCGTGGAAGGCCACGCCGATGCCCGCGTCGAGCATCCGCCCGATCGGACAGAAGTAGTCGGCGCCGCTGGCGAACCAGATGACGACGAGGACGGCGCTCATGATGCCGTAGGTCGACAGGTGACGCACGAAGTTCTGACGCGCCTCGATCCGCTCGACGGCGCGCTTGCGCAGGTCGGGGTCGATCGCGGCGGGGGACTGGGGCGCGTAGGGCTCGATGGGCGACTGGTTCATGGTGTTCATCGCTTGGGGTCCTTCCCGGTTGGTGTCTTGAGTCGACCGTAGGCCGAGCGCGCGACGGCGACCCATGACATCTGCCACGGCTGCGGGGTCACATCTGACATGTCTCGCGCGCGGGACAGGAGCGCGCCCGCGACCTAGGCTGCGGCCATGGCACTCGTGGGACTGGATGACCTGGGCTCGGAGCAATTCGTCTCGCTCACGACCTACCGCCGCACCGGCGAAGGGGTCCCGACCCCGGTCTGGATCGCCCCCGCCCTCGGTGGCCTCGTCGTCACGACCCCCGCCGGCTCGGGCAAGGTGAAGCGCCTGCGCCGCGACCCCCGGGTCGAGCTGCGCCCCTGCTCGCGCCGCGGCACCATCGCACCGAACGCACCCCACGCCACCGGCCAGGCGCAGATCGTCACCGACCCCGCGCAGGTCGAGGTGGCCACCACTGCCCTCGCCCGCAAGTACGGCTGGGAGTACCGCCTCATCATGCTCATCGAGCGCGTCATGCGCCGCGGCAAGGCCGAACGCGTCATCCTGCGCCTCACTCCCTGAAGCACCCCCGCACGCACCGACCGCCGACCCGGGAGATCCGGGCCGGCGGTCGGCGAGAGGGGTTGAAGGGGAGTCGTGAGGCGCCTTACGAGCGCGCGAGGAACGTCTGGTTCACGGTGCCGCGGGGGCCCCAGGCCGCCTTGGGCGTGGCGGTGCGGCCGAGCTCCCAGGCGATGACGTAGGCGCGTCCGGCGCGGGCGCTCGTGAGCCGGGCGGTCGTCTGGACGTCGCCGACCCGCGCGCTCGTCTTGTCGTTGACGGCCTTGATGACCTGGGCCTTCGTCGCGTCGGCCGGCACGCGCACCGTGACGAACTGCCACGTCGCCTTGCCCCACATCGGGCGGTCCTCGCGGTAGCGCAGCACGCCGTCGTCGTCGAAGCCGGCGACGAATCGCGCCTGCGCGGCCGTCACCGGACGGTAGCGGTCGACCTGGAACGTCCGTGTCACCATCCGCTGGACGGGCTTGGCGGGCTGGACGGGCTTGGCGGGCTGGACCGGCTGAGCGGGCTTGGTCGGCTTTGAGGGCTTGGTCGGCTTGGCGGGCTGCGTCGGCTTGGGCTGCTCAGGCTTGGGCTGCTCGGGCTTGGGCTGCGGGCGCGGCTGCTCCGGCTTCGGGGTGGTGCCCGGATTCCCCGGCGTGACAGGGACGCTCGGCGATCCGCACGTCGCGGCCTCGGCGGCCGTCGCGGGTCGCGTCGACGTGGCCGATGTGGTCACGGGCCGCCCGAGGACCCACTTCTGCTGACCTTCGTCGAAGACGTAGGTCGCGGTCGTCGTCACGCTCGTGACGGGCACGGTCTTCGTCGTGCAGTCGAGCGGACCGGCGGAGGTGCTCGTCTCGACCTTCGCCGGGGGCTGCCCGGTCGCGCAGGCGGTCTGCGTGCCGGTCATCACCTCGTCGATGACCATCGCGCGGCCCGACCCGTC
>RRZU013352554.1_pt1 | contig 12656 bp, 9 predicted proteins | sample 2165561 | NCBI WGS metagenome assembly RRZU01 (sample SAMN10456909, study PRJNA506462) | wastewater metagenome | isolation source: wastewater sludge | place: USA: Moscow, Idaho | reverse complement strand
ATAGCGGCAATCGCAACACCGCTTGCACAAGGTGCAATATCCATCATTAAGGTGAGTGGAGAAGATGCGATTGAAAGTGTAAATAAAATATTTGATCGAGATCTAAAGAGCTTTTCTCGAAATACAATTAATTATGGGAATATTGTTGATGGGGATCAGATTATTGATGAGGTCATGGTAAGTGTATTTAAAGGGCCACATTCTTTTACTCGTGAAGATGTTGTTGAGATTAATACACATGGTGGTGTTCTTGTAACACGGACTGTTTTAACCTTACTTTTAGCGAACGGTGTTCGTTTGGCTAATCCTGGAGAGTTTACGCAACGTGCGTACTTGAATGGACGATTGGACCTAACACAAGCTGAGGCGATCAATGATTTAATCAGTGCAAATAACAGCAGTGGACTTCAAGTGGCGGTAAGCGGCTTAAAAGGATCGATTAAAAGACTCTTAGATCCTTTAATCGAAGATATTTTAAATACAATTGCGGTCATTGAAGTGAACATTGACTATCCTGAATATGATGATGTTGAAATATTAAGTAATGAGATTGTGAAACCACGTGTTGAACAGTGGGTAAAAGATCTTGATGAAATCGTTGATAAAGCTTATAAGACAAGAGAAGTAAAAGATGGCGTAAAGACTGTTATTATTGGGGAACCTAACGTTGGTAAGTCGAGTATCTTTAACAGTTTGATTGAAAAAGATAAAGCGATCGTTACTAATATTGCAGGTACAACACGTGATCTTGTAGAAGATAAGATTCATTTGGATAATGTTACCCTGTCTCTAATAGATACTGCCGGTTTAAGAGATACTGAAGATGTTATTGAACAAATTGGTATTCAAAAGACTAATGAAGCTCTTGAAGAAGCTGAGTTTATTATTATGGTTTTGGATTCAAGTCGAGAAAAAAACGAATTCGAACTAGAACTTTTAGATAAGATTAAAGATAAAAGACATCTTGTGGTGTATAACAAGAGTGATATTAATAAGATGGGTAAAATATCGGTGAGTGCCCTTAATGATGATATGAATGAGCTTATTGATGGGATTAATGATTACTTCCACGATAGTAGTTTCAGTATTCATGAAGATTCACTAAATAATGAACGTCAGATTGGTTTAGCACTTAAAGCAAATAATTATTTAAAGGATGCATTAAATACGATTGACTTAGGATTAGAGCTTGAACTTGTAGCCATTGATTTAAACGAAAGTTACTTAGCTCTTAAGGAGATTTTAGGTGAGGTAAGTCGAGATGATTTACTGGACACACTATTCTCAAAATTCTGTTTAGGTAAATAATATGGAAATAGGTTGGTTAGATTCACACGTCCATTTAATGGATGATAGTTTATTATTACAAATTGATGATGTTATTCAAAGAGCAAAAGACAATAATGTCGTCAAAATAATGCTTATTGCAATGAATATTGAAGAAATTAACTTAGGATTTCGACTTATGGACAAGTATAAAATGCTTGATTTAACCGCAGGTTTTCATCCTCAAGACGCACATTTGATAAAAGAAGAGGACTTCCAAAAATTGGAAATTGCGATAAATACACAAAAAATCAAGGCGATTGGTGAGATTGGACTCGACTTTTACTGGGATAAAACACATGAAGAGATCCAAAGAAAGGTATTTAGAAGACAAATTGAGTTAGCGATTACATATAATCTTCCAATAAGCATCCATATGCGGGATGCGACTCAAGATGTTTATGATATTTTGGAAGAGTACAAGGGTCAGGTTTCAGGTGTTATGCATTGTTACAGCGGAAGTATTGAAATGGCGAAAAGCTTTATAGAATTAGGCTTTTTCATCTCTTTTGGTGGGGTCATTACATTTAAAAACGCAAAAACAAATGTGGAAGTGGCGCGAGAAATTCCATTAAAATGGATCTTAACAGAAACAGATGGCCCATATTTAACACCACATCCTTATAGAGGGAAATTAAATGAGTCAATGTATGTTAAATACACCGGTGAAAAGATTGCAAAAATCAAAGAATTGGATAATTTCACAATCCAATCACAAATATTAGAAAACTACAAGCGTTTATTTAAATAATTGAAACGCTTTTTTTCATGTGATATTATTTAACAGTCCAAAAAGGAGAAGTGAAATATGATATCGCAGAGGAAGGTAGTTTCATTATTACTTTCATTATTATTAGTTCTTACTGGATGTGTATTTAACGAAGACAAAAAAGAGAATATAATTCTACAAGTTGCATCAAGTAATGAGTCTGTTGAGGTAAATGTTAAACAGGCAAACTACACACAAGAATATGAAACTGTAGAAGAACCAATAATAGGAAGCCAATTGGAAGGTGTTGAATATAGAGAAGCATCTCATCCAAATGGTGTTGCTTGGTTAGCGTCAAAGGTACAAGATGCAACTGAAGCTCGAAGAGAAGTAAAATTAATTCATACTTATAATCAATTTAATGAGAGGATCTCAACAATTGAAGTTCCAGGCACTGAGAAGATTACAGATGCTACTGGAATTGTATATGAGTACGGGTCAAGCCCAATTGTAGGGGCAGAGTGGAATCCAGCACGTGTAACGCGTTATGGTTATGATTGTGCGGGATGTTCTGTGAACGATGAAGACTTTAGTGGAACCGCAAGTGGTATTAAGTTATCAGGAAATTCTGTGAGACAGTCTGATGGTTCGTGGAGAAGTGGACTAACATATGATGGGATGTATGTCATTGCGACATCAACAAGTATCCCTTTATGTACAGTAGTAGAAATTTCTGATCACCCATTCAGTGGTTCAGGAATAACACCAGGGGTACCATTTACAGCTATAGTCGGAGACCGTGGCGTAGGTGGAAGTAACATTGACTTATTTACAGGGACAGAAAAAGATTTAGGAAAAATAGGTCAAGCAGGAAATCCGTCGCAATCTAACACGAAAGTAAAAATAGTAGGTTTTAGGGGACAAGTTAGAAACGCTGGATGCCGATAGTGTTAATATCGTTATAATAAAAATATCATTGTAAGTTAATAGTGACCGTTATATAACGAATGGAAGCCTAATTCATAGGGGTATGAATTAGGCTTTTATGTTGAAGTGGCGAATGCTCGGTAAGTAGAAAGTGCTTATACTTGATAAGTGTCTTTGTTACATAAGTAAAAGGACCTTAAGTCTTTACTTTAATACTATGCTTTGATATTATATTAGTAATAAAGGGAGTAGAATTCTGATCTATCAGATCACGATTTCGTCAATACGATCATTGGATCCGGAACGTGTTTAATTCGAGACTTTATCCACGAGGGGTAAAGTCTTTTTATTTTACTCAATATGATAGAAAGGAAAAGAAGTATTATAAAATTGTAACACTTTGATATGGAAGGTATATAATGAAAGAAAGAGGAGGAAGCGATGAAAAATTATTATGATAAAACAATTACAGAAACAAGTGAAGAGTTAAATGTTGATGTAAAGACTGGATTAACGAATCAAGAGGTTTCTAAACGTCATGAGGAATATGGTTATAACGTATTAGAAGGTGGAAAGAGTAAGTCAATTGTACAAATGATCTTTGAACAATTAAAAGACTTCTTAGTACTAATATTAGTTGTGGCAGCAGTTATCTCAATTGCTTTAGGAGAAAGTCTTGAAGGGATTGTAATTTTAGCAATCGTGGTGCTAAATACATTCTTAGGAGTATATCAAGAGAATAAAGCAAGTAATGCTTTAAAAGCATTAAAAGAGATGGCAAGTCCACTTGCGAAGGTTGTAAGAGGTGGCGTGATCAGTGAGGTAGCATCTAAAGATGTTGTGCCTGGAGATCTTGTGATTTTAGAAGCAGGGGATTATGTTCCTGCAGACATTCGTTTGGTTGATTCAGTTAACTTAAAAATTGATGAGGCAGCATTAACCGGAGAATCAGTCCCTGTTGAAAAAGAAGCGGATGAAATTCTTGAGGATGATGCAAGTTTAGGAGATCGTATTAACTCAGCATTTATGGGAACAATCATTACTTACGGTCGTGGTAAAGGAATTGTTACAAATACAGGAATGACAACTCAAATGGGAAATATTGCGGGAATGTTGAATGAGAGTGAAGATGAAGCAACACCACTTCAAAAGAAATTAGACGTTCTTGGAAAATACCTTGGTTTAGTCTGTATTATTATTTGTATTGTTATCTTTGGCTTAGGTTGGATGCGTGGCGATGGTTTGTTTGAATCATTTATGAGTGCAGTTGCTTTAGCAGTTGCGGCAATTCCAGAAGGATTAACAGTAGTTGTTACTGTTGTTCTAGCAATGGGTATGCAAAAAATGGTTAAAGTTAACGCAATTATTAAACAATTAAGTGCTGTTGAAACGTTAGGAAGTACTACAGTTATTTGTTCTGATAAAACAGGGACCTTAACACAAAACAAAATGACGATTCAAAAAGTATATAATGGAACACAATTGTTTGATGTTAGTGGGACAGGATATAGTCCAGAAGGTGAAATTACTGATGAAAATGGTGTCCAAGATTTAAATCTTATTAATAATATCTTAATGCCTATTGTTCTCTGTAATGATGCTCAATTCGATATGGTAGAAGAATCGATTATTGGAGATCCAACTGAAGGAGCAATGGTTGTTTTAGCTCATAAGGCGGGTATTGAGAAAGATGATGTTGATGTTCAATTCCCGAGACTACAAGAGTTACCATTTGATTCGACTCGTAAATTGATGTCTACAATTCACCAGGTTGATGGAAAACATCTGATGTATACAAAAGGTGCTCCTGATGAATTAATCAGCCGCTGTGAATTTGTTGAGATTGATGGTAAGGTCATTCCATTAACAGATGAGAAACGTGAAGAAATATTACAAGTTAACCAACAGTTTGCAGAAAATGCACTTAGAGTTATTGCTTCAGCGTATAAAGACATTGAAGATAAAGAAGTAGATTTTGATGATGAGAGTCATTTAGTCTTTACAGGATTAGTTGGAATGATTGACCCTCCTCGTGAAGAAGCGAAGGATGCGATTGAAGTTTGTAAAAATGCTGGAATCGGCGTTAAGATGATCACTGGAGACCATAAAATCACTGCGACAGCAATTGGTCGTGAACTCGGAATCGTTGAGGGTGATGCTGTAGCAATCGAGGGTCGTGAGATCAATGCGATGAGTGATGAACAACTTCTTGAATGTGTTAAAACAGTTAATGTATTTGCACGTGTTTCTCCAGAACACAAGGTACGTCTAGTTGATGCAGTCCGTGCTAATGGAAACATTGTAGCAATGACTGGAGATGGTGTTAATGATGCGCCTTCATTGAAGAGAGCGGATATTGGTATTGCAATGGGTATTACAGGAACTGATGTTTCTAAAGAAGCAGCAGATATGATTTTAACCGATGATAACTTTGCAAGTATTGTTAAAGCGGTCTCTGAAGGACGTACAATTTACAGTAATATTCGTAAAGTTGTGGGATTCTTATTGTCATGTAACATTGGTGAAATCTTAGTAATCTTTATCGCGATGTTAGCAAAATTACCAACACCATTAGTTGCGATTCAATTACTATCAATTAATTTAATTACAGATGCTTTCCCTGCTTTTGCCTTAGGTATGGAAAAAGAGGAAAGTAACGTTATGGAACACGCACCGCGTGATCCACAAGAACCTATTGTTGACCGTAAGATGAGAAACTCAGTAATCTTACAAAGTATTTTCTTAGCATTAGGAACACTTGCTTCATTCTTATATGCCTTACATTTCCATGGGAATTTAGAAGATGCTCGTACAGCAGCGTTTTTAACGATTGTTCTTGGAGAATTGATGCGTGCTTATTCAGCAAGATCTGAAACGAAATCAATTTTCAAAATGAAGTTATTTGAAAATAGTTATTTAAACAAATCGGTCTTAGTGTCTGTAGTCTTTGTATTTGCAGCAATCTATATTCCGGTACTAAATCCAATTTTTAGTACAGTTGCTTTATCATTTGATGAGTTAATCATTGCGATCTTATTTGCAATCATTCCATTATTTGGTGGAGAAATCGCTAAAAAGTTTAACGATTAATTAAAACAAGCCTAATTTATATGATGAATTAGGCTTTTTATATGAGTATAGAAAAAGTGCTTTGAGAAGCACTTTTTGTATTTTGTTAATTATTTTGCAGTAATTGCGGCCATCGTAATGTAGTTATACGGTTGGTTAAAGTGAGGTAAGAAGAAGATATCTAATAGAGCAATCTTTTCAATTGTCACTTGTTCTTGAATTGCTAATGAGAACATGTGAATTCCCATTGAGATATCGTATCTTGATGCCATTTGAGCTCCAAGTACAATTCTTGTTTTTTGATCATAGACAATTCTGATTTTTACTTCAGGGTTGTCAGTTTCCATAAATCCTGGTTTTTGTAGGTCGCTGAAATCAGTTGAGATTGCATCGTATCCTAAGTTTTTAGCTTTTGCTAATGTTAATCCAGTAGATACCATGTTTAATCCATAAATACTAATTCCGTTTGATCCTTGTACCCCAGCACTTTGAATTTCTGTTCCTGCTGCATTGTGTGCTGCAACGATTCCTGATCTAACAGCGTTAGTTGCTAGTGCGATGTAGTTAGTATCTTGAATTGAGTTATCATAAACAGTTGCACAGTCTCCAACAGCATAAACATCTTTAACGCTTGTTTCTTGATTTTTGTTTACTAAGTAAGCACCGTTTTTGAATAATTCAAGGTCATCTTTACCTAAAGTATTGTTTGGTTTGAATCCAATAGCTAAGACTACCATATCTGCTTCGTAAGTATTCTTGTCTGTTTGGATTGCAGTAACCTTAGTATCTCCAATAATTTTTTCAACAGTTTCGTTGAATGCTAACTTGATGCCGTTATCTTTTAGATTTTGTTTCATTAAATCTGTGAATTCTTCATCATAGTATGTTGATAATACTGTATCCGCAACATCAATCATTGTAACTTCTTTTCCAAGTCTTGCGAATGCTTCTGCTAATTCAACACCAATATAGCCTGCACCAACAACTGAAATCTTTTTGATTTCTGGATTTTCTACTTTATCAATGACTTCTTGTGCATTTTGGAATAGTTTAACGAATTGAACGTTTTCTAAATCCTTACCTTCGATGTTTGGGTTCACAGGTACAGATCCTGTAGCTAAGATGACCTTGTCATATGGCTGATCAATCTTGTTACCATCTTTATCAACAGCGTGTACAATTTTGTTTTCGAAGTCTACAGATTCGACTCGTGTTTCCATGTGTACTTTAGCACCCTTTGATTCTAGAGTTTCTTTATTTGAATAGAATAATCCTTCGCTTCCTGCGATTTGTTTTCCAATCCATAAAGCCATCCCACAACCTAAGAATGAAATGTTTGAGTTACCGTCAAATGCGATTACTTCTTTTCCTTCATAGTTGTCTAATACGGTGTTTAATGCTGCCGTCCCAGCATGGTTTGCACCAATTACTACAATTTTTTCCATGAAATACCTCCTATGTATAATCTCATTATATTACTACCACTATAATATGCAAAAGATTTGCTCTTTTATTCACAAGTGATTAAACAGCAGAAATTCACAAGAAAGCCACAAACCCCTCAATCTTGATAATTGAAGCTTTGACCTATCATTTTTCTTAGGAATTATGAGAAAGACGATTTTCCCTTTTTAGTGTATAATATATACGAAAGTAGGTTTTTATGAGAATTTCAGAAGTAATAGTAGTTGAAGGTAAAAATGATATCATGGCAGTTAAGAGAGCGGTAGATGCTTTTGTCATCTCTACTTCTGGTTCTGGTATTACCAAAGATTTATTAATAATGTTGAAGAAGTTACATGAAGAGCGTGGAATCATTGTTCTTTGCGACCCTGATGGTCCTGGGGAGAAGATAAGAGCAATTATCACAGAACATATTCCAACGGCTCATCATGCCTTTATAACGAAGGATGAGGCGTATGCTCACAATGATATTGGTATTGAACATGCTTCACCAGAATCAATCAAAAAAAGTCTCGAAAGTATGATTACTTATAATGATAAGCAAAGTAATTTAGATTTTGAAGACTTAGTTGATTATAGACTTGTGGGATACGAGGACAGCATGGCATTAAGACAATCACTCTGTAACTTATTATCCATTACATATAGTAATGGTAAAACACTTTTAAAGAGATTAAAATTATTAAATATTGATCGAAGTCAATTAGCACAATTAATGGAGGCTATTTATGAATAATATCGGTAATATAAATAATACAAAATACTTATTGGATAAATACAAATTGACAGCAAAGATTTCTTTAGGTCAAAATTTTTTAGTTGATGAAAAGGTCATTGATAAAATTGTTGCGAATATGGACGAGAGCGATGATTTAGCAATCATTGAAATTGGTCCTGGACTTGGCGCATTGACAGAAAAACTTTTATTAAAATGTAAGAAGTTAGTATGTATCGAAATTGATAAAAATATGGTTGAAATATTAAGTGATACGATTCAAGATGAAAAGTTTACACTTATTCATGAAGATATTTTAAAATTTGATTTAGAAGGGCTCGTTACAGAATTGAAATCTCAGTATCGGGATATTTATTTAATTGCGAATCTACCATATTACATCACATCGGATATTTTAATGTCGGTCTTTAAGCTAGAGACGATGATCGATCAAATAATGGTTATGGTTCAAACAGAGTTTGGTGAGCGCCTCGTTTCAAAACACAATACGAAGGAGTATCGTCCCTTAACTGTTGTTTCAAAAACCTTATATAAGAGTAAGATGAGCTTTAATATTAGTAAAAATGTGTTTTATCCAAAACCTAAGATTACGTCTTCAATCGTTAAGATGAACTTAAAGGAACATTCTATTACTAATAAGGAAAAGTACATTGAGTTTGTGGAACTTTGTTTTACTCAAAAAAGAAAGACCTTATATAATAACTTGAAGACTTCCCTGGATGCGGATTTAGTTTTGGAAATTTTAATGGAAGCTAAAATTGAAGAGAATATGCGTCCTGCTCAATTAGATATAGCAGACTACATTAGATTGTTTGAGGTGTATGATGAAAAAGAAATCATTCGCTAAAATAAATTTAATGTTAGATGTTGTCGAACGTAGAGCTGATGGTTATCATGAACTGGAAATGATTACAGTTCCAATCGATTTGTTTGATACAATCGATATTAAGATTAGCCCCAAGATGAAGATGACATCGAATAAACGTTACATTCCTAATGATGAAAGAAATACAGTTATCAAAGCCATTGAGTTGATGAGAGCACAGTATGGTTTTAAAGAAAACTTTACAATCAAACTTTTGAAGAACACTCCTACTCGTGCGGGTATGGGTGGCGGTAGTAGTAATGCGTCTTTAGTTATGAGAATGGTGAATGAACTTTTAGATTTGAGTGCAAGCGAAGAAGACTTAATGAAGATTGCTCAAGAAGTTGGATCTGATGTTCCATTTACTTTATATGGAAAGCCAGCTTTGGTTCGTGGTGTGGGAGAACGGTTGGACCCGATCACGATCAATATGGATTTCTTTATCTTTATTGTAAAGCCAGCTAAGGGTATATCAACGCCACAGTTGTTTAAGAAACTGGATGCGGATCATCTTTTTCATTATGATGTGAGTCTTGTAAAGAAAGCATTAGAAGAGGGAGACTATGACTTGTTTATAAGGACTATTGGAAACTCCTTAGAACCAGGAGCAATAAAAAATGTTCCTGAGATTGGAAAAGCAAAGCAAGATTTACTAAACTTCGGTTTTGATACAGCAATCATGTCTGGGGCGGGCTCTAGTGTCTTTGGAATCACTCAAGATGTGAACTTAGTGAATCAAGCCGTGAAGCGATTTTATAGAAAATATGATTTTGTTAAAAAGAGTCGAGTTGTGAAAAGCGTTGTAAAAGAAGAAAGTATCGATTAAACCTTTAAAAGTCGACTGATTTTCGTTACAATAGATACGGAGGCGTTTATGAAAAAAGTAATCATAATAGCAAATGAGAAGAAAAGTGAGTTTAACTCTGAGCTTCCAACAATTTTCCATGAAATAGTAGACAAGCCTATGATTAAAAAGATTGTGGATAATTTTACTAATCTGGGTTTTGATGATATTACGACAATTGTTGAAGGTGAGAAGGATGAAATAAATCTAGTTCTTGATGATTCTTGCAAGTATATTAAAACGACAAGAGACATCTTTGATTTAAAAGCTTTACTTCCTCTTATTAGTGATGAAGAGGGTGTCACAGTGTTAACATATGGAAACATTCCATTAATAACGACAGATACCTATGCATCAATGATAGAAGAAGTGAAAGATAATCCTATGGTGGTGTTAACGGCGGATCGCTTACATTCGAAACAAGATCGAATCTTAAGAAATCCTGCGGAAACAATTCGTTCTATTATTAAATATAAGGATGCTACAGTGGATCAACAATCAATTAAAGAAGTAAATATGAATATTTATGCCTTTAATAATAAAATGCTATATACGTATTTAAATGAGCTTGAAGCTGAACTTGAGTATTATGATGTTAGAGATCTTCTAGCGAAGTTTAAAGCGGATGGACATATCGTATTACCGCATAAAGTTAAAGATCCTAGTGAAGCCTTAAGAATTATGACACGTAAAGATTTAGTTGATGCGAATTATTGGGAGAAATATCGTATTAATAATTATTGGTTAGAACACGATGTTACGATTTATGATATTGATACTGTTACAATTGGTAGTGATGTTAAAATTGCTATGGATACTGTGATCTATAAAAATAATGAAATCTTTGGAAATACGGTCATCGGAAAAAACAATATGATTAAGTCAGGAAATAGTATTACTGACAGTCATATTGGAAATCACAATGTTATTGAACAATCTAAGTTATTCGATACTAAGATTGGCGATAAAAATGATATTGGCCCTTGGACTAATTTGAGAACTGGAGTCGTTGTGGGGGACCACAACCGAATTGGTGCTGGGGTTGAATTAAAAGTCACATCATTAAAAGATTATAATGCGTTATCGCATAATGTCTATATGGGTGATACAAGCATTGGTAGTCATTGTAACATCGGGTGGGGAGTAGTCACAGCGAATTATGATGGTACTAAGAAAAACAAGACAGTTATTGGAGATCACTGTTTTGTGGGAAGTTCCTCAACAATTATTGCACCAGTAACTATGGGTAATCAAGTCTTAGTTGCAGCTGGATCTGTAATTACAGAAGATATAGCATCTGGTGATATGGGGATCGGTCGTGTTCGACAGGTGAATAAAGAAGGTACGGGGAAAAAGTACATGGAAAGGGTCAAGTAGAGTGATGGAGAGAGAGATTATTGTATTTGCGTTATCATCGAGTATTGAGTTAACAGATGAAATTTGTAATTACTTAAATGTAAGAAGAGGTAAATGTAAGGTTGAACATTTCAGTGATGGAGAAATTATTGTGGAACCAGAAGAATCAGTTCGTGGGAAACATGTATTTATTGTTCAATCTACAAATGCACCGACAAGTGCAACTGTTATGGAGGTTTTAATTGCATTAGATGCATGTAATCGTGCATCAGCATCTGAAATAACAGTCGTTATGCCATATTTTGGTTACGCAAGACAAGATCGTAAAGCACGTGCTCGTCAACCAATCTCAGCGAGATTGATGGCGGATTTATATGAAGCAGCAGGAGCTGATCGTATGGTTACGATTGACTTACATGCGCCACAAATTCAAGGATTCTTCAAGATTCCTACGGATGACTTATCAATTGTTTCAATGTTTGGTCAATACTTCCGTACTAAAATTGGAGAAGGAGAAATTAGTAATGAAGTTGTCGTTGTATCACCAGACCATGGTGGGGCAACACGTGCACGTAAATTAGCGGACACCATTCCAAACTCTACAGTAGCAATTATCGACAAGCGTCGTACAAAACCAAATGAGGCAGAAGCACTAAACTTGATTGGGGATGTAGAAGGTAAAGTCGCAATTGTTATTGACGATATGATAGACACAGGTGGATCAATGGTAAGTGGTATTGATATGCTTTATAAAAAAGGTGCTACAGATGTTTATGCAGCATGTTCACACGGAGTTCTATCAGGAAACGCAGTGGAACGAATTGCGAACTCAAACATTAAAGAATTAGTAGTATCAAACTCAATTCCATTAACAGAAGAAGCGAAACAAGTAGATAAGATTAAACAAGTTTCAGTTGCATACATGTTGGCCAAAACAATTGAAGCAATTAAAGAAAAAACGCCAGTCAGTAATATTTATAACTTATTTAATGACTAATACTAAGAAGTGAGAAATCACTTCTTTTTCTATATTCAATATCTTTTAATAATAGTAAAGTGTAAACTAATAGTAGGTGATACGATGTATAAAATAGAAGGTGTGCATTGTTTCTATAATAAATACTCAAAAAATAAGTTTCTATAAGTTTTAAAAGTACCTTAAGTAAGTCTAATGAATCGCATATTTAGAGAATGAAGATTAAAAATTAATTTAGCTTAGAGAGATAACTATATAGAAATCAAGTAGTAAATGAAATAGTTTGAAAATAAAATATTTGGTAAGTAGTTATAAGATTGTTCTTTGAAAAGTGAATACGTGTATTTTGAAACGAACTAAAAACAACTACAGACATAGTTAAGT
>RRZU012389233.1_pt1 | contig 12657 bp, 8 predicted proteins | sample 2165561 | NCBI WGS metagenome assembly RRZU01 (sample SAMN10456909, study PRJNA506462) | wastewater metagenome | isolation source: wastewater sludge | place: USA: Moscow, Idaho | reverse complement strand
CTACTTAAAGTTTTATTAATTATTAAAAAGGCTTGGTTTAAAGATTAAAATATTATTCAAAACACTACAAAACCCCTAAAAAACCTTTTCTGGTTTTTAATTATAACCAAAAAATATTAAGAACAGATAAAGATTCGAATATTTCATTTATTGCTACATTTTTACCTTTAAACTTTCAAACTTTTTTTTCTACCATTTCTACCATTTCTATATAAATCACTAAATAATAATTTAAAGCCTTTAAAAGTAAAAGATTCTTTATTTCTTTTAATATTTAATTTAATGTTTTTTATCCAAATGTTTTTTAATTTATAACTTTTTCTTTTAATATTTTTTTTATTTAGCATATCTCTCTTCCTTTATCTCACATTTTTATTTTAATTTTTCTAAACACTCTGAATTTAATATGACTCATGAATTCAAATAATTCTTCAATTGATGGAACGCACCCTTCAAAGAATTCATCAAAAAATTCATGTTTATAATATATTTTTTCAGTAGTAGAAACATATACTAAAAATTCTTTAAATGTTCCGTCATTTTTCAACAACTTGTTTGAATATTTTCCTCCAACAGCATCAGGTATGTTACTTAAGACTTCTTTCTTGTTAATTTTATACCATAAATGTCCATTGAAATAAAATACATTTTTTAATAATTGATCTTCCATTATAACACCTTTTCTATGTCAGAATAAATTGCAGGATGATATTTTTTGAAATATTCTAAAACTTGTTCCATTGCAAATGTTGATTCAGAATTATGTCTCATTTCTTTAAATGATTTCTGATATTTATTATTAAATATAAAATCACTAGGATTTATTAAAGTAGCAAATATTACATAGCATTTAGACATATCAAATAAATCTATGTTACTACTAGAAGATAATTGGCTTAATTTTATGCTATAATTATTTATTAAATAATCATCTACCAATTTAACCATTTCGTCAAAATTTATTCTTTTGATTTTCACATCAGAAAGTTCTTTAGATAATTGCGTTAGTTTATTAAGAGCATAATCTATTCTATTTTCATATTCCCAATAAAAGTTTTCAAGTTTACTTTCTTGAGCAAATAATAAAGCGTAAACTACTTTATCAATTAGATCTTTATTCTCTTCAGAAGTATCTATTTCAATTGTAAAAATATGTTGCTTTTTATTTTCGTCTTTATTTTTGGCTAATATTCTCATTTAGTTTCTCCTGCCGCAATGGTTATTTCTGTTATAATTGGAAGATCTTCTGAAAAAGCAGTATAATACTTAATTTCATATGTTTCTCCAATTTCTAATACATTCGCTAAATATTTGATATTGCTATTTGGTTTGTCTTCACCATACAACACATATTCTTGACCTTCATCATCTATTACATTATAAGTTTTGTATAATGTATTATTTGTTGAAGGGTTTCCAACATAAGAAATATCAGCGATTGTGATCATTTTCTCATCTGTATATTTGTGAGTATAAATTTTATGAATTAACATAGAACTTAAAAATACTCCGAGCACAATAGTTGCAAACTGTTTAAACATTTTTCATCCTTATTTGTATAAAATATGAGCTACTAGCATACAACTTTCTGTAAACTAGTAGTTCATTGTTAATTATTTATATTTTTAAATTGCTTTAATTTTAATATCACCTATTGCGATTTTTAATTCTGGAGATCTTTTTGTAGTATTAAGCCCCCAACCCAATCGCATTATTTGTTCATCTGTTTTACCAACTTTATATCTAAATCTAACTTGAACTACATGATTTGTCCATTCATATGTAATGAATCCTTTTTTATCATAATCATAAGATTTATAAATATCAACTAAAGTTTCAGTTTCATCATCACATGTTATTAAATATTGCTCAATATTATTTAAATATGTTTGTACAGATGAGAATGCATTGACATCTGTTCCTCTAAATATTAATTTATAACTAACATCAAAAACAGTTCCTTTATTAAACTCACTAAACATGTCCTCAGTTAAGAGTAATGGAATGTATGCTAATTTTTCTTCATCTTCATGAGAATATAAATCTGAATGAATTAGTAAATTCTTCATATCTTCAAGACTTAATTCTTTACGTTTATCAATCATTCCTATTGCATTTAAATAATATATTAACATATCTTTGCTTAAAAGTTTAGGATTTAGATTGTATTGCAATAACATAAAAAATCCATCTTGATCAAGAAGTATTTGAATATCAGATTCTTCCATAGCATAGAAATCAACATCTTTATATTTTTCTTTAAAATGAATTAACCACGAGTTCTTATTTAAATCACTGCCTGTTAGCACACCCTTAGGTTTATTAATTCTTAACCAATCAGATTCGAAATTATCTGGACATTCAGACATATCATCTTCATCATCTTCACCATCTCCAGGTTCCCCAGAGCCTGAATCATCATGAATAACAATATAATTGCTATCTAAAATAGTCAATTCTTTTAACATATCTAACATCTGAGCTTTTGTTAAATGCTGAAGAATATAATCTTCTTCCCAACCAAATCTTCTAAGAATTTGATATTCATAAAATAAATTTTGCAACCAAGCAGTATTTTGTTCTTTTACAATAGTAGCCATAATTATTCCTTAATCAAAATTAGCAAATTGAGTTCTTAGGATTTTAACTTCCATAGCGTATTCAATATGTTTAGGAGTTTCTTTTCCTGAAGGTTCAATATTAACATCACTTCTAGGATCTAACATTTGTGATTCGTGAGAGTAACTAAATGTTACAACTTTATTAGTGTATAGCCATTGATAAATTTCAAATCTTGTCATCAAATAAAATTCAGGAGGTGTAACTTGTAATATTTGCACAACTTGAAATTGTGTTATAAAATTAAGCAATCTAGCTAATGAATAATATCTTAATCTAGCTAATGTTAATCTAGGATCTCTAAAATCATCCCATATTTCAATATCTGGATCAATCTCGTCTTCTTCCTCTTCTTCAACTTCAGGTCTATCAAGTTCAATTATATAATGTCTCCAACAACTTTCTTCAGGAATTGTATCTGTGATAGGATTGAATGTTAAAAATACACCATTTTCATATAGAACTTCTAATAATTGTTTTTTTGAAGGAGCTGAATATAATAAAGCTGATCCAGGTTTTCCAATTTTCTTTAAAATGTCCCAAGTTTTGAAGAAATTTATTAATCTATCTGTTGAATAAAATTGCAAGTTGTCTAACTTAAAATCAGGATTGTTTATTAAATCTTTCAAAGATCCATAATCGTCTAGTAAATTATAGTTAACAAAAATGTTATAAACCTCATAATATTCTAACGAATAATCATTTAAATCAAAACCAAACACTTTGTCAATATTATATTTAGATATATAAGCTCTCATACTTTTAGAATTATTAAGTACTGTTAAATTATTTCTAAGATGAGCTTTTACTGCAGACCTAAATGTCTCAATATAATCATTTTCTTGAAGAGCTATTAATTCATTAGTAATTCCTGTTGTATAAGCATCTAATCTAAAATCTTTTGATATAAATTCAGAACCGTCACCTTGAATAGCAAATGTGTCATCTGACTCACTAGTACCAAACCATCCTATAAATGGATATTCAATTAATCTAAAGTTATTAGCATCAGAAAAATCATTGTCAGCAATAGTAGTAGTAACATACATATTTTGTTCAATTAATGCTTCAAATTGTCCGCCTTCATAAGATGCTATCATAACTGAAAATTCTTCATTATCGTCTACAATTTCATCATCAATAACTTTAACTTGAAATTGAACTTCTGATTGACCTTTGAATAATCTAACTTGATTTGTGAACACTTCAATATCTATTTCAGATGATGTATTGTATAAATAATCAATATTAAATATCATATCAGAATTAGCAGGTGAACTTAATTTTATAGTATAAGTTCCAAAATATCCTTCATAAATAACAGCAGGACCTTCAATGTTTAGATATACTTTATCACTTTCAAGTGTTTCTTTATTATCTATAACTTTAGCAACTCCTTCAAATCCTCCGATATTTAACACATATTTTTGCTCTTTAAATTTTGGATCTTTTGAGTCTAATTGTTTAGATTTATTATTAGGAACTTCATAAGAAACAGTAAAATCCTTTACAGTTTCAGGAATTGATATAATACCATTTGAATAAGTAACTCCATTACTAAAAGTCATTGAATTAGAATAATTAAGTGCTTCAACACCATCAAAAAATATTAATGAAGAATTATAAGTCATAACGAATGTTGATTCGGAAATCAACTCAACCTTGTGTATTGCAGTTTTTGATTCTTCTACTGTTAATGATTCAACACTTAATTCTAAAGTTGTAAGTGAATCTGTTATATATGTAGTCAATTCTTGATTGCTATATTTATAAGTATATTCAGAAAGATTAGGTGAATGAATTAAAACTTGAAATGCTTCTGATTCTTCTCTTAATCCATCACTTTCAGTCGAAACAGTAAATACACCTTTAGTGTCACCTGAAGGAATAGTCACAATATCAGGAAATTCTCTAAAATCGCTAGAGTTTGTTTCATCAAAATTTAATAATATTTTAAATGTTAAATCATCCCTTACTGCTCTGCTAATATGAACTTCATATTTTGCTAAATTTCCTTCATATACAGAAGTCATTCCTAAAAGATTCACTATTACATCATTTGTTGCATTCTTTAACTTGACTGATTTCGAATCATTAATAAAATCGAATCTATCAAATTCTGTTGAATTTGAATCTGGTTCATCTAACTTAATTTTAATAACTGAATCTTTAGCTGTTGCTACTGATAAAGTATTAATATTAAATTTAATGCTAGTTTGATTTGGAGGAATGCTTACTAATCTTACCTCAGTTATTTGACTTTTACTGGCTCCTTCAAAATAGAAATATTCAATAAAGAATGTCAAAGCTGAAGAAATAGGAGCTATATTAGATTTAATTTCAAATGTCCCTGAAGAACCTCTATCAATATAATCAGGGCCCAATAATTCAATCTGCACCGCTCTTATAGGCACTTCAACATTATGCGAATTTATTACAACTCTAGCTGAATCATATGCACTTTTTATTAAATTAGGTAAATGTTCTTTATTATTATCTTTGAAAAATTCTATTTCTCCTTCAGAAATAGGAACATTTCTGTCAATAACATTTGCTAATTTACAAATCATTAATGATTGAGGAGAAGTATCTTGACCTGTTACTTCAACATGGAATTCCATAACAGAATTATTCATTTTTACTAATCTAGGTAGATCAAAATGATTTACATTTTTTGTGTAGTTTCCTACATATATTAATTCAGCATAGATATCTAAATTATCGCTCCAGTTACCATCATATAAATTTCCTTTATAATCAACAATTGACAATTTAAATGAAATAAATTCTCCAGGTGATGCAATTGATTTATCTGCTTCAATTTTTAAATACCATAAATTAGGATTCAAATCTGCTCTAGTATTATCAATATAATTAGATTTTTCTTTAAAATTTATATATGATTTTCTTTCTTTAAAAAGATCTCCATCATCTGAAATAGTTCCAATTGCACTTTCACCTCCTATATATGCTTTAACATATCTAGGGTTGTCTCTTTTACTATTATTAAGAACATTATAGCTAAATGAAAAATCATATGTTTTTGACGGAACAATTATTATTTTGTCTTCAGCATTGTAAGTAACACCATTTGTGAAACTTAATGTTTTACTTGAATAATCAACTTCATCAATTGCTGTTAATCCTTCTAAAATAAATGAATATTTAATTGATTGAGTTGTAGGTTCAGAATAATAAACATAGTGAGTCAAAACACTAGATTCAATCATTATTGAATCGTCAATTTGCAATACAGGTTGATTTTTAGAATCTACTAATTTAAGGAATGTGAAATTAGAAACTCCTAATGTAACAGAGCTATACCCTGTACCTGTTACTGACTCTAATTCAACTTTATAATACTTATCAGAACTTGTTGAATTTTTATTGTTGCTTAAATAATAGTCATAATGTTCAAATCCTGCAGGGATTGTTATGCTTGAATTCTCAGCAATTAATTCAGCAGGGATTGTATTAGAACCTGTTTTAGGTTGAGCATTTTCATCTTCTTGACCTAAAAATTCAGATTCATCTAATTGATAAAATTTGAAATTAACAATAGCGTCTTCTAACAAAATTTCAGAGAAATATATTCTTATAAAACTTTCAGATCCTTCGCCAAGCATTGAATATTTTGATAAATTTACTTCAATGCTTGTAGGGTCAGATTCATCAAGGAGATGATATTCTGTAGCATTCTTTAAGTTATCATACAAATAGAAAGGTTCGCTCATATTAGATGAGTTGGCTATAACAGGACTTTTTTTGGGGAAAAATTCTTCTAATATTTCTTCAGGGTCAGGTTTTATTTCTTCACTTATTTCTTCACTTTTGCATTTCAAAGCTCTAGCTATTAATCTAGATAATTGACATTCAACTATTTGATTGAAATCAATTCCTAATTTATCACCTATAATTTGTAGCGAATCATTTTTAAAATTAACACTTTCAAAGTTTTGACAAAAATCATCAATATTAATTAAAGATAAATCTAAACAACAAGGAACTTCAGATGAAATATCACCTGCTGCTTCACAATTTATTATTTCAGAATCATTATTGAATGCAGAGAAACATTCAAATTCATTTATAAATGATCTAAATCTAAATTCACATTCAGATACTTCTAAGTGAATATATTTTGTTTCAGAAGATATAACATTTCCAATTTTTGCAGATACTGTAATAATTGAATCTAATTTATTTATTTCATATAAATCAGAATAAATTAGATCATCAACATACTTAAAACTTCGTTTTATTGTATTTGTGTTTGTAATTACCTCAAAGATGATTTCAGAGTCTTTAGGAATTGAATTATCAAGTTTAATTTCAAAATTTACAATATTATCATGTATTTCAGAACTTGCTAAAACTCCATCTCCATTTAAATCATTTATTATATTTACTTCTAAAATATCATAACTTAAAAATTCAAATATTTTAGATGCAGTCACTTCAATATCATTGTCATTTTTTGAAAATATTGATATTTCATATTCTCCATCTAATAAAATTATATCTTCTGAAGGAATTATATATTTGAAACTAGAATTTATAATAGATGTTGTATACACTTTATTATTTAATGAAATAGACACAAGCTTATTATTTTCAATATTTGTAGATGTTCCTTCAATTATCAAATCTTTTGACTTATTTGATTTGAATAATTTCTTATCAATTATTGTATTAATTAGCTTACCATCATGATGCATTTGTATTTGTAGCGCATTGAATGAAATAGTAGGAATTTTAAAATCAGTTTTAAATCTCTTTTGAGCAAAAACTTTATTAAAAGTTTCGGTTTCAGCAACTGTAGCTGTAACTATATATTCAGTTTTATCTTTTAAAGTTTGTAAATAATTAGAATCTATTGTTGATTCAAATTTATTATCTTGAATACTTGCTTGAATTTCAAAAGTGTTGAATTTAATTATTATTGGTCCATCTTCAATATTAATCGTGTTACCTGTAATTATTAAATCTGTTTGAGTTTCAGAATAATTGATAACATTATCAATTGCGACACTATCAATGTAAATTCTTCTTTCATCTGAACTTTTATCTATTAATATTTCTTTTTCAGTTGAATTTGAAATTTTCCAAGAATTTGTAACTGAAGCAATAACCTTATGAAATCCTTCAGACAATTTTTTGAAATCATTCAAAGGAGCCGTATAATTGAATGAATTATTCACGATTGTTGAATAATAAACTAAATCTTCAATCACAATTTTAACTTGCGCTCCGTTTTCAACATTAGTTGTTGTACCACTAATTAATACATCATTTGATTGATAATTAGGTTCAATCAAATTGTCATTATCAATAGCATTTAAATCAATACTAATTAAATCTCTATTGACTTCAAATATTATTTCATTACTATATTCACTTATTCTTCCATCTGATGATTTAATTTTTGCTTTAATAGAATATAATCCATTATTAAATAATGATTCATTCAAGCTAGCAATAGATCTAAATCCATCAGAATAATCTTTTTCAGATATAACATGATTCACAATAGTAATGTTATCATTAGAATCTTTTATTTCAAAAAATATAGTTGAACCTGATTTAACATTTGATTCAAATTGAACATTAACTTGGACTCCATCTTCTAATTCATAAGCATTTATTTGATTATCTCTTAAAGCTTCTGGTATTGAAATTATTGGAGGATTTAAAGGTTTAGTTTCAAACTCTTCTATCTTATCTTTGATGTCTTCTTCTATATCATCTTTGAATTTATTTTCAATATCTTCAATCAATTTTGAAACAATATCGCATCCAATTTTATCACCAATTTTTGTATATATCTCAATTAGTTTTTCAGAAGGAGCTGTAACTAAATCAGCACTTGCTAATAGTTGCTCTACATATTTTAAGAAATCTCTAACTTGCTCACAATCTTTTGATGAAATATCACAATTAGATCCTAAATTATCTAATATTGCTCTACCTGCAGCAAAAACTTCATCACAACTTAGTAAGTCAATATAATCAACGCACATTTCATCTAAAGTTTTCCAGAAGTCAGATTTAGTCCTTGTATCCATATCTTCAATTTTTGAATAATTAATCTTTACTTTAGTTAGGTTATGTAATATTTCAACGAAATCATTTTCATATATTTTAAAGTTATAAATACATTTAAAATATGAAAAATCTCTGAAGTTAGGTATTTCATTTAATGATATAAATTCAATCCATTTTTCAGAGTTCGTATCTTGTTGGAAATTAAATTCTTCCTTTAAATTAATTCTAGAAGAATTATGCCATTCTTTATTATGTATAAAATATGAATTAGCATTTGAGCCTATCCAATATTGTAACTTTTCAAATATTTTACTAGGATATAAATCTTCAGGATTTTCTGATTCAAAAACAATATATCTATTTAACATTGTGCATAGAACTCTAGTCATCAAAATTCCTTTTGTTTATTGTTTTAGTTTGAAAACTCTATATAAATAATGTATGAAGAAGAGGAACTGTGCTATAATTTTAAATAGCGATATGAGAGTTAATAGCTCTAAAACTTTAAGGAGTTTAAAATGTCAAATATAATTCATACTACGTTTGCTAACCGGCTTGGAGAAAGAGTAACACACTACTCTCCGAGAGGTGGATTGATAGGAAATGTTTCTTTTAATCACAGCGAAAAAGAAATCGCTGTGGAATTAAATGGGACATGGTGGCCTATTGACAAACTTCCTGTTGAATCATCAACTGAGATGATTCAAATTGCTTTAGCTAAAGCTATGACTGCTCTAGTTGAAGTGAACAGGATTGGGGAAGTCGGTGGTGATGATTTGTGGGATGCATTTATAAATAAATACGAAGGAGGACTTTAAGATGCAGATAGTGAAAACAAGAATGGTTAGAGTAGAGAATGGAGTAGAGTTAACAGCAACTTATGACAACGGGATTGTTGAAACGCGAGAATTCAAATCTCCATTGGCGTGCTTAACTTATGTGGAGAGTGTAAATCAAGCACATAAGGATGTGCTTGAAATAAGCCAAAAATATGATGCAATAAAAGCAGCACATTATGGGAATTAAGTTCCCATAATTTTTTCTAAAGATCAAATGAAATTGTCATAAATTTATCAGTACTTAAAATTTCATCCATTCTGCATTGTGTTTCTACTCCATTTCTAAATACAATAGCAGTGTGACCAGCAGTTCCTTCAATATAAGATCCATCTTTTAATTTTATTTTATAAATAGGATCTTTTCTTTTATGTACAAGTTTTCCTTTTACATTCGCAAACACTGAAGTATTATTTTTTGTATCAATAGTTAATACTTGATCACCTGGTTCAAACTTATATTCACCTATTTTAATAATTGATTCTTTATCATTTCTATTTATCAATATTTTTTGATCATATGTTAAAGACTGATCGAAATCGGTAACTCCAAATCTTAAAGGAGATGTTGATCCTCTAGAAGTTAATTCTCCTTCTACAAATTTAGGTCTACGCAATGTAGATCTAGTCATTGTAAATGCACCTTCATATTGATCAGTTTTTCTTTCAAATTTTAAAACTCTTCTAAGATACACTCCATCTTGTCTCGCCTTTCTAATACTTAAACAAGTAAATGGAGCAAGTGTTTGATTCATTGAAGTTAATGAAGATCCTTGAAATTGTCTTAATGATAATATTTGATCAAACAAGTTGCTTTTAATATTAATGTATTTAATTAAAATTGTATCGAATATATTGTATGCTGCAAATAATGGTTTATTATTATCATATAATTCCCATAATTCGCCATCATAATCTAGTTTAGTAATTCCTAGAACATTATTTGCAATATATCCTAGTTTTAATGATTTAGGTTTTCTTCTTTGAGCATTTTTATAAATATCTAACATATCTTCATTGTGCATTCCTACTGGTCTATATAATGAATCTGTATGAGAATTATATCCTCTTATTTTAAAAGGAGATAATGAAATATCATCCCATTTCATCAACTTAGCTCTATTGATTAAATAATTAAAGTCGAATTGTGCATTCCAAGCAGTACCTATTTCACATTTATCTCTTTGAATTAATTTTTCAAGTTCAACATAAATATTATATTCTGATTGAACTTCAATAACTTCAAATGTTATTAAATCTTTTAGATTTATTGTTTCCCCTTTTTTCAAAGAGATATTTGACTCGCTTAAAAATTTATTAATTAATTCATTAGCTTTATCTGAAACATTTTCACCTTTAGCATTAATTACAATTGTAACTAAATCTTCCATTGAATTCATATATGCAAAAGATGTAACCTCACCTTTTGCATATTCTGGCTTAGGAAATCCATCAGGAGAATAAACCTCAATATCTAAATACATCATATCAAATTTAGGAGCTAGTATATTTTCAAAATCTAATTCGTGTTTCATAGCTAATGTTTTAGCATATATTGTAAACTTATCTACGGCTAATAGATCAGATTCAAAATGTCTAGCTTTATCTGCTTTCTTTCCAATTCCCCAAGGTGAAGTTATAAATTCTCTCATTGATATTGATTTTTCAACCATAAATTCGCCTGTTTCAATTGGATCTATACCTATGTTCTTATCAATATCCACTTTCTTAGCACAATAGTAATAAACATAAGCAATGTCAGTACAATCAAAGTATATCTTTTCTGAATCTTTTTTAAATTGCACTAATAATAAAGGGTCTTTGAATAATGTTTCATGATAGAATGATTGCACTAATCCTAATTGATATCCTTGTTTGAACATATCAATAACTTGATTCCAATCATTCATCTTCTCAAATATTTCATTTGCTAGATGCGAATGATCAACTTGATTTGATTTTATTATTGCTTCGTTAACATTTCCTTGCTTAATGAATGAATAAATATATTGTAATGATTCAGAATATAATAATTCTTTTTCTTGGTCTGTTTGATTCCCTAATTTATGAGGGCTAGGAACAGCAAATACAGTAGGAAAATAACCTTGATCAAAATTCTCATCATATTTCCAACTAAATACTTTATTTCTTGAATTATATACTGTCATTGAAGAGTTATATTCATTTGTAAATAAATCTAGAAGTAAATCATCAGTTAAGATTATAGCTTTTGGTCTATATAAATCAATAGCATTTGCAATCGCTGTTACAACTTTAGGATATATTTCAGTATTTTTTAGATCTTCTTTATTAGGAAAAATTGCAGAATATGCAACTGTTGTTGAATTTGAAAATACATTAATAAATGATTTTCTCAATAATTTAGAATTATGATCAGCAAAATTTCCTTCGTCTGTTTTATATCCTCCGAATATCATATATTCAAATGATCCTCTTTTTGAAGTATCTATTTCATTTGAATTTATTTCTCTATCTACTCTTGATGTTACACTTTTGTGTTCTGAAACTTCAGTAACTGGAATATTTTGTTGAGGTATAGGTTCTGAATATGTAGCATTTGGATTATTTTTTCTGTATTTGATAGCTTCGTTATGAGCTTTTAAAAGATCTTTCTTTCTAGATCTAGTATCTTTATCAAATAATTTTTTATGCTCAGTAGTATATGATGATAATTCTTCGTCTGTTAAAATAGAAGTATATAAAAATATTAGTTCTTTATCAGGATATTTTTGTTTACTTCTTTCTTGAAAATTCTTTTTGAATTCTTTAAATACAGGATCATCAATATCAACTCCCAATTTAGCTTGAATTGTAGATCTTGACCCATCATTATTAATTCTAGTGAATTGTTTTTTGATGTAAAGCTTATCTCTATTTGGATCTATATTATATTTCATCACAATTGATTTAGAATATTTCAATAATTCAGAAACACTAATGTTATAAATTTCCATAGTTCTTTCATCATTTAATTTATTCATCGAAATCCAATAATAAGGATTTTTAAAATATCTCACAATTATATTTTTAACTAGGAAATCATTTTCAATTAATACTTTAGGAATTGATTCAAATGCTGATGAATTATAATACCAGTCAATAGCCTGGTAGATCCTTTCAAAATCACTTACTCTTT
>RRZU010602174.1_pt1 | contig 12657 bp, 12 predicted proteins | sample 2165561 | NCBI WGS metagenome assembly RRZU01 (sample SAMN10456909, study PRJNA506462) | wastewater metagenome | isolation source: wastewater sludge | place: USA: Moscow, Idaho | reverse complement strand
TGCTTTCCCCAGGCGCGTGGTCTTTTCCCATTCGTGAAGGAACACACCATGAGCGCAGTTCTCAAATCCCCCGCCGACTCGGCCATTGCCGACATCACCCTGGCCGCCTGGGGCCGCAAGGAAATCAAGATTGCCGAGACCGAGATGCCCGGCTTGATGGCGGTGCGCGAGGAATTCGCCGCGCACCAGCCTTTGAAGGGCGCGCGCATCACCGGCAGCCTGCACATGACCATCCAGACCGCCGTGCTGATCGAGACGCTCACGGCCCTGGGCGCCGACGTGCGCTGGGCCTCGTGCAACATCTTCTCCACGCAGGATCATGCCGCCGCCGCGATTGCCGCCACCGGCGTGCCGGTGTTCGCCATCAAGGGCGAGTCGCCCAAGGACTATTGGGACTACACGCACAGCATCTTTGAATTTGGCCCCGCCGGTGCCAAGGACGAAGGCCCGAACATGATCCTGGACGACGGCGGCGACGCCACCATGCTGATGCACCTGGGCCAGCGCGCTGAGAAGGATTTGTCGGTGCTGGCCAATCCTGGCTCCGAAGAAGAGAAGATCGTTTTCGCCGCCATCCGCGCCAAGCTGGCCGTGGACCCTACCTGGTACAGCCGCAAGAGCGCGCAGATCATGGGCGTGACCGAGGAGACGACTACCGGCGTGCACCGCCTGAACGAGATGTCGGCCAAGGGCCTGCTCAAGTTCCGCGCCATCAACGTCAACGACTCGGTGACCAAATCCAAGTTCGACAACCTCTACGGCTGCCGCGAATCGCTGGTGGACGGCATCAAGCGCGCCACCGACGTGATGATCGCCGGCAAGGTGGCCTGTGTGGCCGGCTATGGCGACGTGGGCAAGGGCAGCGCCCAGGCGCTGCGCGCTTTGAGCGCCCAGGTCTGGGTGACCGAGATCGACCCCATCAACGCCCTGCAGGCGGCCATGGAAGGCTACCGCGTGGTGACCATGGAGTACGCCGCCGACAAGTGCGACATCTTCGTGACGACCACCGGCAACCGCGACGTCATCACCTTCGAGCACATGCAGGCCATGAAGAACGAGGCCATCGTCTGCAACATCGGCCACTTCGACAACGAGATCGAAGTCGCCAAGCTCGAAGAGCCTTCCCCGTGGGACGAGAGCAAGCCCCAGGTGGACCACGTCATCTTCCCCGACGGCAAGAAGATCATCCTGCTGGCCAAGGGCCGCCTGGTGAACCTGGGCTGCGCCACCGGCCACCCCAGCTTTGTCATGAGCAACTCGTTCGCCAACCAGACGCTGGCCCAGATCGAGCTGTTCACGCGCCCGGATGCGTACGAAGTGGGCAAGGTCTATGTGCTGCCCAAGATTTTGGATGAAAAGGTGGCACGCCTGCACCTGAAGAAGGTAGGCGCGCAGCTGACGGAACTCTCCGACGCGCAGGCGGCCTATATCGGCGTCGCCAAGACCGGCCCGTACAAGCCCGATACCTACCGCTATTGATGGCGTCCAACTCCCTCTCCCCCGTGGGGGAGAGGGCAGGGGGGAGGGGGAGTACAGGCGCAGTGCTGGCTACCAGCACACCCTCGCCCCACCCTCTCCCGCCAGCGGGAGAGGGAGTAAAACCATAGCTGTCCACGCTTTCCAGTAAAGCGTTACAGCCCTATTTGATTCATAAAGGACCCGCGCCATGCGCGCAGACGTATTTCTGGTGGAGGGCGGCCATGCCAGCACCCGCTCGCAGGCCCAGCGCCTGATCGCCGCCGGCGTGCAGTGGCGCCTGGCGGCTACGCTGCCGTGGAACAAGGTGGCCAAGAATGGCGACGACATTCCGGTCGGGGCCGAGCTGCAGTTGCTCGACGCGGCCGAGGCCAAATATCTCTCGCGCGGCGGGCTCAAGCTGGAAGGTGCTTTGCAGGCCACCAGTCTCGACGTGCATGGCCTGCGCTGCCTGGACGTGGGCCAGAGCACCGGCGGCTTCACCGACTGCCTGCTGCAGGCCGGCGCCGCGCAGGTGATTGGCGTGGACGTGGGCCAGGGCCAGCTGCACGAGCGCCTGCGTGCCGATCCGCGCGTCATCGCCGTCGAAGGCCTGAACGCACGCCACCTCACGCCCCAGGCGCTGCAGGAGGGTTGCGAAGAAGCGCTCAGCGTGCGCGAGGAGCTTGAGCCCGACGACAACGACACGCAGCCCGAAGCTCCCTACGCCTGGATGCGCAACGGCGGCATGATCGACGACGAGTACGACGACAGCGCAGACGCCAAGGAGCACGAGATCGAAGCCTTCAAGGCTGAGCGCGCCACCAAGGCCAAGGATCGCGCCGAAGGCCGGCTGGCAACGGTGCGCAAGCGCCTGCCCGGGCGCGAGAAGGACGACATCACGCCCGCCTTCGACCTCGTCGTGGGCGACCTGTCCTTCATCTCGCTGACGCTGGTGCTGGCGGCCCTGGTGCCACTGCTCAAGCCTGAAGGCCGTCTGCTGATGCTGGTCAAGCCGCAGTTCGAGCTGCAGCCCGGCCAGGTGGGCAAGGGCGGCATCGTGCGCGACGCCAGCCTGTACGCCGAGGTGGAGCAGCGCATCCGCGCCTGCTGCGCAGACATTGGCCTGCAGGTGATCGGCTGGCATGACAGCCCCATAGCGGGCGGCGATGGCAACCGCGAATTTTTTGTTGATGCAAGGAGGGCCACATGAGCCTGCCGCTGAGTTTCGAGTTCTTTCCCGCCAAGACGCCCGAAGGGGCAGACAAGTTGCGCACCGTGCGTCAGCAGCTGTATGCGCGCGCGCCGCAGTTCTGCTCGGTCACCTATGGCGCTGGCGGCTCCACCCAGGCCGGCACCTTCGCCGCGGTGCGCGAGATTCTGGCCGAGGGGGTGCAGGCTGCCTCGCATTTCTCCTGCATAGGCGCCACCAAAGACAGCGTGCGCGCGCAGCTCGCCGAACTGAAGGCCATGGGCGTGAAGCGCCTGGTGGCGCTGCGCGGCGACCTGCCCAGCGGCTACGGCCTGGGCGGCGAATTCCACTACGCCAGCGACCTGGTGGCCTTCATCCGCGCCGAGACGGGCGATGACTTTCATATCGAGGTGGCCGCCTACCCCGAGATGCACCCGCAGGCGCGCTCGCCCGAGGCCGATCTGCAGGCCTTCGCCGCCAAGGTGCGCGCCGGGGCCGACTCGGCCATCACGCAGTACTTCTTCAACGCCGACGCCTACAGCCGCTTCGTCGATGAGAGTCGCCGCCTGGGCCTGGACCTGCCCATCGTCCCCGGCATCATGCCGATCACCGGCTCGACCCAGCTGATGCGCTTCTCCGATGCCTGCGGCGCCGAGATTCCGCGCTGGATACGCCTGCGCCTCTCGGGCTTTGGCGATGACAGCGCCAGCATCCGCGCCTTCGGGCTGGACGTGGTCTCGCGCCTGTGCGAGCAGCTCGTCGCCGCCGGCGCACCGGGCCTGCACTTCTACACCATGAACCAGAGCACGGCCACGCTGGCCATCTGCCAGCGGCTGGGGCGTTGATGCGAAGCGGCGGCAGCCCCAGGTTGCGCCGCCAGCCTGGGCTGCCAGCGGTTTTGGTGGCGGCCTGGCTGGCGGGCTGTGCAGCGCCACAGCCACCCGCACCTGTGACCACCACCGCAGCGCCCGTTGTTGCGGCGCCGCAGTCCAGCGCCGCGGTGCCGGCGCCGCCGCAGGAGCGACCCGCCACCGCGCTGCGCATCAAGCCCCAGCGACCCCCCGGTGAAGGCGCGGGCGCACCGGCCCTGCGTGCGCCGGAGGTCGAGCCGCCGCTGTTGCTGGCCAGCGGCCAGGCCTCGTTCTATGCCGACAGCCTGCACGGGCGGCGCACCGCCAACGGTGAGCGCTACGACCGCGAGGAGTTGACGGCCGCGCACCGCAGCCTGCCCTTTGGCGCGCGCCTGTGCGTGCGCAGCCTGGTCAACGGCCGCACGGTCATCGTGCGTGTGAACGACCGCGGACCGTTCACGCCCGGGCGCATCATCGACCTAAGCCGCGCCGCGGCCGAGGAGCTCGGCATGATGGGCCTGGGCATCAAGCCGGTCGAGCTGTGGCAGCTGGCCGCCGAGGACGAGGCCTGCCCCGAAAGCCTGGAGCAGGCAGCCCAGGGCTCGGGCCTGGGGCTGGACGAAGGGGTGGCCGCGCGCGCCTTGCAGCGACCCGCGCCGCGCAAGGCCCCCGCAGCGCGCAAGCGCCGGTGACCCTGATGTCCAGGATCAGCCGCCGACCTCCAGCCCATGGGTCGCATGCCGGTCCTGGGCCAGCAGCTCGGCCATCTGCGGCAGGGCCTCGCGCAGCGCGGCCTGCAGCGTGAACGGCGGGTTGATCAGGAACATGCCGCTGGCCGGCAGGCCGGGGCGGCGCTGGTTTTCGCTGGCAGGGGCGGCCAGCTTGCTGGATTTCACCGTCAGCGTGGCGTGCAGCCAGGGCTTGCCGGCCTTGTTGGCCATGGTCTTCAGGCGGCGCGGCAGGTCATGTGCCTCGGGCCTGGGGATGATGGGGTACCAGACGGCGTACACGCCGGTGGCAAAGCGCTTCAGGCTGTCCTGCACCAGGTCCAGCACACGCCCGTAGTCGCTCTTTATTTCATAGCTAGGGTCGCACAATAAAAGCGCGCGGCGGGCCGGTGGAGGCAAAAATTTCTTGACACCCTCAAAACCGTCCTCGGGCAGCACGGCCACCTGGCGGCCGGCCTCCAGCTGGGCCACGTTGCCGGCCAGGGCGCGTGCGTCGGTGGGGTGCAGCTCGAACAGTTTCAGCTTGTCCTGATCGCGCAGCAGGCGCTGGGCAATGAAGGGCGAGCCGGGATAGACGCGCGTGACCGCGCCCTGGTTGAAGGCGCGCACCATGTCCACATAGTCCTGCAGCGCGGGCGTCAGCGCCGGCGGCGTGGCGGGCGCCACCAGGCGCAGAATGCCGTCGGCGGATTCGGCGCTGGTGGTCGCATAGTCGCCGTCCAGCCGGTACAGACCCGCCCCTGCATGTGTATCCAGTACGGTCAAAGCCGCGTCTTTTTGTAGAAGGTGTTGCAGGGTGGCAATCAGCACCGTGTGTTTGAGCACGTCGGCGTGGTTGCCTGCATGGAAGGCGTGGCGATAACTGAACATGCGCGCAATGGTAGCGGCCCGCAAGCGCGCCGCAAGCACGCGACCCGTTTGGTGGGGTGTTGCCATGGGCCGACATGGATGCGCTTTGTTGCTTGTCGGGGCAGGCCCTGGGCCATGATCACCCTTCTCTTGCGCCAGCAACCCGCACCCGTTCTGCCCCTTCCCATGTCCGTAGCTAACCATCGCGCCACGCCGGCCGGTGTGGCGCAGCAGTCTCAAGCCCTGCCGCCGGGAACGCGGCTGGGCGAGTTCGAGGTGGTGTCGCTGCTGGGGGTGGGCGGCTTTGGCATGGTCTATCAGGCGTTCGATCACCAGTTGCAGCGTTTCGTGGCCATCAAGGAGTACATGCCGGCAGCGCTCGCCGGGCGCGCCGACGGGCATTCGCTGTGGGTGCGCTCGTCGTCGGACGAGCAGTCGTTCCAGGCCGGCCTGGCCTCGTTCGTGGACGAGGCGCGCCTGCTGGCGCGCTTTGAGCACCCCAGCCTGGTGAAGGTGCTGCGCTTCTGGGAGGCCAATCACACCGCCTACATGGTCATGCCGTTGTACTGCGGCATGACGCTCAAGCAGGCGCGCGCGCACATGCGCACGCCGCCGCCCGAGGCCTGGCTGCGCACGCTGCTGTGGTCGGTCACCAGCGCCCTGCGCGTGCTGCACGATGGGCAGACCCTGCACCGCGACATCTCCCCGGACAACATCTTTTTGCAGAACCACGGCCCGCCGGTGCTGCTGGATCTGGGGGCGGCGCGCCACGCCATCAGCAACCGCAGGCAGCCGGCGGTGCTGAAGGTGAACTACGCGCCCCTGGAGCAGTACACCGATGCCCCGGCCGATATGCAGCAAGGGCCCTGGAGCGATCTGTATGCCCTGGGCGCGACGGTGCATGGCTGCCTGCGCCACGGCGCCCCCCAGCCGGCCACGCAGCGCGCGCAGCGTGACCGCATGCTGCCCATGGCACGCGTGGCACGCCAGGTGCGCAAGCAGTTCGGCATCGAGTATTCATCGGCGCTCGTGGATGCCATGGCGCAATGTCTGGCGCTGCAGCCGCAGGACAGGCCGCAGTCCGTCGCTGAGCTCCTGCTGGCCATGGAGATGGACAGCGCCCCGCCGGGGCTGGAGTCGTTTGATTTTCGGGCGCAGCTTGGCGCCAGCTGGGTCGAGCCGCAGGACAGGCATGCCGAGGGCGTGGCTGTGCCGGTGGTCAACACCCAGATCCAGACGCAGGCCAGCGCGCCACAACAGCCTGCAGCACCCTTGCCCACACACTCGCAGCGTCGGCGCCGCCTGCGCCCCCACCGTAGCCCGCAGGTGCGGCGGACGCTATGGGCCATGGCCGGCTCGGCCGCGGTGCTTGTCATGGCAGCCGGCCTGTGGTGGGAGCAGAAACCGCGCGCGCCGCGCCAGACGCCCGAGAGTGAAATCATCACCGAGCTGGCCGAGACCGAAGAGCCCCGTCCACTGGCGCCCATGGTGCAGCCAGCGCGCCAGGCCATGGATGGCGGCATGCGCCAGGCGCATCCCGCGCCTGCGCCAGAGCTGCCTGCATCGACCCTGGAGCCGATGCCCCAGCCCGGGCTGGTGGTGCTGGAGGCGGCCATGCCCGCCGCGCCGCAGGCGCACCCGCGGGCGGGCAATCCGCTGGACAGCTGTGCCAGCGCCGGCTTCTGGGCGCGCAGCATGTGCATCCACCGGGCCTGCCAGGAAGACGGCATCGCCAACCACCCGGTTTGCGTGGACGAACGCGTGCGTCGCGAGGCACAGGAGCGCCAGCGCCAGCTGTATGGGCAGTAGGCCGGCATTTTTGTATAATGGCGGGCTTCGCAGCGAATTTTGGTCCCGCGGCGAGGCATGAAATTCTTCATGCACCCACCTAAGAGGCTCCCAGTCACGAGGAGCACCGACCGTGGAAAAGGACCGTCAAACCCCCTCTTGCAAAGAGAAACTCATGTCCACTTTCAGCGCCAAGCCCGCTGAGGTCGTGCACGAGTGGTTTGTGATTGACGCCACCGATAAGGTGCTCGGCCGGGTCGCCAGCGAAGTGGCCCACCGTCTGCGCGGCAAGCACAAAGCCATTTACACGCCTCACGTCGATACCGGTGACTTCATCGTCATCGTCAACGCCTCCAAGCTCAAGGTCACCGGCACCAAGTCCACCGACAAGGTGTACTACCGTCACTCGGGCTATCCCGGCGGCATCACGGCCACCAACTTCCGCGATCTGCAGGCCAAGCACCCCGGCCGAGCGCTGGAGAAGGCCGTCAAGGGCATGCTGCCCAAGGGCCCCCTGGGCTACGCCATGATCAAGAAGCTCAAGGTCTACGGTGGCGCGGAGCATCCGCACAGCGCCCAGCAGCCCAAGCCCCTGGAAATCTAAGGAGCCGACATGATTGGTGAATGGAACAATGGCACCGGCCGTCGCAAGTCCAGCGTCGCCCGCGTGTTTCTGAAGAAGGGCTCCGGCAAGATCACTGTGAATGGCAAGGACATTGCACAGTATTTCGGCCGCGAAACCTCGATCATGATTACCAAGCAGCCGCTGGTGCTGACTGGCAATGTCGAAGCCTTCGACATCCAGATCAACGTCCACGGTGGTGGTGAGTCCGGCCAGGCCGGCGCCGCCCGCCATGGCATCACCCGCGCCCTGATCGACTACGACGCAGCGCTCAAGCCCCAGCTGAGCGCCGCCGGCTTCGTCACGCGCGACGCCCGTGAAGTCGAGCGCAAGAAGGTCGGCCTGCACTCCGCACGCCGCGCCAAGCAGTTCTCCAAGCGTTAATCCGCACGGTTTTCTGCAGCCGCATCAAGGCCACCTTCGGGTGGCTTTGTGCTTTATACGGTCAGGCAAAAGCCCCAGGGGTTTTGGCAGCAAGTCGCCATGAACCGGAGTTGGCCGCATGTTTGCAGTAGCATCCAACAAGTTTTGAACATTGGAGCAATCCATGAGCGCAGTAGCACAAACCTCCGACACCGAGATGCCCACCCCGATTCTTTTCACCGACAGCGCGGCTGCCAAGGTGGCCGAGTTGATCGCCGAGGAGGGCAACCCCGAACTGAAGCTGCGCGTGTTCGTGCAGGGCGGCGGCTGCTCGGGCTTTCAGTACGGTTTTACCTTCGACGAGATCACCAACGAGGACGACACCACCATGACCAAGAATGGCGTGTCGCTGCTGATCGACGCCATGAGCTTCCAGTACCTGGTGGGCGCCGAGATCGACTACAAGGAAGACCTGCAGGGCGCGCAGTTCGTCATCAAGAACCCGAATGCCGACACCACCTGCGGCTGCGGCTCCAGCTTCTCCACGCCCGAGCACTGACAAACTTCCAACCGTACAGGGGCAAAAAAACCGCTGCAAGGCGGTTTTTTTCCGTTCATGCGGGGTAGATGGCGCCCAGGATGCGCGTGCCGCGTGCGCCGGTCACTTCGGGCAGGCTGGCCGTCTGGCCGGCCAGACATTGTCGTGCCAGCCAGGCGAAGGCGGCGGCCTCGACCTGCAGTGGCGGCAGACCATGGAGGGCCGAATCCTGCACGGTGACCCCGGGTAGCAGGGCCTGCAGGCGCTCCATCAGATACTGATTGAGCGCGCCGCCGCCACAGACGATGAGCAGGTCGCAGTCGCTCGCGTGGCGCAGCAAGTCTTGTGCGCAGCTTCTGGCGGTGAACTCGGCCAGCGTCGCCTGCACGTCCTGCGGCAGGGCGTTGCTGGCTGCTGCCAGCAGAGGCTCCAGCCAGTGCGGGTTGAACAGATCCCGCCCGGTGCTTTTGGGCGGCGGCAGGGCCAGAAAGGGCTCGGCCAGCAGGGCATCGAGCAGGGCGCCATGGGGCCGGCCGGTGCGCGCCCAGGCACCCTGGTCGTCGTAGGTGCGGCCGGTGTGGCGCTCGCACCAATAGTCCATCAGCGCGTTCGCCGGGCCGCAGTCAAAACCCAGCACGCCGCCATCGGCGCGCAGCAGACTCAGATTGGAGATGCCACCCAGGTTGAGCACGCCCACGCTGCGCCCTGCCTGGCCAAACATGCCCTGGTGGAAGGCGGGCACCAGCGGCGCGCCCTGGCCGCCGGCGGCGACATCACGGCTGCGAAAGTCCGCCACCACGGTGATGCCGGTGATTTCCGCCAGCAGGGCGGGGTTGTTCAGCTGCAGGGTGTAGCCCGTGCCATCGAAGGCCAGGGGCCGGTGACGCACGGTCTGGCCATGCGCGCCTATGGCGTGGATGGCATCTGGCCTCAGCCCGGCTTGCGCCAGCAGGCGTTGCACCACATCTGCATAGCCGCGCACCAGTGCATTCGCGGCCAGTGCGGCGCGGTGCAGTTCATCATTGCCGGGGGTGTTGAGTGTGAGCAGTTCTGCTCTTAAATCAGGAGCTATTTGCGCTGATGAGTACTGCGTTACACGGCATTTTTGCCCTGAAAACTCGGCCAGCACGCCATCGACCCCGTCGAGCGAGGTGCCCGACATCAGGCCGATGTACCACTGCGTCAAAGGAGGGCGTGGCCTTATTCGGCGCTGGCCTGCAGGATTTGCAGGGCCGATGACAGCTGCACGCGCATGTTCGACGCCAGGCGGTTGAAGGCCGGGCGTGCGGCGTTCGACACGGGCTGGGCGGCCTCGCTTTCACGGGCGATGCTCAGCGGGTCGCGGGCCTCGCCATTGACGCGGAACTCGAAGTGCAGATGCGGGCCCGTGGCCCAGCCGGTGGCGCCCACGGCGCCCAGCTTTTGCCCCTGCTCGACGCTGTCGCCCTTGCGCACGTCGATACGGCTCAGGTGAGCGTAGATGGTGACATGCTGGTTGCGGTGCTTGACGTAGACCACGTTGCCGTAGCCGTTCTGCACGCCGGCAAAGTCCACCACGCCGTCGCCCACGGTGCGCACCGCCGTGCCCGTGGGCGCGGCGAAGTCGGTGCCCAGGTGGGCGCGCCAGGTCTTGTGGATGGGGTGCAGGCGCATGGCAAAACCACTGGAGACGCGCGAGAACTCGACCGGCGAGGTCAGGTAGGCGCGGCGCATGCTTTGCCCGTCCAGCGTGTAGTACGCACCCTTGGCGGCGCCAGGCGGCTGGAACCAGAGGGCGTTGTAGGTCTTCTCGCCGTTCTGGAACTCGGCGCTGAGCACGCGGCCGCTGCGCAGCGGCTCGCCGTCCGCCTCCAGCGTCTCGTAGACCACGGAGAAGCGATCCTCCTTGCGCAGCGCGCGGCGGAAGTCGATGTCCCCCGAGAACACCTCGGCCAGCTGCACGGCCACGGCATCGGGGATGCTGGCCGCGTCGGTGGCGGCAAACAGCGAGCTGCGAATGACGCCGCCGGCCAGCCGGCTGCCCACGGTGAGCGGTGCCGATTCGATGCGCGAGGCGAAGCTGCCGTCTGGCTTGCGTTCGACCACCAGGCGCTGGAAGCGGTCGCTGTCGTCCTGCGCCCAGCGGGCCGTCAGGCGCACCAGGCGGTGGTCGTCCGTGGCCTCGGCCGACATGGAGCGGCCCACGCGGCCCAGCAGGTTCTGGCGCACGGCATTGTCGGCACGCAAAAAGGCCGCGGCGGCGGGGTCGGCAACGCCCAGGCGCTGCAGGATGCTCTCGGCCGTGTCAGCGCCGCGCGTGACGTCGGAGCGGTACAGCGAGAAGCCAGGCCCGTCCACCAGGGCCGACAGTGGCTCGCCCTCGGCCAGCGACTGCACGGCCTGGGTCACGGTGCTCACCGGCAGTTCGGCCGGATCGGGCGCCAGCGAGGCCACGGCAAAGGCGCCGCCGCCGGTGGTCAGCAGCAGCGTTGTCAGGGCGGCGGTAATGCGTTTCGGATGGGTTTGAAGGGTCTGCTTCAGCTGGCTGAGCAAAAGCAGTCCGGCGGTGGTCAAGCCGTTGTTCAAGAGTCTTACCCCAGGCAGATGTGCCTGCATGCCGCTGGCGCGGGCGCGTGTGGGCGGCAGGCACAAGGAATTTGGTATGGCTGCGGAAAGGGGCCCCGGGCCGGTGGGATAGGCGGGGCCACTAGAATCCGCTGCTACAAAGCGCTCGAGAGTATAGTCCCTGCGCCCCTGGTGACACCCTGAAAACCCTTATGAATCAAACCGTTGTTACGAATTTCCCGGTGACCGATGACGTACGTCAGGCATTGGAAGTGTCACTGCGCGGCGTCGACGAGTTGTTGCCGCGCGAGGACTGGACGCGCAAGCTGGCGCGCAGCGCGGCCACGGGCCAGCCGCTGCGCATCAAGCTGGGGCTGGATCCGACGGCGCCGGACATCCACATCGGCCACACGGTGGTGCTCAACAAGATGCGCCAGCTGCAGGATCTGGGCCACCAGGTGATTTTTCTGATCGGCGACTTCACCACGCTGATCGGCGACCCCTCGGGGCGCAACAGCACGCGCCCGCCGCTCACGGCCGAGCAGATCAAGGTCAACGCCGAGACCTACTACACCCAGGCCGCCAAGGTGCTGGACCCGGCGCGCACCGAGATCCGCTACAACAGCGAATGGAACGACGCCCTGGGCACGCGCGGCATGATCCAGCTGGCGGCCAAGTACACGGTGGCGCGCATGATGGAGCGCAACGACTTTCACCAGCGCTTCACCGAGGGCAGCTCCATCAGCCTCCATGAATTCTTGTACCCGCTGCTGCAGGGCTATGACTCCGTGGCGCTCAAGGCGGACCTGGAGTTGGGTGGCACGGATCAGAAGTTCAACCTGCTGATGGGCCGCCATCTGCAGCAGGAGTGGGGGCAGGAGCCGCAGTGTGTGCTCACCATGCCGCTGCTGGTGGGGCTGGACGGGGTGGAGAAGATGTCCAAGTCCAAGAACAACTACATCGGCATCACCGAGGACGCCAACACCATGTTCGCCAAGGTGCTGTCGATCTCGGACGAGCTGATGTGGGACTGGTACACCCTGCTGTCGTTCAGGAGCCTGGCCGAGATCGCCAGCCTCAGGCAGGAAGTGGCCGAGGGGCGCAACCCCAAGGACGCCAAGGTGCTGCTGGCCAAGGAGATCACGGCGCGCTTTCACAGCGCCGCCGCGGCCGATGCGGCTGAAGAAGACTTCAACAACCGCGCCAGGGGTGGCATTCCCGACGACATCCCCGAGCTGCAACTGTGCGGCGCGCCGCTGGGCATTGCGGCGCTGCTCAAGCAGGCGGGCCTGGCGCCCTCGAGCAGCGAGGCCAACCGCCTGATCGACGGCGGCGGCGTGCGCGTCGATGGCGGCGTGGTCAGCGACAAGGGCCTGAAGCTGGCCACCGGCAGCTACGTGGTGCAGGTCGGCAAGCGCAAGTTCGCGCGCGTGACGCTGGCTTGATGCAGTCATAGGGCGCTTGCAATAAAAAACGGCATTTGCGCTTGTCCAGCAAGCGCTATAAGCTATTGAATATATAGCTATTCACGGACTGCCAGCGGTTGCGGCCGGCGCCGCCTCGCCGATGGCGCTGCGCGTGGCCTGGGCCTGCAGCAGCAGCCAGGCGCAGAAGGCCTGGATCTCCGGGCGCTGGCCGCTCCTCGGCCCCACCACCAGCCAATAGGCCAGCGGCGAATCCAGCCGATGGCCGGGCAGCACCTCCACCAGGTCGCCCGATGCCAGGCT